>OIZT01000315.1_pt1 | contig 32024 bp, 28 predicted proteins | sample 1588611 | NCBI WGS metagenome assembly OIZT01 (sample SAMN03283278) | human gut metagenome | biome: human-associated habitat; material: feces | host: Homo sapiens | place: Peru | collected 2012
AGATGTTATGACAGTTGAAGAACATTTTGGATACCTAAAAGGAATAAACTTAGTATTCATGGGAGATGCTAGAAACAATGTTGGTAATTCCTTAATGGTAGTATGTTCCAAATTAGGAATGAACTTTACATGCGTAGCACCAAAAGAATTATGGCCAACTGAAGAATTAGTAGATACATGTAAAGAATTAGCTAAAGAACATGGCTCAACAATAACATTAACTGAAAATGTAAAAGAAGGTACAGCAAATGCTGATGTATTATACACAGATGTATGGGTATCAATGGGAGAACCAGAAGAAAAATGGAAAGAAAGAATTGCATTATTAAAAGACTATCAAGTAAATGATAAAGTAATGGAAAATGCAAATCCAAATGCAATATTCTTACATTGTCTTCCATCATTCCACGATACAAATACAAAAATAGGAAAAGACATCTATGAAAAATTTGGATTACCTGAAATGGAAGTAGCAAATAGTGTATTCGAAGGAAAACAATCAAGAGTATTCGAAGAAGCAGAAAACAGAATGCATACAATAAAAGCAGTAATGTTTGCTACACTAAGTGATAAAAAATTAGATGAACTAAATTAGTCAATTAACTAGATAACTAGTTTTTTGAAATAAATGTGTTTGTGTAGAACACGAAATAATAAGGAGGAAACATGGCTAAAAAGCAAAGAAAAAAGGTAATGCTTACATCTTTCTCTATAATTTTAATAATTATCTTTGTTCTAGGAATTGTATCTCACTTATTACCAGAAGCAACATTCATTAATGATGAAATTGTTAATGGTAGTGGTGTAGTAGGTGCAAAATTATCAGATATATTAATGTCACCATTCCTAGGATTTGAAGATGCAGTAGATGTAGCAATATTCGTAATGATTCTAGGGGGATTATTAAAGGTTGTTGACAAAACTAAAGCTTTTGAAACAGGAATAGAAGTATTAGTAAAAAAACTAAAAGGAAGAGAATTAGTTTTAATACCAATATTAATGTTCATATTCTCAATAGCAGGAACAACTTATGGTATGCTTGAAGAAACAGTTGGTTTCTATGCATTACTATCCGCAACAATGGTAATGGCAGGTATGGATACATTAGTAGCATCTGCAACAATATTACTTGGTGCTGGTGTCGGTGTACTTGGTTCAACAGTAAACCCATTTGCAGTTGGAGCAGCAGTATCATCATTACCAGAGGGTATGCATGTTAACCAAGGACTAATCATTGGTATTGGAGCAATCCTTTGGATATTAGCATACTTAATTGCTGTATATTTTGTAATGAAATATGCTAGAAAAGTTAAAGCAGATAAAGGTTCAACATTCTTATCTTTAAGAGAACAAAAAGCAATGGAAAAGAAATATCTTAAAGAAGAAGATTTAACTAAAGAAGTAAAATTAACTGGAAAACAAAAAGCAACTCTATGGTTATTTGCTTCAGCATTCGTAGTAATGATTATTGGATTTATTCCATGGGGATCATTTGGAGTTACAATGCCATCATTTACTGCAATATTAACAGGAAATCCATTAGGAGATTGGTATTTCTATGATTCAGCATTGTGGTTCTTATTAATAGCAATATTAATATCAATAGTAAACAATTTCGGAGAAAAAGGATTTGTTGATATATTTGTTGATGGAGCAGATGATATGATTGGAGTTATCTTAATTATAGCAATAGCTCGTGGAGCATCAGTATTAATGAGTACAACTCACTTAGATAATTATATTATCTATAATGCAGCAGAATTACTAAAAGGTATGCCTGCAATACTATATGCACCATTAAACTATATATTACACATTGTATTATCAATACTAGTTCCATCATCATCAGGAATTGCCGCATTGTCTACACCAATTATGGCACCACTTACTCAAGCATTAGGATTTAGTGTTGAAACAAATATTATGATATTAGTAGCAGCAAACGGATTAGTAAACTTAATCACTCCAACATGTGGAGCAATCATGGGAGGATTAGAGTTAGCAAAAGTAGAATATACTACTTGGTTCAAATGGGCATTTAAAATTGTATTATGCCTAGCACTAATGTCAATTATAGTATTAACATTCTTTATGTGTATATTATAAAATTAAAGCAACTAAAAATGTTGCTTTTTTTCTGTTTAAAAAAAGAAAAATAAGAACATAATATCATAGAATACATTAGAAAGGTGATTATATGATAGGAAACTTTAACGAAGAAGCACAAAGAATTTTAGTAAAAGCCAAAGAAGAAATGCAAGAACTAAATCATCCTTATGTAGGAACAGAACACTTAGTATTATCAATACTAAAAAGTAAAACAAACTTATCAAGTAGATTAAAAAACTATGAATTAACCTATGATAAATTTAAAAAAGAAATAATAAAAGTAGTAGGTACAGGCAGTAAAAAGAGTGAATGTTTTTTATATACACCATTATTTAAAAAAGTAATAGAAAATGCAATAGTAAATAGTAAAGATAATAATAATGGAGAAGTAACAACAGAACATTTATTTTCTTCCTTATTAGAAGAAGGCGAAGGAATAGCTATAAGAATATTAATAGGTATGGGAATAGATGTCGAAGAATTATATGATGAATTTAATAGTAGACTAATAAAGAAAAATAATCGAAGAAATAAAAAATTATTAGTCGAAGACTTAGGAACAAACTTAACAGAAAAAGCTAAAAATAATGAACTAGATCCTGTAATTGATAGAGAAAATATAGTAAATAGATTAATAGAAATATTATGCCGAAGAACTAAAAATAATCCTATACTAATAGGAAAAGCTGGAGTAGGTAAAACAGCTATAGTCGAAGAATTAGCAAGACTAATTGAAAAAGAACAAGTACCAAATAAAATAAGTAATAAAAAAATTATATCTTTAGATATGGCCAGTGCAGTATCAGGAACTAAATATCGTGGAGAATTTGAAGAAAGAATGAAAAAAATAATTAAAGAACTAGAAGATAATGATGACATAATATTATTTATAGATGAAATACATACATTAGTAGGAGCAGGTGGAGCAGAAGGCGCCATAGATGCTTCCAATATATTAAAACCAGCCTTAGCAAGAGGTAAAATAAGATGTATAGGTGCAACAACATATGATGAATATAAAAAGTTTATAGAAAAAGATTCCGCCCTAGACCGTAGATTTCAAAAAATAACCGTAAATGAGCCGTCATTATCAGAAACAAAAGATATTTTATTAAAATTAAAACCAATATATGAAAAATATCATAATGTAAAAATAGATAATAAAATAGTAGAATCTATAATAGACTTATCAGAAAAATATATCTATGATAGGTCAAGACCAGATAAATGTATAGATATTCTAGATGAAGTATGTTCCAAAGTAAGTATAAAAGAAAATAAACAAACAAAAGACATAAAGAAAATAAAAGAAACATTAAAGAAAATAAATAAAGAAAAGAATAGTTTAATAATAGAAAATAATATAGAAAAAGCATATCAATATAGAAAAGAAGAAACTAATTTAACATCAACATTAAATGAATTAGAAACTAATTATAAATTAGATGTAAAAGAAGTAACAATGGAAGATATAGCAATAGTAATAAATAACAAAACAAATATTCCTATCTATGAAATACTTGGAGATAATTCTAAAACAATAAAAACTATCGAAGATAACTTAAAAAAAGAAATTATCGGACAAGATGAAGCAATAGATAAATTAATGAAAATAACAAAAAAAATAAAACTAGGATATAAAGATAATAAAGTAAATTCTCTTTTATTTGTAGGATCTTCCGGAGTAGGTAAAACAATGTTATCAAAACTATTTGCTAAATATACCGTAGGATTAGATAATTTTATAAGATTAGATATGAGTGAATATTCAGATGCTACTTCAATAAATAAAATAATGGGTTCTTCCCCAGGATATGTAGGTTATGATGATAATAAAAATATTCTCGAAGAAATTCGTAATAAACCAAATGCCATAATATTACTAGATGAAATAGAAAAAGCACATCCATTAGTAATAAATCTTTTATATCAAATATTAGACTATGGAAAAATAAAAGATAGCAAAGGAAATATAATAAGATTTGATAATAATATAATAATTATGACTTCAAATATTGGTTATAATGAAAATAAAGTAGGATTTAATGAGTTAAATAAAAATAATATTATTAATAGTCTAAAAAATGAATTATCAGTATCCTTTATTAATAGAATTGATGATATCATAGTATTTAATAATTTATCAGAAGAAATAATATCTAAAATAATAAAAAATAAAATTAATAATATTAAAAATAAATATAAAGATAAAATAAAAGTATTAATATCTAATAAAGTAATAAATGATATAGTAACAGAATCTAATTATAATATCTTTGGAGCAAGAAGAATAGATAAAATAATAAGTAATAAAATAGAAAATAATATTATTGATGCAATTATAGAAAATAAAGTAGAAATAAAAATAAAAGAGTTAGAAAAAATTAGTATTTAACATTTACAAAAAATAATTCATTTGTTATAATTATCTTAGTAGTAAGGTGGTAAAATGAAAAAAAGAAGAAAAAGAAAATTAAAGTCATGGGTAGTAATACTAGTAGTAATAATATTACTTGGTATTACATCATTTGTAGGTTATAAAGCATACAATAAATATTTAAAAAATGATAATAATGATAAACCAAATATAGTAAAGCCTTCGCCAACTGAAGTAGAAAAACATTATGAAGCATCAGTAATAGCAGTAGGAGATAACCTAATACATGGTTCAGTATATAGAGATGCTAATAGACATGCCGGAGGTAATGGATACGGAACTGATAAGTTTGACTTTAAACCAATGATTAAATATATAAAAGAAATAGTATCAGACTATGACATAGCGTATTATAATCAAGAAACAATTCTAGGAGGAACTTCCTTAGGATTATCTGATTATCCAACATTTAATTCTCCACAAGAAACTGGTGATGATATGCTAGACGCAGGATTTAACTTAGTAAGTTTAGCAACAAACCATACAATGGATAAAGGTAAAAAAGCAGTATTAAATTCTTGTGAATATTGGAATAAACAAACTAATGTCTTAACCGCAGGAAGTTATTGTTCTTTAGAAGAAAGAAATGAAATAAAAATAGCAGAAAAAAATAATATAACTTATACTATGCTAAATTATACTTATGGTACAAATGGTATGCCTGTATCAGATGACTATTTAGTTAATGTATGGCCAACAGATACTGATAGAATTAATAATCCTGAAACAGATACTAAATATCAAGCATATAAAGAACAAGTTAAAAAGGATATCGAAGCAGTCAGAGATAAAGTAGATGTCCTAATCGTAGCAATGCACTGGGGAGTAGAATATACTCACAATCCAACTGAATATGAAAAAGATATGGCGTCATACTTAGCATCATTAAATGTTGATGTAATAATAGGAACACATCCTCATGTAATACAACCAGTAACATGGATAGAGGATACCTTAGTAATATATTCCTTAGGTAACTTTATATCTGCTCAATATCAAAATCAAGGAACTTGTTCAAATTATAAATGTACCGTAGGATTAATGACAGACTTTAAAATAGAAAAAACAGTCAAAGGAAATAAAAAAGAAATAAAAATTACCAATGTAGAAAATGAATTAATATATAATTATTATAATCAAAGTACATGGCGTGGATTCCTAGTAATACCATTTAGTAATCCTGAAATAGCAAACTACTTACCTAATTATAAAAAAGTATATGAAACATATAAAGAAGTAGTACAACGACTAGATAATACCATGTATGTAAAAGAAACAATATAGTACTTTTATTAGTACTTTTTCTTTATTTATGGTAAAATATAATTGTTGGTGATAAATATGTATTATAAAATAAGTAATGGTAGTGTAACTCTTGGAGCAAATACCATTCTAGAAGATATAAATTTTTATGTAAAGGATAATGATAAAATAGGTATAGTAGGAAGAAATGGCTGTGGTAAAACAACTTTGCTTAAAGCAATAACTAATGAATATACCTTATCAGATGGTTATGATGATTTAAAAATAGAAAGTAGTAACGACTTTAAAATAGGATATGTAAAACAAAATATTACAGATAATCTAAATATGAAAATGATTGACTATATTAAAGAATCTTATAGTGATATCCTAGAAATAGAAAATAAATTAAACTCCCTAGAACAAAAACTAAGTAGTTCATATAGTGAACAAATTTTAAATAAATATAATGATTTACAAAATGAATACATTTATAAAGGGGGAAATACCTATAAAAAAGAATATGAAATGGCATTAAAAAAATTTGGGTTTACTGCTATAGATAAAGAAAAATTATTAAATGAATTCTCCGGAGGACAGTTAACTAAATTATCATTAATAAGATTGTTATTATCTAAACCAGATTTATTAATATTAGATGAGCCTACCAATCATTTAGATATAAATAGTATAGAGTGGTTAGAAAATTATCTAAAAAATTATAAAAAAAGCATTATCTTAGTAAGTCATGATAGGATGTTTTTAGATAATATTTGTAATATAATATATGATATAGAGTATGGAGAATTAAAAAGATATGTAGGAAATTATAGTTCATTTGTTAAAAAAAAAGAACAAGATTATGAAAAACAATTAAAGGATTATGAGTATCAACAAAAAGAAATAAAAAGACTACAATATATCGCAGATAGGTTTAGATATAAACCAACTAAAGCAAAAATGGCTATGTCTAAATTAAAACAAATAGAAAAAATGATAAGAATAGATAAACCAAATAAATCTAATACCAAAACATTTAAAATAAATCTTAAAACTGAAGAAAATAGTTATAGAGATGTATTAAAAGTAAAAAATCTAAGTATAGGATATGATAAAGAATTATGTAAATTATCATTTAACTTAGAAAGACAAGATAAATTAGGTATTATCGGAGAAAATGGCATAGGTAAAAGTACCTTGATAAAAACATTGACAGGATTAATTCCACCATTAAGTGGTAAATATATTTATGGAGATAAAGTAAGTATAGGTTATTTCTCTCAAAATTTTGAAAATCTAGATAATAACAATACAGTATATGAGGAAATAGATAAAGCATATCCCAGTATGACTCCAAATGAAATAAGAACTCTATTAGGTAGTTTTGAATTTACGGGGGAAGATGTATTTAAAAAAATAAATGATTTATCTGGGGGAGAAAAAGTAAAATTAAGTTTATGTAAAATACTAAATAATAAGCCTAATTTACTTATTCTAGATGAACCAACCAATCACTTAGATATAATAAGTAAAGATACAATAGAAAAAATATTAACTAATTATAATGGAACAATAATTATAGTAAGTCATGATAGATATTTAATAAATAATGTTTGTAATAAATTATTAGTATTTGAAAATAATGAAGCTAAATTATATAATTATGGATATAAAGAATATTTAGAAAAAAGAAGAGTAGATATACCTATCTTAAAGGAAGAACCTAAAAAAGATAAAAATAAAGTTATCAACAAAACTGTGGATAATACAAGTAAATTAAATAAAATAATGAAAGAAATTGAACTATTAGATAATGATTTAAAAAAACTTAACAATAAATTATTAGAAAAAGAAATTTATATGAATGTAGTAAAAGCTAAAGAAATAGAACAAGAAATATTAAATATAACTAATAAAATTGAAGACAAAACTAATGAGTGGGAAAGTTTAGCAAATAAAGTTGAGTAAAATTATTTATGCCTTTCCATAACTTACAGTTATTCCAAGGATTTTTAATACCTTATAAAATAAGTTATTAAAAATAGTTTTGAGCTTGTAATCTCAAAACTTAGTTATTCTAAAAATTAATCTATAATAAATAAAGTAAAAACTGAAGTAGAAGTAATTTCTATTTCAGTTCTTTTTTTATGGAATTAATCCCCATCCTGTAACAACATATCTACCATTAGTAGCTTTAGCCTTTGGAGGATTATTAATTAACTTATTATTTATAATTAGTGTTGAAGAAGTACCACCATCAAGATTAGCAGCATTATATGCACCATATCTTTGTAATGTTTCAACAACATCAGATAAAGAAGCACCATTAATATAGTTTTCTCCATCAATTACTAAAAACATCATAACGCCATCTTTTCTTTGAGCAATTGCCACTCTTGGACTTCTTCCCCAAGGGTCGCCAACAATTTCAAGTGGTTTACCATTAACTATTAAGAATGGTCCAAATACCATACCATCAGTAACACCTGCTTCAAGTGCTTCAGTAGCAGTAGCATCTGTCATTAATTTCAACTTACCATCTTTTGTCATACCAATAATATTATCTCTTTCAGTATTAACATCACCAGCAGCCCATTTTACCTCACCATTTTCAATTACACAACCAGTAGGAATACCAGAGCCATATCCATAGTCTACAAAACCACCACCATTAATACAAACGCTACCACCATATCTTTCACACATTGTAATAATTCTTTCACCGTGTTCAGTACCTAATTTTTCTTTAGAAATTAAATGTACTTTTGTAGGGTCATATATTGCTACTAAATATGCATTTGCACTTCCTACCTTTAAATTAATAAGTTTATACAAATCATCTTCATTATCTCTAGTCAATAATTCTTTTTCATATTCATCTTTAAAAGTAGTTTTAATTGAAGTATCTATAACAATATCATCCAAATTAACATCTTCATCAATTGTTACAAAGTAGTTGCTATTCATTATTTCATTAATTCTTTCTTCACTATAAAATATTCTTGCAAAATATTTATGATCCATTGTATTCATCGCGGTATTAACATATAAATTTCTTAAAGTAGGCCAAGGACCATAAGTTATAACAAATCCTGTAATTGCAAGTATATCTAATATAATAAATACAATTGTAGATTTTTTAATCTTACATTTTTTCTTATTTTTTTCCATTTTACTCACCAACCTTTAAAGGGTCATTTTTACTTCCTGTACCACTAGTCAACTTATCTTTACTTATAGTAATAACAGGAACAACCTTTGAAGTACTAGATACTATTTTTGAATAAGGAGTATTATCACTTTGAATAGTGTATACATACTTATTAGATTTAGTACTACTAGTCATTGTAAAATAATTATTTAATTCATGATTTAATATAATATCTCCAATACTAATTGAAGCAACTTTTGTTTTAACAGTTTTCTTTAAAGTATCGGTATAATCAAAATTATTGTCTTTACCATAATATCCATTAGCATAGTTAGTTTCAATAACTAAATCTTTATAACTTAAACTATTTAAATAAGTATTCTTTAAATAATATGCTAGTGTTCCATACTTTGTATCATCATGATATGAAGTATATTGTGAATATTTATATGAAACAGTATCATTACCACTCTTTAAATAATCATCTAACATTAATTTAACATTATTATCATTAACATCAATAACTCTCCATATATCTTCGCCTAATTTAACATAACTACCAAATGTACCAAGTACACTTTCAATAATATAAGGGTCATCCTTTGTACCAGTACCACCAATTAATTCCATATTTTCTTTTAAAATAAGTACAGGCTTAATACCATATATTTCATTACCTTTATTTTTATTAATTTTTCCTTCACTAGTAACATACCATACTTCATTATTCGAAGTCATTCCATCTAAATAAAAGTTTTCCTTAGTATTAATAAATCCACTACTTGCACCTGTATTAATATAATCACTTATAGATAAACTAGATAAATAATATTCATTATCATAATTAGTACAATTACTCTTACTAACATCATCTATCTTATCAATACATATATTAGCACTCTTTAAATAACTAACCATACTATTTAGATTCTTTTCTAATATACCAGAACCTTCCTTATCAGTTTTATTTAACCAAGTATTAACCATTGAATCAGTATATTTTTCAACTTCTCCAAAAGCAAGTGAAGTAATACTATTATCACTAATCATTGTAATAACATTATTATTTCCTATCTTTATAACTCTAAACATAATACCAGAATATAATACATAGTTATTATCAACTTCTCCAGTAAAATAATATTCTCCATTAATATTCTTTAATGTTTCACTATTATTATCCTTTAAACTTTTACCTAGTGTATTAGTCTCTTCCACAACTTGTTTCTTATTTTCTAAATATAACTTTACAAATCTACCACCGTAAAATAAACAGCAAGTAACTAGAAAAATAAGACTAACAAAATTAAATATTTTTTGAAAACTTAACTTTCTTTTTTTCATCTACATCATCCTTTACTTCTTAACTAATATTATATCATGAAATATAAAAATTTTAACAACATAATTTGACATTTTACACATTTTTTAAATAATTATAAAAATGTCAAATAATATTTATAATTTTCTAAAATAAAATAGATTTTTTTAATATTTTTTGCTATAATGTATATATAGTGAGGTTATATATATGGACTATAAAGAAATAAAAACAAGTTATGATAATTTAAGTAATGAATTAAATAACATATGGAGGTCACTTTGACTTAGATAATAAAATAATAAGACATAAACAATTACTTGAACAAATGAATGATATAAATTTTTGGAATGATAAAGAAAAAGCAGATGAAGTAATAAAAGAAGCTTCAAATATAAAGTCTACTATAGAAAAAATAACAATAATAAAAAATAATCTAGATACAAATATAGAAACATTAGAAATATTAAAAGATGAAGAAGACCCTGAAATATTAGAATTATTAAATAAGGATTTAGATAAATTAACTAAAGATATAGAATTATTAAAAATAGAAACTTATCTAAATGGAAAATATGATTCATGCAATTGTATTTTAGAAATACATTCTGGAGCAGGAGGAACTGAAGCTTGTGATTGGGCTGAAATGCTTTATAGAATGTATTCGAGATATTTATCAAGAAATAATTATATTTTAGATGTACTAGATACACAATATGGTGAAGAAGTAGGAATAAAAAGTATATCAGTATTAGTAAAAGGTAAAAATGCTTATGGATATTTACGCCATGAACAAGGAATACACCGTTTAGTAAGAATTAGTCCATTTGATTCCAATAAAAGAAGACATACATCATTTGCTTCAGTAGAAATAATACCTGAACTTGATAATGATATAAATATAAACATTGATGAAAAAGACTTAAAAATAGATATCTATCGTAGTAGTGGCCCAGGAGGTCAAGGAGTAAATACCACAGATTCTGCAGTTAGAATAACTCATTTACCTACTAAAATAGTAGTAACTTGTCAAAATGAACGAAGTCAAATTAAAAATAAAGAATTAGCATTAAATATCTTAAAAAGTAAATTAAAAAATCTAGAAATAGAAAAGCAAAATAATGAAATAAATAGTTTCAAAGATTCAAGTTCAATAGGATGGGGCAATGGTAAAAGAAGTTATGTAATGTGTCCATATACCTTAGTTAAAGATAATGAAAGTGGATATGAAACAAGTGATGTAAATAAAGTATTAGATGGTGCAATTGATGAATTTATATATCATGGAATAAGGAGTTAAGAATATGTTTTTAAAAGAATTAAGGGATAGAAAATTAAATAAAATAATACGCCAAGTAGATAAAAAGAATATTGTAAGTAGATATTTTTGGTTATTAATTGGATGTTTTATTGTAGCATTTGCATTTAATGTATTCTTTTTACAATATAATCTAGTTTGTATAGGTATAACAGGATTATCTATTGTACTACAAAAATATATGGAGCCATCAAAATTAATATTAATTATTAATATAGGATTAATTATTCTAAGTTTTATAATTTTAGGAAAAGAAAAAACAAAAAATTCCATAATAGGTGCAATAATAATACCAGTATTAGTATCATTAACTAAACCATTAGTACCATACTTTAACTTAGATGGCCTTGAACCAATAGTAATAGCCATATTAGGAGGAGTATTAACAGGATTTGGTTATGGATTAATATTTAAAAATGGCTTTACCGGTGGAGGAACAGATATAATAAATCAAATAGTAACAAAATATACAAAAGTAAGTACAGGTACTGCCATTGTTATGATTGATGGATTAGTAGTATTATCTGCAAAACTTGTTTATAGTTGGGAAACAGTATTATATGGATATATTATCTTATATATTATAAGTAGTTTAACAGATAAAGTAATATTAGGAATATCACAAAGTAAAGCTTTCTATATAGTTACAGATAAAGAAGAAGAAATAAAAGAATTTTTACTTAAAGTAAATGACAGTGGAGTAACATATCTAACAGCCAAAGGAGGATACACTAACGATAAACACTTACTTCTTTTAGCAGTAGTACCAACAAGAAATTATTTCATAGTAAAAGAAGGATTAAAGAAAATAGATAACAATATCTTCTTTCTAGTATGTGATGCATATGAAGTATGCCAGAAAGAAGGAACAATAGATGAGTAAATTAAAAGAAACATTTGATTTTGAAGATATCCTAAAAGATATAAAAAGAAAAGATACTCCCCAAAGATATTGCATATTTATTTTTAGTATGTTCTTTTCAGCATTAGTATTTAATGTTTTCTATGCAAAATTTAATATTGTAACTGGAGGAAGTGCAGGATTATCAATAATAATAAAATATTTAACAGGATTTGATGAAAGTAAATTTGTTCTATACGTTTCCTTAGCTTTATTAGTGCTATGTTTCTTTACTCTAGGATTTAAACAAACATTAAGAAATACAATAGGAACATTATTGTATCCATTATTTATAAAAATAACATCATACCTAGTAGTATATTTCGATATAGAAACAGACAGCCTACTTTTAATAGCATTATATGCAGGAATATTATCAGGATTTGCTTCAGGTATAATGATGAAAACAAAATTTACTGCTGGAGGATTTAATATACTATATCAAATAGCTAATAAATACTTTAAAATATCAATAGGAAAGTCAAGTCTAATAATTAATAGTTTAATTATAATATTTGGAGCAATAGTTTTTGGAGTACCAATGGCTATATATGCTGTAATTGCTTTATACTTATCAACAGTAATAACAGATAAAGTATTATTAGGTACTTCAAGAACAAAGTCATTCTATATAGTAACGGATAAAGAACAAGAAGTAAAACAATATATTGTAGAAAAATTAAATCATGGAGTAACTATAATAGATGCCAAAGGAGGCTACTCAAAAAATAAAAAGAAAATGTTACTTTGTGTAATACCTACAAGTGAATACTTTGTATTAAAAGAAGTAGTATTAACCATAGATAAAAATGCTTTCTTTTTAATAACTGATTCTTATGAAGTATCAGGAGCAATATAAATATGTTAAATTATGTAAATTGTAAAAATTTTATTTAAAATATTAAAATAAAATGTTATAATAAGTTGTAAAAGGTGTGATAGTATGGATTTAATAAGAATAACTGATGTCCAAAAAACATATAAGACAGGAACAGTAGCATTATATAATTTTAATCTAAGTATCTCTAAAGGAGAATTTGTTTTTGTAATCGGAGCCTCAGGTTCAGGAAAAAGTACATTAATAAAAATGCTATATCGTGAAGAAAAACCAGATCGTGGTTCAATAATTATCGGTGGAATAAATGTAGCAAAATTAAAAAATAGAAAAGTATATATGTTAAGAAGAAAATTAGGAGTAGTTTTCCAAGACTTTAAACTATTACCTAAACTAACAGTATTTGAAAATGTAGCATTTGCTATGGAAGTGTTTGCCTATGATAAAAAACAAATATATAAAAGAGTAATGGAAGTATTAGACTTAGTAGGATTAAAAAATAAAGTAAGACAATATCCAGATCAATTATCCGGAGGAGAACAACAAAGAGTAGTAATAGCAAGAGCAATAGTAAATAATCCTAAATTACTTATATGTGATGAACCAACAGGAAACCTAGACCCAATAACTTCCATGGAAATAATGAAAGTCTTAAAACAAATAAATGATATGGGTACTACAATAATAATGGCAACACATGATTTAGAAATAGTAAGAAAAATGAACGAAAGAGTTATAGTTATCGAAGAAGGTCGTTTAGTTAAAGACTATGAAAAAGGAAAATACCATAACGAAGGATTTTAGAAAGGAAGTAACTTATGAAATTTTTTAGAAATATAAATAGATATTTTAGAGATGCTAGAAAAAGTGTAATGAGGAACTTCTCTTTATCACTTGCATCAATTTCATGTATTACTATAACTTTAATAGTAGTAGCATTTTCTGCAATATTATCATACAATGTAGAAAACTTTGCTGAATCAATTAGAAAAGATGTAACAGTAGTAATATTTCTAAACTCAGATACAACAGAAACAAAAAGAAATGAAATAGAAAAAGAAATAAGAGCAACAAAAAATGTTGAAGAATTAACATTTGTATCAAAAGAAAAAACAGCAGAAAGCCTAAAAGATAATGACACATTCAAAGGAATAATAGAAACATGGACTAATGAAACAAATCCATTATTAGATAGTTTTATGTTAAAAGTAAAAAATATAGATGATATAAAAACAACAGTAAATGTTATTAAAAATATTAATGGAGTAAAAACAGTTAACTATGGTGAAGATATGATAGATCAATTAATAACAGTCTTCAAAGTAGTAGAAAAAGCATCAATATTTATAGTAGTAGCACTTGTAGTAGTTACAGCATTCCTAATAGGAAATACCATAAAATTAGCAATATTCTCAAGAAAAAGAGAAATAGAAATAATGAGATTAGTTGGAGCATCAAATGTATCAATAAAAGTTCCATTTGTAATCGAAGGATTATTTATAGGTATGTTAGGTTCAATAATACCAATAATATTAAGTGTATATGGTTATACATCATTATATAATTTCTTTAATGGAAAACTATTTGGTTCTTCATTAGCCAAATTAGTACCACCAACTCCATTCATATACTATATTTCTTTAGTTTTATTAGCAATAGGAATAGTAGTAGGTATGATTGGTAGTTATAGAGCAGTAAGAAAATATCTTAAAATCTAGTTATCTAGATTTTTCTTTTACGTAATTATCTACAAATATATAGTTATTTAATGGTTTATAAGTTAAATATCCAAACATACCATACATCAATATAATTAATAAAATACTTACCTTATTAATATATTTATATTCCTTACCTTTAAGTATTTTATAACTAATTATCTGACAAATAATATAAACAATTGACATAAGACTAATTGATATAATTAAATGTTCTCCAATTAAATTATATATAGGTATGTAAATAATTAAGTATATAACTATAGAGCTAAATCCCGTAAAAAATAACTGAAACATAAAATTATTATATTTAATCTTATACTTTCTTAATAAAATGTAATCAATAATACCATAAAAAGTAGTAGCACTATAAAGTATTTTCATATGTTCCCAAATACTTTCATTAACAGGACATAAAATACTTATTAATACATTAGGAAACCATTCATACATAAAATGAATAGCAAAAGATATAATAAAAATACCAATAACTGCGATAGCCTTAATTTTCTTTAAATTCATAATTTCACCTTAGTAAATTATATTAAAAAATAGTAATAACTTGTAAAATTTTGTAAAAATATAAAAATATTATAATATTTCTTTGTAAAACCCTTATTTTGCTGTATAATATAGTTATAAATTGGAAAAAGGTGATAACATGAAATTAACAACAGAAGTAGTAAAAAATATATCTAAAATTAAAAATGAAGATGAATTTATGACTAATTTTAGATTAAAAAGTTTAGAAAAATTTAACGAATTAGATTTACCAAACTTTGGACCAGAAATAAATATTGATTTTGATACAATTACTTACTATAAAGAAAGAAGTAATGAATTAACAGATGATTGGAATAAAATATCATGTCCAATTAAACAAGAATTTGATGAACTTGGAGTAATTAGTGCAGAAAAGAAATATTTAGATGGAATTGGAGCACAATATGATAGTGAAGTAATTTATCATAATATGATTGAAGAATTAAAACAAAAAAATGTAATTTTTCTAGATACTGACAGTGCATACAAAATGTATCCTGAATTATTTAAAAAATATTTTAACAACTTAGTAAAATATGATGAAAATAAATTTACTGCCTTAAATGGCGCAGTATGGAGTGGAGGAACATTTATTTATATTCCTAAAAATACTAAATTAGATAGACCACTTCAAAGTTATTTTAGAATTAATTCTAAAAATATGGGACAATTTGAAAGAACATTAATAATAGTGGATGATAATAGTGAACTAAACTATATCGAAGGATGTACTGCAAGAACATACACTGAAGATGCACTTCATGCTGCCGTAGTAGAAATATATGTTGGTAAAAATGCTAAATGTCGTTATACCACAATTCAAAACTGGTCAAGTGATGTCTATAACTTAGTAACTAAAAGAGCAGTAGTAGACACTAATGGCTTAATGGAATGGATTGACGGAAATATTGGAAGTAAAGTAAATATGAAGTATCCTAGTTGTATTCTAAAAGGACCTTATGCAAGAGGAAATTGTATAACAGTAGCATCCGCAGGATTAAATCAAATTCAAGATACAGGTGCGAAAATGATACACTTAGCACCATATACCAAAAGTAATATTGTAAGTAAATCAATAGCATCCAATGGAGGAACTGCTAATTACAGAGGAACTGCTAAAATAACAGCGCAAGCACATCATTCAGTAGCATCCATTAAATGTGATACAATAATTCTAGATGGCAAATCAAAAAGTGATACAATACCCACAAATACTGTTGATAATAAAACATCAGTTCTAGAACACGAAGCAACAGTATCTAAAATAAAAGATGAAGAATTATTCTATCTAATGGCAAGAGGAATAAACGAAGAAGCTGCCAAAGAATTATTAGTATTAGGATTTGTAAATGTATTTAGAGAAGAATTACCTATGGAGTATGCCGTAGAATTAAATAGATTATTATCATTAAATATAGGAGGTGCATAGATGAAAAAATTTATAATAATAATTATTTTAATACTTCTAGGTTTTGGAGGTTATGTAGCATATGTAGAATTAACCAAAGATAAAACACCACCATTAACCCCAGAAGTCACAAAAGCAGAAATAACAAAATATATAGTATATGGTACACATCTAAATATCGAAGGTTCCCTAACCGTAGATAATCTAGAATATGATGATATTGATCTAGTACTATATAACAAAGACTTAAAATTAGAAAAAAAAGAATCACCTGAAAAAAGATTTACGACTATAAAAATAACTCCTGATAAAGAAATGAATACAGTATCATTTAAGTTATCAGACCTTATTAACGAAGGATTATATCTTGATGACATAACCAAAGGTAAATATTATCTTTTTATTAGAACAACACATAAAACTACAAATGATAAAAATGAAGAAGAAATATCATATAAATACTATTCATTAGATAATAAAACAACATATCCTGAGACAACATATTATACATTAAGCAAATATAATAATAAAATATCAATTAATTCAAATAATGATTACCAAACATTAATGTTTGATGTAACAGAAAATAAAGATGCTGAAATATATGATGTAGTAATAGATCCAGGACATGGAGGAATGGATCCCGGAGCAGTAGTAAATGGTAAAAAAGAAACTGACTATACTATGGATATGGCTTTATCTTTAAAAGAAAGTTTAGAAAAGTTAGGATTAAAAGTAAAACTAACATGGGATGCAAATACCATAACAAATAATAAAGTAATTAACTATTATGGTAAAGGTGGAAGAGCACAAATATCTCATGAAGTATATGCCAAATATGTATTTTCATTACATCTAAATAGTAGTGCACCATCAGTTCATGGAGTAGAAGTATATACCCCAAGTAATATTAACTATAACTTTGCTAAAGAATTAGTTAAAAAAATAACTGAAAATACTACTCTTACATATTCAAATAAATCAACATATAGAGTATTTAGTGGAGTATATACCCATAACTTTACTGAAAAAGAAATTGAAGCATCTGCTGAAGAAGCTAGAAACAAAAATCGTACACCTTATGATATAACCACATCATCTAGTTATTTATATATGATTAGAGAAACTGGAGGAATAATGACTGGTGCATATGTTGATGATAGAAATGAAGAACAAGAAGGTAATGATTATTATAACTCTAATATAGGAGCAGAAGCATACTTACTTGAAATGTGTTATCTATCAAATTCAAAAGATATGGAAATATTAGACCAGGAAAAAGATAAGTATATAAGTGCAATATCTGATACCATAAATGATATATTATTAAAAAAAGTGTAAAATTTATGTAAAATTTATAAAAATACCCAAAAAACCTTTTTAAACCATTAATTATAACATACATGTTATAACAAAAAGGGATTTTGCCCTTAAGGAGAAAAACTTCTTTTGGGCGTTTTTTTATGTCTAAAAAACTTTTTCACCTATTTGCAAAAAAAGTGTCAATTTGTTACACTGCACTTGAAAGGAGGGATATTATGGTTAATCAAATAATTTTAGTTGGAAGATTAGCAAAGACACCAGAATTAAGAGTAACAGAAAATGGCAAATCTACAACTACAATAACATTAGCAGTACCAAGAAATTACAAAAATATTAATGGTGAATATGATACAGACTTTCTAGAATGCACTTTATGGACTACTATTGCAGAAAACACCACTGAATATTGTAAAACTGGTGATATGCTAGGAGTAAAAGGTAGAGTACAAACTCGTATGATTGAATCAGATGATGGCACCAAGAAAAAGAAAACAGAAATAGTCGCAGAAAAAGTAACATTTTTAACCTCTGCTAAAAAAAGAAATGATGACGAAGAAGAAAAAGAATGAGTGATATTATTAAGTTCTATCAAAAAATTCAATAAATATTAAAAAAATATCCATAAATAGTATACATTTTTAAAAAATTATTGTACAATATTAATTAACAGGAAGATAACTTTTTGTTTTAAACTTTAAAGGAATGATTTTGATGTTAATTGGTAAAAGAATTAAAGAAGAGAGAATAAAGAAAGGGTTATCACAACAGCAATTAGGAGAAATCATTGGTGTAACAAAAGTATCAGTATGTGGCTATGAAAGTGGAACAAGATTACCAAGTCTTGAAACATTTGAAATGATGGCCGAATTATTTGGTACTTCAACAGATTATTTACTAGGAAGAGAAGCTTTAATTAGAAGTACTAATTCTAGAGAATTTGTTGGCTCAATGTCACAAGATGATATCAGTCTAATTACAGAGTTAAGACATTACAATAATTTATATACTAAATTGACTAAAGATACAAAAAGATATGTAAATTTAATCAACAAGAAAATGATGAACTAGGAGGAATATTATGGATATTAAAGAATTATATGTTAGTGATCATATTGGAGAGAAAATCACAGTGCAAGGATGGGTAAGAAGTCATAGAAAACAAGCACATTTTGGTTTTATTGACTTACATGATGGTACAACTTTTAATGGCTTACAAGTAGTATATGAAGATAATTTACCAACCTTCGAAGACATAACAAAAATAAAATTAGGAAGTGCAGTAACTGTTAAAGGAACACTTATTGCATCCCCAAAAGAAGGACAAAAATTTGAACTAAAACTTGAAGAATTAACTCTTGAAGGAGATTGTCCAGATGATTATCCATTACAAGCAAAAGGTAGACCAACAAGAGAGTACCTAAGAGAAATAGCGTACCTTAGACCAAGAACAAACTTATTTCAAGCAGTATTTAAAGTAAGAAGTGTAGCAGCTTATGCAATACATAAATATTTCCAAGAAAATAACTATGTATATGTACATACACCATTAATTACAGCATCAGATTGTGAAGGAGCAGGAGAAATGTTCCAAGTAACAACATTAGACTTAAACAAAATTGCTGAAACAGGAAAAGTAGATTATTCAAAAGATTTCTTTGGAAAACCAACTGCCCTAACAGTATCAGGACAACTACAAGGAGAAACATTTGCAATGGCATACAAGAAAATCTATACCTTTGGTCCAACTTTTAGAGCAGAAAATTCAAATACAAAAACACACGCTTCAGAATTCTGGATGATTGAACCAGAAATAGCATTTTGTGACTTAAATGGTGACATGGATGTTATGGAAGGAATGCTTAAATATGTAGTAAAATATGTATTAGATAATTGTCCAACAGAAATGGAATTCTTTGATAAATTTGTAGAAAAAGGATTAATAGAAAAATTAACAAAATTAGTAAATAGTCACTTTACAAGAATAAAACATCACGATGTAATCACAATATTAAAAGAAGCAAAAGTTGATTGGGAGTTTGCTCCTGAATATGGTGAAGACATAGCCAAAGAACATGAAAAATATATTACAGAACACTTTAACGGCCCAGTATTCATAACAGATTGGCCAAAAGATATTAAAGCATTTTACATGAAACAAAATCCAGACGGTGAAACTGTTGCAGCAGTAGACTTAGAAGTTCCAGGTGCAGGAGAATTAATGGGAGGTTCTCAAAGAGAAGAGAATTACGAAAAATTAATTCAAAGAATGAAAGAATTAAATATGCCAGAAGAAGGAATGGATTGGTACTTAAATTTAAGAAAATTCGGAGGATGTGTCCATTCAGGATTTGGTATGGGATTTGAAAGATTATTAATCTATCTAACTGGCGTAGAAAACATCAGAGATGTAATACCATATCCAAGAACACCAAATAACTGCGAATTTTAAAAAAATAAAAAATATGTATTTTTCTAAAAATTTACTCCATACTATATTTGAAAGGAGTAATTATGAAAAAAACAACATATCTAATATTAAGTATAAGTCTACTATTACTTTTAACAGGTTGTAATGATGAAAAAGTAATGACTTGTACAAGAGAAAATACATATAATGGACTAACTAGTGGTACAGAATATAAAGTAACCTATAAAAATGACACCGTAACCCATGTAACTATTACCTACAATTATAACCAAAAAGAATATACCGACGGAGTTAATACAGGTACTGATGGTACAACTAGTGATAACACCACAAATACTGATAACAATGGTATAGTAGATGGTGTAGTAAAAGATGCAGTAGATGACATTATCGGTGGAGTTTATAACACAATATTAGATCTTTCTGGTATAAAAGATAGACATACAAACCAAATAAATAATACTAACATTAAAGGTTTTACCTCAAAAATAGAAGATAATACCAATAATAGTTATAAAGTAATGTACGACTTAGATTTAACTACAATTAACGATACTGACATAAAAAGATTTAATGTTGATAGAAGTTATACCAAAATAAAAGATACTTATTCAAATCAAGGCTTAACTTGTAAAGAAAGTTAAGTCTTCTTTATATATTGACATAGAAGTAATTGTGTGATACTATGTAATAAACAAATAAACTATAAAATATAAAGATATTAAAAGAAATATGGTAATATTGAACTATGCACTTATGAAAAAATTATATAATTTGGTTTGTATAATTACTATTTGTATGGCTATATTTGGTGGAATAATGACAGTAAAAGCAATGGAATCATATGCTAAATCAGCATTAGTTTCATTAAATGAAAATCAATTTCACGGGAAATTGTTCATATAGTAAGCATCAAGGTGGTGCAAAAGCTACTGTTCAACCGACTAGTAGTACATATCTAAGTTGGAATCTATATAAACAATATGATGCCGAAGATGATATGTACAGAAGGAAAAAAACAGAAAATATTACTGACTTATCTATAACAAGTTGGAAAAGCACAGGTAGTTATTCATATGGTAGTGGAGTATATATTCATCAATTCATAGCAAAAAAGGTTCTTATACAGGCAATGTTGAAGGATTAAATCATCCATAAAAAAAGAGTGGGAGGATTTCCATTCTTTTTATATAAAGGAGTCTAAAATGAATTATAAAGATTGCATTAAAATAGCATTAAAAAATATAAAAATATATAAATTACAAAGTATTATATTTGTAATATCAATAACACTATTAATTATTTTAGGAAATATATTTTTAAATTATAGTTATACAATAGATACTTTTTACAATAATTTCACAAAATATTCAAGTGATGCAAGAACAATTTTTGCATATAAAAAAAGTAAAGAAGAAGATAAAACATATCAAGATAATCTAGATGATATATTAAATTACAATCATATAATATATGGATCAAATAGTTCATATAATGTTTCAAATGCTAAAATAAAGGAAATATCAAACGACAAATTAATATACCTTTATCCATACAGCAATAATTATCCAGAAAAAATACATTATGGTAGAAAAAAAGAAAATAATAATGAAATTATTTGCCCTAGATATTTATCAAAAATAGATAATCCTAAAACTAAAAAAGATTTAATAGATATGAAAAATTATTTGAACAAAGAAATAACTACAACATTTTATCAAACAAATATAATAGATAGAGATGTATCAAAAGAAAATCTTATAGAAACAATTAATTTTAAAGTTGTAGGATTGTATGATAATTCCTTATATGATGAAGGTGCTTATGAAAAATGCTATATAGATAGTAATTTAGCAATAGATTTATATGAAAAAACAAAAACTATTTATAACAAAGAATATTTAAAAAAATACCAAATAGAAATTCAAGAAAATGGTAGTTATGGAGAGTTTATAGTAGATTCAGTATCAAACATTGAAGAAGTAACAAATCTTTTAGAAGAAAATGGTTATGAAACAGAAGGAGCATTATTTATAGATACCACTTCTAAAAATTTAAAAAACATATTTAGTTATTCTTTATTTGTCGCATTGTTTATTATAATTGCCTTTATTATATCGTTTTATATGAATAATATATTGAAAAAAAGGAAGAAAGATATAGCTCTCTATAAAACATTAGGATATAAGAATAAAACCATAAACAAAATATTGTTTTATCAAATACTTATATTATGCTTAATAGCATTTATTTTAAATATAACTATATCATTAATAGGAATAACAATCATAAATAATATTTTATCATTCTATATTTCAAAAAATGGATTTTATTTAACAATATCTTTCTTAAGAGAAGTAATATATTTTATGTTGTTGTTATTATTAGTATATATAAATATTCGCATATCAAAAGAAAGTATTGATAGACTACAAATAAGAGATATTTTAAAAAGTGATATTTAGGAGGAAGTATGTTAGAGATAAAAAATCTAAGTAAAAAATATATTTTGAACAAAAAAAATGAAGTAATAGCATTAGATAATATTAGTATAACTTTTAATAAAAATAAATTTTATGGAATAAAAGGCCATTCAGGAAGTGGAAAATCAACACTAATAAATATTATAGGGTTAATAGAAAGTAAAACAAGTGGTAAGTATTTAATTAACAATAAAGATATAGATAATTTAACTGAAGATGAAAAAGCAGATTTAAGAAAAAGCAAAATTGGCTTTGTTTTTCAAGATTTCTTTCTTAATCCAAGATTAACAGCTTTAGAAAATGTAATTATTCCAATGTTAATTAATGATGACATACCAAAAGACAAAAGAAATGAAAGAGCAGAAAAAATATTAACAAAATTAGGATTAAAAGACAGAGTTAATCATAAACCAACAGAATTATCAGGTGGAGAACAACAAAGAGTAGCAATAGCAAGAGCATTAGCAAACAATCCAGATATTATTTTAGCAGATGAACCAACAGGAAATCTAGATAAAGAAAACGAAATAATAGTTTTTGATATCTTAAAAAAATTAGTAAAAGAAGAAAATAAATGTGTTATTGTTGTTACTCATAATGAGATTATTGATAAATATGCTGATACAATTTATAAAATAGAAAAAGGTAAAATAGAAAACTAATATGAAAATTATTTTTAAAATATTTCTATTAAAGAAAAATATAATAAGACATTTTATAATACTAATACTTTTACTTTCATTTTCATTTATAGTATTAGAAGCTAAATCAACATTAGAACAAAAAATATATGATAGACTAAATATACCAGACAATAAAACAATTACAATAACATTAAAAGATAATATAACTATTAATGATATAAAAGAAATCCCATACATTAATAAAGTTTATAAAGAACAAGAAGAATACATAATTATATTTAATGATTATACAGGAGTAGATAGATTTAAGAATGAATATATAAATTATTATAATTCAATTAAAATAAATTCTATTACCGAAAACGATTTAAAATTATTACAATCAGTATCTTTTTTAATATCCGTAGTGGTCATAATAACCCTAATAGTACTAGTAATACTACTAATATTTAATTTATTCGAAGTAATACTCCAAGAAAAAAATGAACTAGCATTATTTAAAATAATGGGTTATAAAAATAAAATAATATTTAAAATATTTTTAAAAGCATTAATATTTTCCCATACAATCGCGTATTTAATATCAATATTATTAACTCAAACTATAAATATAATAATTAAAATATTTGTAAATAATTTAATAAGTATAAATATAAAGTATTATTTAATTATATATATAGTATTAATATTAATAACAATAATAATTAATATTTTAGGAAATATTTATATAAAAAAAATAAATTTACTTAAATTTAAAAACAGTAATATATATTGACTTAACTCATAAAGAAAGTTAAGCCTTTTTATAATTTTAAATATAATAAAATAAAATTTACTAACTAATAAAAATTATCCTTTTTAAATAATTTACTTGTAATAATCATATCTTTATTATATAATTATAATAGAATAAAGGATGTGATTATATGAATAAATTTAAAACAATGGATGCCAATGAAGCAGTAGCAAATGTAGCATATAAATTTAGTGAAGTATGTGGAATATATCCCATAACACCAGCTTCCCCAATGGCAGAAAAAGTAGATTTAATTAGTAATACCGAAGAATTAAATTTCTTTAATAATAAAACAAAAGTAATAGAAATGCAATCAGAACAAGGTGCAGTAGCTTTAGTACATGGTGCCTTAAATTCAGGAGTTTTAGCAACAACATTTACAGCAAGTCAAGGATTATTACTTATGATACCATCATTATATAAAATGGCAGGAGAAATGTTACCAGGAGTCCTTCATGTAGCAGCAAGAAGTTTATCTACCCATGCTTTATCAATATTCGGAGACCATCAAGATGTATATGCCGTAAGACAAACTGGAGTATGTATGTTAGCGTCTTCTAATCCCACTGAAGCATACCATTTATCTGCAGTAGCGCACCTTTCAGCAATATCATCATCATTACCATTTGTACATTTCTTCGATGGTTTTAGAACAAGTCATGAAATAAATAAAATAAAATTAATGGATTATAACAGAATAGAAAAAATGATAGATAAAAAAGCCCTTGATAACTTTAGAAATAGACAAATGAATAATGAAAATCCCAACACAAGAGGAACTGCAGAAAATGAAGATATCTATTTTCAACATACAGAGTCAAGAAATACAGACTATCTAAATGTACCAGATATTGTATCAGACTATATGGAAAAAATAAATAAATTAGAAAAAACAGACTATAAACCATTTAATTACTATGGTTCTAAAAAAGCAAAATATGTAATTGTAGCAATGGGAAGTGTATGTAATACCATAAAAGAATTACTTAATTATCTAAATGACCAAGATTTAGGATTAATCGAAGTACATCTATATAGACCATTTTCTTCCACATATTTACAAAAAGTTTTACCTAAAACAGCAACAAATATTGCAGTATTAGATAGAACAAAAGAACCAGGTTCAATTGGAGAACCACTATATTTAGATATCGTAAATGCCCTTAAAGATAAAGAAATAAAAATTATCGGAGGACGTTACGGATTATCTTCTAAAAATACTACTCCAAGAGATATTATGGCAGTATACACAAATTTAAAAGAAAAAAATAAGAATAACTTTACTATAAGTATAAATGATGATGTAACAAAATTAAGTTTAAAAGTAGATAATAACTTTAAAATAGATACAGGAAATATAGAATACTTATTCTATGGTTTTGGTTCAGACGGAATGGTATCAACATCCAAAGATATAATAAAAATAATAGGAAATCATACTAAAAACTATGTCCAAGGATACTTCCAATATGATTCTAAAAAGTCTGGCGGAGTAACCAGAAGTCACTTAAGAATAAGTAAAAATCCAATACTATCATCTTATTATGTAGAAAATCCATCCTTAGTAGTAATCTCTAAAGATACCTATATTTATAAATATGATGTCTTAGATAATATCAAAGATAATGGCATAGTACTATTAAATACCAATCTAAATAGTAATGAATTAATTACCTCATTACCTAATAAAATAAAGAAAATAATATCTGATAAAAACTTAAAATTATTTACCATAGATGCCTATAAAATAGCAAATGAATTAGGACTTAAAAATAAAATAAGTACCTGTATGGAAGTATGTATCTTTAAAATAATAGGTATTATGCCAATTAATAAAGTAAAACAAATAATGAAAGAAACTAATGAAACTAGATTTAAACATAAAGGACAAAAAATAGTAAATATTAATAATAAAATAGTCGAAGTATCAGATAAATATATTAATGAAATCGAAGTAGATAGTACTTGGTCAAAATTAAAAGTAGCAAACGAAGAATTAGATTTCTATGAAACAATAAATAAATTACATGGAGATAACTTACCAGTAAGTGCATTTCTAGATAAAAAACAAGGAATAGTTAAACATACAACAGATAAAGAAAAAAGAGAAATCGCAGAAAATGTACCTTGTTGGATAAAAGAAAATTGTATTCAATGTGGAAAATGTGCCTTTGCATGTCCTCATGGCGTAATAAGACCATATGTCATAGATAAAAATAATAATGCTGTTGATTCTATACCAAGTATCGTACCAAAGGATACAAACTATGTAGTATCAGTTTCATATAAAGATTGTACAGGATGTGGAGTATGTGTAAATGCTTGTCCTGGTAAATTAGGTAAAAAAGCTTTAACTATGAAACCATATAATAAAGAAGAATTTACTAATCAAGAATTTGATTACTTAGTAAAAAACAACTTAAATAGTGAAAAAGCATTACCTACATTAAATGTAAAAAGCATAAGTATGAAAGAACCAAAATTTGAGTTTTCTGGAGCATGTGCAGGTTGTGGAGAAACACCATATTTAACTAATCTTACAAGAATGTTTTCAGATAACCTAATAATTGCTAATGCTACAGGATGTTCTTCCATATATAGTGCAAGTATGCCATCAATCGCATATAATATACCTTGGGCAAGTAGTTTATTCGAAGATAATTCTGAGTATGGATTAGGTATTAAAACAGGAATAAATGTAAAAAGAAATAAAATAAAAAAATATATGGAAGATAATATGACACCATTATTTAAAAAATGGATAAATAATATGGATAATTATGAAATATGTAAAGAAGTAAAAGATAAAATAGATTATAATTCTCATCCATATCTAGAAAAATTAAAAGACTATATTGTACCAAAATCAATGTGGATAATCGGTGGAGATGGATTTGCTTATGATATAGGATTTGGTGGATTAGACCATGTATTATCTACCAATGAAAATATAAATATCTTAGTACTAGATACCGAAGTATACTCTAATACCGGAGGACAATCATCAAAATCAAGTAATTTAGGCTCAATCGCATCATTTACTTCCAATGGTAAAAAGAATTATAAAAAAGACTTAGCAAGAATGGCTATGTGTTATCCAAATGTTTATGTAGCACAAACTAATATAGGGTATAATCAAGAACAATACCTAAAAGTATTAAAAGAAGCAACAAACCATAATGGACCATCATTAATAATTGCATACTCTCCATGTATTGAGCATGGTATAAAACAAGGAATGGAACATAGTCAAACAAATGCTTATCTAGCAACAGAATGTGGTTACTTTATAACATTTAGATATAATCCTGATATTAAAGAATTAACTATGGATTCCAAACCAAACTTTGATAAATATGATGAGTTTTTAATGACTGAAAATAGATATGCAAATCTTAAACAAATAAATCCAAAAGATTGTGACAAAATACTAGATAATCAAAAAGAATGGGCAATATCTAGATACAATTATTATAAAGTTCAAGATAATAGGAAAGAAGATTAATTCTTTCTTTTTTCCTTTCCATACCCTATGGTTATTCCAAGGCTTTTTAATACCTAAAGTTATTAAAAAGTAATTTTGAACCTAAAGTTTCAAAATTAAATTATAAATTTTAATAAAATTATTTACTAAAACTAGTTAAAATGATATAATTACTATGAAAGGTATGATAAAATGAGTAAAATAGTAATAGCACTTGGAGGTAATGCCTTAGGTAAAACTCCAGAAGAACAATTAAAATTAGTAAAAGAAACTGCTAAAAGCATTGTAGAAATAGTAAAAGAAGGACATCAAGTAATAATAGCACATGGTAATGGTCCACAAGTAGGAATGATTAATCTAGCAATGGATTTTGCCCATGCCGGTAATGCAGGAACTCCTAGTATGCCATTCGCAGAATGTGGTGCAATGAGTCAAGGTTATATAGGATATCATTTACAACAATCAATAAGTGAAGAGTTAAGAAAGAATAACATAAAAGAAGATTGTGTAACCATAGTAACCCAAGTTGAAGTATCAAGTTCAGATAAAGCATTTAATAATCCAACTAAACCAGTAGGAATGTTCTACTCCAAAGAAGAAGCAGACAAAATAGTAAAAGAAAAAGGATATACTTTTGTTGAAGATGCAGGAAGAGGTTATCGTAGAGTAGTACCTTCTCCAAAACCTATCAACATTATAGAATTAAATACTATTAAAAAATTAGTAGATTCAAATACAGTAGTAATTTCTGTTGGAGGAGGAGGAATTCCAGTAATCAAAACAGAAGAAGGTTATAAAGGAGTAGATGCCGTAATAGATAAAGATTTATCAAGTGCCAAATTAGCTACTCAATTAAATGCTGATGTTTTACTTATTTTAACAGCAGTAGAAAAAGTATATATAAACTTTAATAAAGAAAATGAACAAGCCTTAGATACCTTAACAGATACTGAGGCAAGAAAATATATTGACCAAGGAGAATTTGCTAAAGGAAGTATGCTACCAAAAGTTGAAGCATGTCTAAACTTTGTCGAAAACTTCCCACAAGGAAAAGCAATAATAACATCATTAGATAAAGCAATTCAAGCTTTAAAAGGACAAACAGGAACTGTTATAACAAAAGATTAATAGAAGGTGGTGAATATAATGGATAGTTATATTGAACTAAAACAAGAAATAGAAAAATTAGAAAAAAGTTTATCTTCAAAAAATCAAGAAAGAAATGCCTTATTATTACCAATGTTTAAATTAATTGAAGATAATGGATTAAATAATGTTTTGCCAAGTGATTTAGATAATTACTTACCAAAGAATTTACCTTTAAGATTAACAATTCTTGCTGAAGAAGTAGAACTTAATAACCTAAGCAATAAAACTATATTACTTGGAGAAATAGAAGATGTTAAAAGAAAAGTTATAGAAAAAAATAATGAACAAATTATAGAAATACAAAGATTAGATTCGGTGAGAGCAAAACTTGAAGAAAGAAGAAATTATGTTTTATCAAGAATACCTGAACTAGATGAATTAGATAGTCAAATTGATCGCCTTCAGTCAGGAATCGATCGAAGAATAAGTATTTTAAATACTGTTAGTCTAGAACCAGAAGAACAAAAGGCAATTAAAAATATTATTGATAAAAGCATCTTACAAGTTGGAGACTTAAATGAAAAGAAAAATAGAATTTTAAGTGAAGAAGGATTATCAGATGATATAATAGCAATAAAGGAAGAAATGAATCCTAACAAGGAAGAAATAATAACTGAAAATGTTCCTGAAGAAATAGAATCAAAAGATTTAGATTTTTACAGAACAGTTCAAGAAGTAAATGATTCACTTAATGGTGCAGAAAATGAATTAAATGAATTTCAAGAAAGAATTTCAAAACAAGCATTATCAAGAAAAAAAACTAAAGAAGAAACATCAAAACCAAAAGATAATGAAGATGTAGTAAAAAGGTTAAATTTAACACCAATTATTACTTCAAAAGAAAAAGATAATAATCCAAGTGAAAATATGCAGAAATGGTTTAAACCAGCGCAAGATTTAACTTCAACACCAAAAACTTTAGATAAAAGTTCAGAAAACAAACCATATACATATAGATTTGAAGAAGTAAAAGATTCAGCTAGAACTCCGTTATTTAAGCCAGCCCAAGATTTAGAATCAACTACTGATAAAAAAGAAGAAATTCAAGCAAATGATGAAAGATCATTTTTAGGATTTAAACCAGCCTCAAATTTAGAAGAAACACCGAAAGTTGAATTAGAAGAAGAAATAAATAATTCTAGTGATATTAAAGAAAACACTGAAGAATTAAAAGTAGAAGAAAGTCATTCAAATGCTTCACTAGGAACAAAAATTAAGACTAAAAAAAGTTTAAGAGCAATTTTAGGATTGAATACTATAATTGAAAAAATAAGAGAAAGAAAAGCAAACATAAAGGCTAAAAAAGAACAAGAAAATCAAACTGATTCAAGAGGCTTTGGAGAATCATTCTATGCATTACTAACTCCACCAGATAAGAGAATAATTGAAGAAGCAAGAAAAAATATTGAAGATTCTAGAACAATTTTATCAGAACATTCAGAAGAGTTAACCGAAGAAGAAAAAGAAAAAATAAGCAACAATTTATCAAGAATTTATTTAAAATTAAATCAAGCAAGAAATAATAAAAATCATCAAAGAATTGATTTATATAAAGAAAATATTGAGGAATTAAAAATCATAAGTGATGAATTAGCAAATGATATTAATCCGCAAGTTAAAAGAGTAAGAACAAGATAAAGAGGTGTTTTATGCAATTTGAAAAATTAAATATATTAAAGTTAAATAATGGAAGAAAAATAATTATATTAGAAAAATTAGAATATAAAAATACAATATATTTATATGCAGATGATGTAAATGAAGATGAAACAGACACTTTGGATAATTATTTTATATTAAGAGTAAACCCTAATGGTTCGCTTTGTATGGAAGATAAACCAGAAGTACTTCAAGAAATAATACCATTATTTAATAGACTAGTAAAAGAATCTTATGAAAAATAAAAGTCAGAAATTAATCTGACTTTTTACTTTAACATAAATACTGATATGGATAATCCTATAATTGTTGCTAATAACAATACAAGCATAATCATTGGTAGTTTAATAAATGCAGCATTATTATTTGAAGATCTATAAAAGCCTTCATTATTAGCTTGTGTATTAGGATTAGGTAATGTTTTATAAACAGAATCTAATTCTCCAATAGATAATTTTTCATCAGTCGGAGTATAACTAGAATTAACTACAGGAACATTATTTACAGTATCAGTCTTTGGAGTATTAAAAATAACATCATTATTTTTAAATACATTATCTACTTGCATTCCACTTTTATAAAATTTATTTGAATAATGTTCACATAACCAATTAACAAACTCTTTATTATTACCATTATTTATTATTTCTATTTTTCTAATAAATTTATCTCTAGATAGATTCTTTTCTTTTAAAACCAAATTATATACCTGATTAACAAGTCTCTTAATTCTAGCAAGTTCATTTATATAATCAATTTCAGATATATTATTTGTAATAGTTAAAAATAATATATTACCATCAGTTCTATATTTATTCATTGAATTAACCAAATCAGTTTGATTCTTTTCCAAAGACAAACATAACTTAATATTATTTTGTATACTATTAGGAACAGATATAAAAGAATCTAAATAACTATATATAATTCCATAATCATCTTCTTGATATTTAATAGGACTATCCATATCTAACACCTCTTACTATAACAATTATATAATAAATATAATAAAAAATAAAGAAAAAATTAATAAATTACTTGTAAAATTTAAAAATACATTATATAATTATCTTAT
>OIZT01000318.1_pt1 | contig 31802 bp, 30 predicted proteins | sample 1588611 | NCBI WGS metagenome assembly OIZT01 (sample SAMN03283278) | human gut metagenome | biome: human-associated habitat; material: feces | host: Homo sapiens | place: Peru | collected 2012
TATCGGAGAGTATTGCCGCTTCTGCTCACCGCGGTACTGCTGCTGAGCGGCTGCGGCTGGCCGGCTTTCACAAAGCCCATTGAAGAGCCTGCCGTGGTGGAACTGGAGGACCTGAGCACGGTTCCCTCCGGGCTGGAACAGGCAAGGTAAATTCGTTTTGAGAACAAAAAGTTTCCATAGACATCATTCCTTTGTCGTGTTGTTGGGCGTGTGGTAACCTCAGTATACACGATTTTGAGAATGATGTCTTTTCGTCATTTTAACAAATTTGCTCTTTTATAGGAAAAGGGCGTTGAAAAAGGGGCTGTTAGAAAACTCCCCCTATCAGCACAGTAGCCAGTGCCACCCGGCGCTGGCTACAAAAAGTATTAAGAAACGGCTGCAGCCAGTTGAGGTTGCAGCCGTTTTGTAGTATCATTAAAGTACCACCCAAAATGGAAACTACATATATGAATTATACACCAATCCAACTGAAATTACCAGTGGATATGGAAAGAATTATTGAAATAAATGATGCAGTGTATGCTTTCAATGAAGTGGTGTCCCATATTGACCTGAAAAAATACTTTGTAGAGAAGGACTACAAGGCCACGGGTCGTCCAAGATATGAGCGCGAAAAACTTTTGAAAGTGTTGCTGTTTGCATTTATGGAGCAAGGCTAGAAGAATTTAAGAGAAGATACCACAAATATCCAAAGTATCCTGTGACAGACGCAGGTTATGGCAATCTGAATAATTATCTGTACTGCCAAGAGCATGGAATGGAAAAATACATGAAATTCCCCATGTACGAAAAGGAAACCAAGGACAAGAAATATCGTGACGATCCATTTGGAGATTGCCCTGATAAGCTGCGGTTTTACCTGCACAAGTACCATTTGAGCAAATTAGCAAAGGCCAATCCGGTCAAGGCTGCTGGCTGAATACCCTCAAAAAAATACCGAAGAAAAACAAATTTTCTCCGGTTGTGGTTGGTGTACACATTTTTGAGGGAAATGTTATCCACAGCCTTGATGGGTAAGAAAAAGCAGACCCTTTTCATTTCGGGAAAGAGCCTGCGATTTCCTTTTGGGGTTATTTAACAGCCCCGCTTTTGAATTTTGATTGTGTCTGAATGCCGGAAAATCAAAACCGGATAATTGGCCATATTCTTGTCCTGCAAAAGGGGAGCATCAGGACGATTCCCCCTACACCACCATTTGGGGAATAGTAGTTATTAAGTGCCTGGTCTATTTCTGTATTTAGCGATTCCTGCTCCAGTTTATAATCAAGCTTATACGATTTCATCCAACCGTTTGCAAGATCAGCAATATTGGGCTCGACAGATTAAATTTTAGCCATTGTTATTTCCTCCCCGTGTCCAGCTACCGTTATAAGCGAACCAAGATTCTGTGTACTTGTTGCCAGTGACCGCTGCCTTGTACGGATCTGCCAAGAATACTTTTATTGTCCTCAGTACCGTGCTATAATCATCGGTCTTTGTATCAATTTTCCGGCAGAAAGCCTTCCATTTTTTCTGCATTGCGTCGTCGCTGCCAAAGGTCATAACCTGCTCAAACTGCTCCACCGTGAACCTGTGCCCACGGTTTTCAAAAGTCTTTTTCAGTGCCTCCGTCAGCGTCGCGCCGTTGAAATCAAACTTGTTTGCAAGATAATAGAGATCGTAATAATCTTTCATCCGGCTGGAAAATTCCATCAGGGTAAGAATTGCATCGAGCTTTTCGGCAACGGTCGTTTCCAGCGAATAGGTATTGACCGTCGGGGCCTCAAAATCGTCAAGCTGCGTTGGTATCTTCCGCTTTTCTTGTCTCGGCACGATGATGTCCCCCACACCGAAATCAATGCCAAAAGGAGTTTTTGTGTTCTTTATCCTTGCTACGAGGGAAGCACCAATACCGGCGTACTTCTTTACCACAGCAATGGGAGCCACATTTTTGATTTCAAATGTGATAAAATCGTTGCCTGTTTGGGTTGCAATGATCTCCTCCAATATCGCTTGAAGCTGTTCCGGTGTATTGGGCATCTTTCTGAGCAGAAAATCCACATCAGCCGTTACACGGCTATCGAAATCCGTGAGGGAATAGAGGAACAGTCCGCCTTTGAGAACCAGGTTTTCCGCATATTTTGACTTTTCCAGTCGGCGCAGGAACTCTTCCTGGCAGAAAAGCTGTAAGCAGAGCTGATAGCTTCTGCCGCATTTTGCGGCTTTGTTTTTGAGCCGTGCAAGCACGGATGCAGCCACGTCAGCCATTCAGCAGCACCTCCATCACACTCATCATTTTCTTATAAACACCCATTTCCTTTGCGTATTTGGAAAGGTTGGCAAGGTTTTTCTTTTCATCCGCCACATAAGCATTGACGGCTTTGTTGAATATCTCGTTATCCAGCTTCGTGCGGTACTTGAAGCAGTCGCAGATGGTGCGCTCACGGTCATAGACCAGTAGTGTTACGCCGTTGAATGTCCCTGTCGTTTCGCCCAGGTGGTACATATCATTCTGAACATAGTACGCTTTCACCGGAACTTCCGCCTGAATCGCCTTTACCGTTCTGGAATAAGAGCGTGGAACGGCAATCGACCATTCTCTGGGCGCAAAGTCGCTATAGCCGTAGTAGAACAGAGCTGATTCAACGCAGATGACCCCGTACGTCATCAGTTTCGAAAGGATAAGCTCCTCTTTGGGCTCGTCCCCGACAGCCAGCTTGTAATACCCTTTCTTCACACGCTCGAGATACCCCTGCTTACAAAGCGCATATACATCTTGGTCTTTGAGTCCGGCAGAAATAAAATCCGATTTCTTTGCAATTTCTCCGATGGCATCAAAAACTTCGTTAACGATATCGTACTTGCTCAACCTGTCACCAACTTTCTGCACGCAATATTTGCATTATGCGTGTTTATATTATAATGCCCAGGCCCTCAAAAATCAATATGTTTTGCACGCTTTTTGAAAAAGTTGCGTGTAAATTTTGAAAAGCGGTATTGCAATGCAAAGTGCACTGCGCCATAATATCCATACAGATTGGGGCTACACCAATCTATCTTCGTGACAACAAAATGATAGCAAAAACCTCTGCTGCATTCCCAATCGGGTGCGGCAGAGGTTTTTGATTGTGTCTGAATGCCGGAAAATCAAAATCGGATAATTGACCGAATTCTTGTCCTGCAAAAGTGGGGCATCCGGACGATTCCCGTCTGCACCACCATTTTTCTCTTACAGAACTTCCGTATACCCTGCCAGGACCAGCAGCGTATGGTATACCCCGTCAATGTGGCTGCGCTCGTAGCCGTGGGAGGCGTAGACGCCGGAGCCGATGAGGCCGTGGCGGATGTCGTTGCCCGCTCTCAGGGTGGCTTCTACGTCGGAGCCGTAGTGGGGATACACATCCACGGCGTAGTCCGCGCCGGTTCTTTGGGCGGCGGCGATGAGCCCGGAGACCACATCGTAGCTGTAGGGGCCGCCGGAATCCTTGGCGCAGATGCTGACCTGGCGCTCGGTGCAGCTCAGGCCCTCGCCTACGCAGCCCATATCCACAGAGATGGCTTCCGTCACGCCCTCCGGCACCGAGGCGCTGCCGCCGTGGCCCACCTCCTCATAGACGGTGATGTGGGCGTAGAGCTTCCGCCTGGGGGTCAGGCGGTTGTCTTTCAGGTACTTGGCGAAGCCCAGCAGGATGCCCACGGAGAGCTTGTCGTCCAGGAAGCGGCTCTTCAGATAGCCGGTCTCCGTCCGGCGGGTCCGGGGGTCGAAGCAGACCATATCCCCTACGGAAATGCCCAGGTCCTGGGTCTCCTTGGCGGTGGATACGTTCTCGTCCAGCACCACCTCCAGGGTGTCGAAGGTCCGCTTGGTGTCATTGTAATCGCCGTTGACGTGAATGGAGGCGTTGCACAGCTGCGCGGTGCCCTCGCAGACCTTTCCTGAGCGGGTGTAAACCTTCACATTTTCCCCCTCGGCATTGTTGGCGTTCATGCCTCCCAAGGGGGTCAGCTTCAGGCGGCCGTTGCCCTTGATCTGGCAGACCATGGCTCCCAGGGTATCGGTGTGGGCCTCCAGCAGCAGGGCATCATTGGCATCTTCTCCCCCCAGCTCCGCCAGAACCCCGCCTTTGCGGGTGATCACCGCGGGGCAGCCCAGGGCCTCAAAGGCCCCCTGGACCCATTGGGCAGCCTGGGCAGTAAAGCCCGAGGGAGAGTCCACCGCCAGCAGGGCGGCTGTCTGGTCCCAAGCGAAATCGGCGTAGTTTTTATCAAGCATCATAGCTTCCTCCTAACAGAATGTAGTGCCAGACTCCGGCAACCTCCCGCATGAAGTGGTTGACCTTCTGGCCCCAGCGGGAGGTCTCCGCGGGAATGCCCACGAATTCTACTCCGGCTTTTTTCGTAAACAGGCTGGCTCGGAACAGGTGATACTCGCTGGAGAGAATTCCCAGCTTGGTGGGGCGGCTGCCGGTTTCCTGTTCCAGCAGGTCCAGGGAAAACCGGATGTTCTCCCAGGTGGATTTGGCCTGGGTCTCCATAAGAATGCGCTCCGGCTGGATCCCCAGGTTCACCAGCTCCCGGTACATGCATTCCGCTTCCGTCTCCGGCTCGTCATCTCCCTGGCCGCCGGAGACCACAGCCACCACATCCGGATGCTCCGTCAGGTAGTCCGCGGCGGCATAGATCCGGTCCCACAGGGAGATCGAGGGGCCCCAGGACCGAACCTTGGCCCCCAGCACCACCACATAGTCCACAGGTTCCTCCGCAGAGCCCAGGCTGGCATGGAGAATGAGTCCCTCGGTCACGGCGCAGATCAGAAAGCCGATGACCACCACCACCGTCACCCCCCGGGTGACGATCCGGCCAAATTTGGGAAACCTTAGGGTGAGAAAGGGCATCAGCGTATAAAACAGGATGAGTCCGATGAGGCACAGGCAAACCAGGGCCGAAAAGCTGTAGCCCACCAGAACATATTTGCAGCAAAATCCCAAAATTCCCAGGGGAACGCACAGCAGCAGCGGCCAGAGAATGGGACGTATTTTGTCTTTCAACATAGAACCCTCCTTGCTTGGATACCCTATCCTATCATATTTCCCACCCAAAAGCAACCGCCAGGCTCCCGGTTGCTTTTCCCGCGAAAACGTGGTATGATAGCATCAGCTAAAAAGGCTTACTTGTAACAGGAGGTCCTGACCTATGGAAATGCCTCGGGAAGCGGTACTGGAAGAATACAATCGGGCTCTGAAGCAGGGCCAGCGGGAGGTAGCGGAATTATCCGCCCAGGGGAAGCCCACCAATCCCGCGGTGCTGGATGATATTCTGCCTGACGGCAGCGCAAACGCCGTCCAGGACCTGGGGGTGCTGGAGATCCCGGCCCAGCGGATCCTGGGCACCAAATCCGCCGGGCGGATCGCTGCCTTCTCTCCCAGCTTTTTCCCCCTGCTGGATGCCAAGTCCGAGTTCGCCAGCAAGTGGATGAACCTGTGCGCCGCGCACCTGGGGGACGTGGGCATCCGGGATGCCATCCAATGCTATGAGTACCTGGGCAATTTCTACGTCCAGGAGGGCAACAAGCGGGTCAGCGTGCTGCGCTACTTCGGTTCCCCCCGGATCCCGGCCTCCGTCCGGCGGATCGTGCCTCCCAGGTCCGATGACCCCAGAATCATTGCCTACTATGAATTCCTGGACTTTTTCAAAAGCAGCCGTCTTTATACCATTCAGTTCCACAAGCCCGGTCAGTACGCCAAGCTGCTGGCCGCCGTGGGAAAGGCACCGGGAGAGCCCTGGACCGAGGAGGAGAGACGGACCTTCAGCGCCTACTATTCCTATTTCCTGGATGCTTTCAGTCAGCTGCCCCCCATTGAGGATGTGCTTCCCGAAGAGGCTCTGCTGCTGTGGCTCCAGCTTTATACCTACAAGGACCTGGGGAAAATGGGAGTCTCCGGCATTCGGAAGACCCTGACGGCCCTCCGGGCGGATGTGATCACCTCCGCCAGTCAGGAGAGCGTCCATGTCCGCACCACGGCAGACCCGGCCGTAAAAGCAGGCGTACTGAGCTGGATATCTCCGGTGCACCTGAATGTGGCCTTTGTCCACCAGCTGAACACCGCTGCCAGCGGCTGGGTCCTGGGCCATGAGCAGGGGGTAGACTATCTGCGGCAGGTTTTGGGCAACAAGCTGACCATCAAGAGCTACTTCAACGCCGACACGCCGGAAGAAGCCGATCGGCTGCTGGAGCTGGCGGTCAGCGAGGGTGCGCAGGTGGTATTTACCACCGCCCCACTGCTGCGGGCCGCCACATTGAAGGCCGCGGTACAGCATCCCAAGGTAGAATTTTTCAACTGCTCCGTGGACCAGCCCTATTCCAGCGTCAGCTCCTACTATGGCCGGGTCTATGAGGGGAAGTTTATCACCGGTGCCATTGCCGGTGCTCTGGCAGATAATAACCGCATCGGCTATATTGCCTCCTACCCCATCTATGGCCAGATGGCCAATATCAACGCCTTCGCCCTGGGGGCCCAGTTTACCAACCCCCGGGCCAAGATCCATCTGCGCTGGTCCTGCGTGGAGGGAAACCCCCAGGCGGACTTCTTCGCCGACGGCATCCGGGTGATCTCCAATCGGGATGCCCCAGGGCAGAACAAGATCTATCTGGATTTTTGCAGCTACGGCACCTACCGGATGGAGGACAGCGGGGAGCTGATCCCCTTGGGCTCTCCCGTATGGGTCTGGGGCAAATTCTATGAGTTCGTCCTCAGTTCCATGTTTTCCGGCACCTGGAAGCGGGAGAAATCCGGCCCCGGAGCACTGAACTACTGGCTGGGCATGGACAGCGGCGTGATCGCCGTAAATCTGTCGGACCGGCTGCCCACAGGCATCCGGACCATGGCCCAATTCTTGCAGGACTCCATCGCCGGAAAATGGCTGGATCCCTTTGCCAGGAAGATCGTCGCCCAGGACGGCACCGTCAAAAACGACGGCACCACCACCTTCACCCCGGATCAGCTGCTGCATATGGACTGGCTGTGCGACAACGTGATAGGCGATATTCCCAATCCCTCGGAGATCCTGCCCATGTCCCGGGCCATGGTGGAGGAGCTGGGGATCTACGCCAACAAGCCTGCAGGCGGGAAAGAGGAAGCCGCTCATGAAGATCCTGGTCCTGTCTGACGAAGAGTGCCCCGCCCTGTGGGACTATTACGTTCCCGGGCGGCTGGCGGAATATCAACTGATCATCTCCTGCGGAGATTTAAAGGCCAGCTATCTGAGCTTCCTCGTGACCATGGCCCGGTGCCCGGTGCTTTACGTACCCGGAAACCACGACACCCGCTACGACCAGGAGCCCCCAGAGGGCTGTGACAACATCGACGGCAAGGTGGTGGAATTCAACGGTCTGCGGATCGCCGGTCTGGGGGGCTGCCGGAAGTATCACGATGGCCCCAACCAGTACACCGATCGGGAAATGCGGGGCAGGATCCGGAAGCTTTTCTGGCCTCTTTACAAAGCCGGGGGGGTGGACATTCTGGTGACCCACGCCCCGGCGGAGGGACTGGGAGACAGCGAGGACCGGGCCCACCTGGGCTTTGCCGCTCTGCGGGAGTTTCTGAACAAATACACCCCCGGCTACCATTTTCACGGCCATGTGCACATGAACTATGGCACCGGCAATCAGCGGGTCATCACCTACAACAGCACCACCATCGTCAACGCTTACGAGCGCTATGTCATCAGCATCCCGGACCGTCCGGTACCGGAGAAGAAGAAAAATAAGCTGATTTGGATATCGGAACCTCCCAGGTACGGCTGAGCAATAGCCCTCTCCTGGGAGAGGGTGTCAGGGCGAAGCCCTGACGGGAGTGGGGCGGTGTAGAGTCCCACCCGTTACCACCCCTCATCCGGCCCTGGCGGGCCACCTTCCCCCAGGGGAAGGCAAAGAAGGAAGGATTTCTTATGTTTACAGGTTTCTCCCCGGAGACCGTTGATTTTCTCTGGGGCATTCGCATGAACAATAACCGGGACTGGTTCCTGGCCCACAAAAAGCAGTATGTGGATTCCCTTTACGAGCCCATGAAGGCCCTGGGCGCGGCAGTATTCGAGCCCTTCCTGGACAGCCCCGGCAGCATCCTGAAGGTCAGCCGCATCTACCGGGATGCCCGGCTCCACCATCCCCTGCCTTACAAGGAGAGTCTGTGGCTGTGCATCCGGCAGGATGTGGACTGGTGGGCAGAAAACCCCTGCCTGTTCTTCGAGATCCGTCCCGAAGGCATCAGCTACGGCTTCACAGTCTGGAAGCCCAAGGTCGCCACCATGGATCGGTTCCGCAGGCAGATCGCCGCCAAGCCCCAGGACTTTCAAAAACTTCTTCGGGATACGGAGCGAAAAACCGGCATTCCCGTAACCGCGGAATGCTACAAGCGGCCCAAGGAGGCCCCAACGCAGGCCCTTGCCCCCTATTTCGCCTGGAAGGGGGACATCAGCTGCGTCCGGAGTGAGGACGTAGGACCGGAGATATTCGGGCCCCAGCTGGAAACCAGAGTCAAGCAGATGCTGACGGATCTGATACCGCTATACGATTATTTCAACCAATTCACCGAATGACGGAAAGGATGTTACCCTATGAAAAAAACGATTTTTAAAGGCATGGCCACTGCTATGGTCACCCCCATGACCCAGGAGGGTGTGGACTATGAGGCTCTGGGCCGGTTCATCGACTTCCAGCTGGCCTCCGGCATCAATGCCCTGGTGGCCGTCGGTACCACCGGCGAAAGCGCCACCCTGACCCCTGAGGAGCGGAAGAAGGTCATCTCCTTCACCATCGACCGGGTAGCGGGCCGGGTGCCTGTCATTGCCGGCACCGGCACCAACAACACCCTCCATGCCATCGACTATTCCGTCTCCGCCGCCCAGGCCGGAGCCGACGCTCTGCTGGTGGTCACACCTTACTATAATAAGGCCACACAAAACGGCCTCATTGCCCATTTTACCGCCATTGCCGACAAGGTGGACAAGCCCATCATTCTCTACAATGTGCCCTCCCGCACCGGCTGCAACCTGCTGCCCGCCACCGTGGAGAAGCTGGCGGAGCACCCCAACGTTGCCGCCATTAAGGAGGCCAGCGGCAACATGAGCCAGGTGGTGGAGCTCTTCGCCCGCTGCGGGGATAAGATCGACGTCTACTCCGGTGAGGACGGCCTGACCGTACCTATGCTGGCCATGGGCGGTATGGGCACCATCAGCGTGCTCAGCAATGTGATCCCCAAGGGGGCCGTAGAGATGACCGATGCCTTCTTCGCCGGAGACCTGCGGAAGGCCGCGGCCCTCCAGTGCCGGTACCTGGACCTCATCAACCTGCTCTTCTGCGAGGTGAACCCCATCCCCGCCAAGGCTGCCGTCAGCGCCATGGGCTACGGCAAGGAGTTTATCCGTCTGCCCCTGACCCCCATGGAGGAGGGCAACCGGACAAAGCTTCTGGCAGAAATGCGCAAGCAGGGGGTAGCCCTATGAGAGCCATTGTTTGCGGCGCCAATGGTGCCATGGGCAAGCTGATTTCCCAGCGTCTGGGTGAAAACCAGGTGGGTGCCGTCAGCATCGATGGAGAAAACGGAGCCTCCAAGACCTTCCAGGAGCTGGTGGACCGGCAGGCGGATGTGATCATTGATTTTTCCCACCACAGCGCCGTTTCTGAGGTCCTGGACTACGCCGAACGCTTCGGCTGCGCCGTAGTCATTGGCACCACCGGACACACCGAAGAGGAGAAGCGGCGTATCTACGCCGCCGGGGACAGGATCCCTGTGTTTTATTCCGGCAACATGAGCTTAGGGATCGCGGTGCTGTGCCGTCTGGCCAAGCAGGCCGCCGCCGCCTTCCCGGAGGCGGACATTGAGATCCTGGAGATCCACCACAACCGGAAGGTGGATGCCCCCAGCGGAACCGCCCATATGCTCTTCCAGGCTGTCCAGCAGGTCCGGCCCCAGGCCACCGAGCACTGCGGTCGGGCCGGAGAGGGCAAGCGGACCCGTGAGGAGATCGGCGTTTCCTCCCTGCGGCTGGCAGGCATCGTAGGTATCCACGAAATTCACATCTGCACTCCCACCCAGCAGCTGGTCCTCCGGCACGAGGCCTTCGATCGGGGTATGTTTGCCGATGGGGCCCTGGAGGCCGCCGCCTTCCTGGCAGGGAAGCAACCGGGGATCTACAACATGGAAAACTTGCTGGGGTGACACCATGAAAATTTTCTATATGAACGGGGCCGGCAACGACTTCATGGTCTTCGACGGCCGGGGATTGGACCTGGATTTTTCCACCCTGGCCAAAAAGCTCTGCGCCCTGCGCCATGCCGACGGTCTGCTGGCGGTGGGCAATGCCGAGGGCTTCGACTTTGAGATGATCTTCTACAATGCCGACGGCACCCGGGGCGAGATGTGCGGCAACGGTGCCCGGTGCATCTGCCGCTTTGCCTATGACCAGGGACTTGTGGGGGAGCAAATGCGCTTCAAGACCCTGGCCGGTCCGGTAGAGGGCTGGCGGGTAGACGAAAACCAGTACCGGGTGGCCCTGAATCTGCCCAGCGTTCTGGACTTGAGCCGAAAGGACGACGTGGCCTATGTGGAGCTGGGAAATCCCGGTGTGCCCCACGCCGTCCGTCTGGTGGACAGGGAGATCCTCCAAAACCGGGACAGCTTCCGGGAAGAGCTGCGGAACCTGCGCTTCGACCCGGCCTTCCCCAAGGGGGCCAACGCGAACTACTGCCATCTGGTCGGTGAGGGCGAGGCCCAGGTTCTGACCTTTGAGCGGGGCGTGGAGGATCTCACCCTGGCCTGCGGCACCGGCTGCGGCTCCACCGCCTGCGTACTGTGGAAAAAGGGACTGCTCCCCGGCAAGCGCCTCACCGCCCAGGTCCCCGGCGGAACTCTGAAAATCACCATTGAGGGCGAAACAGAAGTTGAAAAGCTCCTGCTGGAAGGCCCCACAGAGATCACCGAGGTTCTGGAGCTGGACATCTGAAAAATTCCCCAAGGGCCGGATAGATCCCGGCCCTTGGGGAATACTGAAAGCGGCAGAAAAAAGAAAATTGAAAAAAAGGAAAATAATACTTGACATTTTCGAAATATCTGGTATAATCCTAACTGTTCCGTGTGACACAGAGGATTTGTGTAACGGTAGCACACCGGACTCTGACTCCGTTTGCGGGGGTTCGAATCCCTCATCCTCTGCCAGAAAACGCCCTTACTCGAAAGAGTGAGGGCGTTTTTGCCATACCCCCTGACGGGTGTGGGGCGATGCAAAGAACCGGCTACCTGCCGCCCTTCATCCGCCGCCTGGGGGCGGCACCCTTCCCCAGGGGAAGGCAGAGGAGCCCCAAGGTACTGCCGGTCAGGATCACCGCCGCTGCCTCCGGGTGGGATACGTCTCCCGTAGGAGGCATCTGGGGCAGGCTCTTGGTAAGGTACCAATGGAGGCCCTGCCAGTCCCGTCTTCCCTGGTCCGTCAGGTTCTCCGGCACCTTCAAGATCAGGTCCACCGGCTGGTCCGTATCCTCAGAAAAGTTCCCAAGGTAGATCCAGTCGGCGCTGCCCAGCTCCCCCTGGAAGATAAGCCCATCCCCCTGGACGGTCAGCTTCAGCTCTTCCAGACTCTTGGGAAGGCCAGGACACAGCAAATACAGCCGCCCGCCCTCCGGAAGCCGGATCCGGACCTCCTCCCGGAGAATTTCTCCCGGAGTGATGGCCAGAGCGCTGCCGAACAGCGCGGAGACCTGGCATACCCCGTCCCCGCTGTACAGTGTCCCCTCCGTTCCGGAGCCGAAGGCAATCTCCGCCTCGGCCGGGACAGAAAGCACCAGAATAAAAAGGACAGCCAGCGTTACAATATGTTTCATAGAAATGCCTCCTGTGTCAGAATGGGCCTCCCCCTCTCCCGGGCGAGGGTGGCAGGGCAAAGCCCTGACGGGTGTGGGGCGGTGCAGCGTCCAGCCTGGTGCCGCCCCTTTTCCGCCACCGCCCCCAGGGGAAGGCTGGGAGTTTATCCTACCACCCCGGACGCACATTATCCGCCGGAAGCCGTCGGCGGATTCATAAAAAGTTTATGAAAATTTCAGCACTCTTTCAGGCTGACCGTTTAGAATAAAGCGAATTTGTATTGGGAGGAAATTGCGTTGATTGAAGTATCCCACCTGACAAAGCGGTACGGAAACCACCTCGCCCTGTCGGACCTGTCCTTTACCATCCCCAATGGGCAGATCTACGGCCTTCTGGGGCCCAACGGGGCGGGAAAATCCACCACCATGAACATTCTCACCGGATGTCTTGCCGCCACCTCCGGAGAGGTGCGCATTGACGGAGTAGACATTTTCGAGGATCCCATGGCGGCAAAGCGGCACCTGGGGTATCTCCCGGAGCAGCCCCCGGTGTACATGGACCGGACGCCCTGGGAGTATCTGCGGTTTGTGGCCCGGGCCAAGGGCGTGAAAAACCTGGCCCAGGAGGTGGACCGGGTCATGGACCTGACCCAGATCGCCGATGTCCGTGACCGGCTCATCCGGAACCTGTCCAAGGGCTACCGGCAGCGGGTGGGCATTGCCCAGGCCATTTTGGGAGACCCGGACATCATCATCCTGGACGAGCCCACCGTAGGCCTGGACCCCAGGCAGATCACGGAGATCCGGGAGCTGATCCAAAAGCTGGGGGAGAACAAAACCGTCATCCTTTCCAGCCATATTCTGGGGGAAGTCCAGGCGGTGTGCGAACGCCTTCTGATCCTTTCCAAGGGGAAGCTGGTGGCCTGTGACACCCCGGCCAATCTGGAAAAGCAGATGTCCTCTGCCTCTGCCCTGGAGATCGAAGTCTGCGCCTCCGCAGAGCAGGCGGAAAAGCTTCTCTCCAGGCTCCCCAATGTTCAAAGCTTCAAGAGCAAGGGCACCGCTGACCGGTGCCAGGTCCGGCTGGAAACGGAGAAGGAGCACCTGGAGGACCTTTCCAAGGCTGTCTTTTTTGCCCTGGCGGAGGCCGGGACTCCCCTTCTCGCCATGACACCTACAAAGGCCAGCCTGGAGGACATCTTCCTGGAGCTGACGGACGGAAAGGAGCCAGAGGCATGAAAAGCATATATCTGCACGAGGTAAGCTCCGCTTTTACGGGGTTCAGCGCCTACGTATTCGGGGCCTTTTTGCTGCTCTTCGGCGGCATTTATACCCTGGCCTATAATCTTAATCTCCACGTAGCGGAATTCCAATACGTGCTGCAAAACATGAGCTTCCTCTTTATTTTCATCATCCCCGTGGTGACCATGCGGGTCTGGGCAGAGGAGCGGCGGCAGAAGACGGAGCAGCTGCTCTATGCCCTGCCCCTGACCATGACCCAGGTGGTGATGGGGAAATACCTGGCTCTGCTGACCCAGTTGGCGATGCCTGTGAGCATCCTCGGCCTGTATCCCCTGGCCCTCAGTGCCTACGGAAATGTGCCCCTGGGGGCAGCCTACAGCGCCCTCTGCGGATTCTTCTTTCTGGGCGCGGCGCTTTTGGCGATCGGCCTGCTGATTTCCTGCCTGACAGAGAGCCAGGCGGCGGCGGCGGGGCTGTGCTTCGTGGTGATGCTCCTGAACTACTTCCTGGTAAGCCTGGCAGAGATGGTCCCCGGCACCGCGGCTGCCTCCCTGGCGGCCTTCGGCGCGGTGAGCCTGGCCATGGGCGGCATTCTCTACGGCATGACGAAAAACGGCGTGTTCTCCGCCGTGGTCTCTATGCTGCTGTTGGCGGCCAACCTGGGTGTCTACGCCTGGAAGCCCAGCGTGTACGAGGGGCTGTTTGCCTCTGTCATCCGGCAGATGTCCCTGTTTTCCCGGTTTACGGTCTTTGTCACCGGTGTGTTCGACTGGACGGCCATTGTGTATGATGTGACCGTCATTGGGGCCGTGCTTGTGTTTGCCATTCAAATTCTGGAGAAAAGGCGGTGGAGCGAATGAAAAAGCCTGATTTTTCCGGTTTCCGCAGCCGGTCCTTCCGGGCTGGGAGCTACAGCCTGTTGGTCTGTGCCCTGGCCGCAGCCGTTGCCATTGCCGTAAACCTGCTGGCGGGCGCTCTGCCCGAAAGCCTTACCAAGCAGGACGTGACCAAGCAAAAGCTCTTTACCCTGTCCGCCCAGAGTGAAAATCTGGTGTCCTCTCTTGAGGAGGACATCACGGTCTACTGGGTGGTCCAGGCTGGGCAGGAGGATGCCAACATTGAGCAGCTCCTTTCCCAGTACGAAAGCCGGAGTACGAACCTGAAGGTGGTGGTCCGGGACCCGGATGTGTATCCGGATTTTCTGAGCCAGTATGATGTGTCGGAGGCCTACAACAACTCTCTGGTGGTGGTTTCTGCCCAGCGGTATCGGTATCTGAGCTATTATGACATCTACACCTATGACGCGTCCAGCTACTATACCACCGGCCAGTATACAACTCAGTTCGCCGGGGAGCAGGTCCTCACCGGGGCCATTGCCTATGTGACCAGCGACAGCCTGCCTCTGATCTATCTGACCACCGGCCACGGTGAGGCGACTCTGAGCACCCAATTCGCCGATGCCGTCAGCAAGGCCAACCTGGAAACCAAAGCCCTCTCCCTTTTGACGGTGGAAGCCATTCCCGAGGATGCCGGTGCCCTGTTCATCAATGCCCCGGATACGGACTTTACCCAGGAGGAGATCGATATTCTGGCTGCCTATCTGGAAAACGGCGGCAGCCTTCTCTATATCTCCCAGCCTCCCAAAAAGCAGGCTCCGGAGAAGCTGGAGGCTCTGCTTGCCACCTACGGCATTACCTCCAACCCCGGCATTGTCCTGGAGGGCAACGGCAACTACTACGCCCTGTCTACCCCCTACTATCTGATGCCGGACATGGAGTCCCACGCCATTACAAATCCCCTCATTGACGGCAACTATTACTGTATGCTTCCCGTGGCCCAGGGCCTGACCGTAGCCACGGACCAGCCGGAGAATGTCTCCGCCACAGCTCTGCTGACCACCTCCTCCCGGGCCTACTCCAAGCTGGCGGGCTACCAGCTCACCACCTACGAAAAAGAGGATGGGGACATTGCCGGTCCCTTCGCTCTGGCTGCCCAGTCCACCAAAACCCTGGATGACGGATTGGAAAGCCGCCTGGTATGGATCGGCTCCACCGGTATTACCGACGACGATGCCAACGCCCGGGTCTCCGGAGGCAACCAGGATCTGTTCCTCAACGCCCTGGACTGGCTCTGTGACCAGGAGCAGAGCGTCACCATCCACGCCAAGACCCTGGGCACCAACTACCTGACCATGTCCGACGCCACCGCCAACATCCTGAGCATCGTGGTTCTGGCGGTGATCCCGGGGACCCTGCTGGCACTGGGCATGATCCTGAACGTGCGGAGGAAACGCAGATGAAGAGGAGAAAGACACTGCTCTGGATGGGGGCACTGCTGGCTGCCCTGCTGGCTGCCTTTGCGGCGGTCTCACAGATCCAGCCCAAGACTTCCTCAGAGGAAGAAAATAGCGCCCAGAGCCTGGGAGAAGCAGATCTGACAGCCTTCACCGTCACCTACGAGCAGCCTATGACCTTCGTCAAAGCCGAGACGGGCTGGGCCTACGAGGCGGACGACAGCTTCCCGCTGGACCAGGACAAAGCCCAGGCCATGGCACAGGTGCTGGAAACCCTGAGCGCCGATAAGACCATCGACTCCCCCAGTACCGACAAGACCTACGGGCTGGATGCCCCCAAGTGTACCGTCACCTTCGAAAATAAGGCCCTGAAAATCGGCAGCGATGCCGCCATGGACGGGGGCCGTTATTTCTCCCTGGGGGATGGAAAGGTTTATATCACCAGCGCTGACATTTTGAGCCCCTTCCAGTATGCCATGCTGGACCTGGTGGAGCTCCAGGAGGCCCCCATGATGGAAAACCTGTCCCAGGTGACCCTGGAGCGAAAAGACGGCAGCACCCTGGTCCTGAGGGACCGGCAGGGAGAAAATCTCAGCTACTCCCAGGACTATATCTGGTTCTATGGCGACAGGCCCCTGGACACGGAGAACACCGAGGCGCTGATCCGCCACGGCACCGACATGACCTGGGAGGGCTGCGCCGACTACAACGCCGCAGACCCAAGCGCCTATGGCTTCGACGATCCCACCCTGCGCCTCACCGTCCGCTACAGCACCGGCACCTATACCCTGGAAGTGGGAGACGCCCTATCCGGCCAGTATTATGCCCGAATGAATGACTCGAGGATCATCTACTGGATGGATGCCACCGATGTCAACGCCCTGCTGCAGGCGGACCCGGCAGACCTTTATCCCAACGAGGTCCTGCTGATGGACTGGGATACGGTTTCCTCCGTCACCGTCCAGCTCGCCGGAGAAACCTGGCGCTTCACCTCCGCTACCCGGGACAAGGTATCCACCGAGGCCGGAGAAACGGTGGAAGCGGGCGAACAGGAGACCTATTGGCTGCTGAACGGCAGCGAGGTATCCCTTGGGGATGTGCTGACCTCCGTCACCGCCATGACCCCCACCGGCTCCGCCCTGGGGAAAAGCCCCACAAGAGCCAAGGACCTGGCGCTGACCGTCAGCCGGGAAGGAAAAGAGGATGTGACCCTCTGCTTCTACCGGGACACGGCCAGCCAGTCCCTGGTGACCTTGAACGGGGAATCCACGGTTTATGTAAACCGAACCGATGTAGTGACCCTCTGCGAAGCCATTACCGCCATCGTCCTGGCGGAATAAAAGCAAGCCGTCCCCGGCTACACCGCCCTGCCAAGCAGGAAGCGCGGTGCAGCCGGGGACGGCTCATGTATTCTTTATGACGCAAGGAGCTGTGCGTAGTATCCATCCAAAAATTCCAGGCGGTCCCGGATAAAGTCCTCCAGTGGCCGTGGGCTGCTGACATACAGTCCCCAACGGTCATAGTCCCGCTCCATAGCGCCGCTGGCGGCTATCTGGCCGGAAAGGCCTTCCAGAGTGGAAAGCAGGTGCTCTTCGGCAAAGACGCTCTGCCGGAGCTGGAACCACCGGGCGGCAACCACCTGATCCAAATCACTGTGAGCGGCCTGGACCTTCTCATAGTCCGCCCGATTCAGGGTTGTGTGGATGCTCTCTTCATAGTTGTAGGCAAAGTCCTTCACCAGGCCCATAGACATATCCGTGTCCCAAAGGATCAGCTGCAGCTCGTAGTCCCCATCCCTGGGGCTGAGCAGATAGAAAATATTCCGGAACAGGGAATTGTCCTGCATATAGCCGAACTGAACAAAGAGGCTTACATCCGCGTAATTGCGCAGGTTGACAGACTGCCCGAATCGGTTTTTCTGGAGGTCCAGCCACAAATCATAGGTCTGCCCATCCGTCAGCTTGGAGTAGATAATGCTGTAGCCCTCCGGCTGATTGAGCCTGCTCATAGAGCCGCCCTCCCCCTTTAAGAGGATCTGGTCCGGCTCCAGATTCAGGTACTTCCGGTCTATCCGGCGCTGGAGGAGATACAGCCCCCGGTAGCGGCCGTTCATGACGATTTCACAGTAGTTTCCGGTAGACATCCGCACATCCCAGTCGTTTTCCTGAGCCAGCTCGTTCCAGAGGGTCATCAGCAGATTCTCCTTCACCTTAAAGTCATCCAGGCTCATGGGGTTCAGGATCCAATCGTCATCGGAGCCCATGCCCAGCAACTCCATATTCCGCTTGGTGCCGTCGGATTTCTGCAACGTCAGCTTGATGCTCTTTTTGGGCATAACAGTAGCCGTTCCGCCCCGAAGGTTCCAGCGAACAGGGGTGGACTTGACGGTGTATCCTTCCAGCTCCGGGTCATTGGGTGTCCAGGCCCGGAAGGTGCCGTAGGCATAGACGCCCTTTTCCTGAAGCTCCGTATGATCCGGGTCCTCAATGGAGAACACCGGCAGCGTGGTAAATATCACCCGGTAGCGCATAAAGCTGTCTCCGGAACGCACCAATAGGGCAAAGGGATGATTTTCAGCTGCCGCCGAGGCCAGATCCTCAAAAAGCGGATCCTCCAAGAAATACATTCTGGTCCCGGGGAAGGAGCAGGTGAGCCGTCCCTGGAGATCCGTGAAGGAGGTACCCTCCGAAATGCTCTGGGAGATGTAGATGGTAGAGCTCTCCACATCCATAGGGGCCTTCTCTCCCGAGAAGAAGAGAGACTCGCTGTAATCATAATATTCATAGCCCTCCTCCGCCGGACTTGCCGCCAGGAAGGGGACCCCCAGGCAGGTATATTGCTGCCGCCAGGTAAACCGGAAAATAGATCCCAGCAGCACCGCCAGGGAAACCAGGAAAAAAGTTCTGGCAATGGGGCGTCGTTTTGACATAGTCTTTCTCCCTTACTGTACGTAGTAGGTGTCCAGGAATGCCGCCCGGTCCTGCAGGAACTGGGCCGGAGTGGCAGCGTCGCCGAAGGCATGGCCCCACAGCGCCTGGTCCCGGCTCATTGCGCCGCTGCCGGCCAGTTCTTCGGTCAGGCTGTCCATCAGATTCTCCATGGACTCATCCGACAGGAGATCTTCCCGCAGCTCCCGCCACCGCCGGGCAACGATCCGGTCCAGGTCCGGGTGAGCCGCCAGGACGGCATCGTAGTCACTGCGGAGCAGACTCGTCTGAGTGCTTTCCCGGTAATCATACTGGAAGCCAAAGCACAGTCCCATGGACATATCCGTGTCCCACAGGGTGTATTGCAGGCGGTAGTCATCCCCTTCCGGGGTCAGCAGGACAAACAGATTCCGGTAGGACCAGTTGTCTTGGAGGTACCCCAGCTGTGTAAAGATGCTGATATCCGCATAGTTGTTCGTATCCATGATGGTCCCAAGCCGGTTCTCCCGGATGTCCAGCCAAAGCTCCTTGATGGCAGCTGATGTGCCGGTGGGATAGACCACCTCAATGGGGGTCCGGGGGTCATCGTTCAGCACCAGGCCGGAGTCAGGCTTTAAGAGGATCTGCCCGTCGGAAAGCCCCAGATACTTTCGGTCCACCCGGCGCTGGAGGAGATACAGCCCCTGATAATGGCCGTTCAGCACCACTTCGCAGTAGGCGCCGGAAGACATAGGATAGTCCCAAGGGGACTGCTCCGCCAACCGATTCCATAGCTTCATGGCGAACTGCTCCTTGACCTTAAAGTCATCCATGGCCATGGCGTTGAGGATCCAGTCATCGTCCTTGCCCAGGCCCAGCAGATTCTGGTTCCGCTTGCCGCCGCCATTCTTTTCCAGGGTCAGCTTGTAGCACTTTTTATCCAGCTCGGCGGTGGTCTGGCCCCGGATCTTCCAGCGGACCAGGCTCTGCTTGACGGAATAGGCATCCGTCTCGGTGTCCACTGGACTCCACAGGGACAGCGAGCCCCGGACAATGGGGCCCTTCTCCGTCAGCATCGTGCCGTCCGGGTCCTCCATAGCCAGGACCGGCAGGGTGGTAAAGACCACATCGTAGCGCATATAACGCCTTCCTGTGGAAATGATCAAGCCGAAGCGATGCCCCTCCCGGACGGCGGCCTCCAGATTCTGAAAGGCCTCATCCCGTAGAAAATACATGGGAGTCAGCAGGTTGTTGAGGGTCAGCCTGCCCTCCAGCGCGGCATAGGTAGTCCCCGGGCCGATGTTCTGAGAAATATAGATGGTGGAGGACTCTACATCTACGGCGGCCTTCTGGTCATAAAACCAGAGCACATCGCTGTAGTCCCGATAGACGTATTGGCAGTTATCCGGAATGTCTTCCCAAAAGCGCAACCCCAAACAGGTATCCGAATGGGTCCACTGAAAGGCCAGCACACCGCCCAACAGAATCAACGCGGAAAGAAACAAAATTTTTTGAACGGTGCGGCGCATACCCGGCCCTCTTTCTTCCTTTTGCACAGAATCTTACTCTTTACAAAATAGCCGAAGATTGTGAACAGACTATGAATAACCAAAAATCGCTTCTTACAGTCTGCCATGAGCGTACAAAAAATCCCCAAAATCACTAAGATTCTGGGGATTTTTGTGGTACGCCGGAAGGGACTCGAACCCCCGACCTACTGATTCGTAGAGCGGTACAAACTGTTTTACATCGTATTATTATGATTAAAAATAGCTAAAAATATTGTGATTTTTAGTGCTTACAAGAACATTTCGTGTCATGCTGTTTTGCGCTGTTTTGTGGGGTGTGACCCAAAAGTGACCCAAAATTTTTCTGACAATAAATTCATTTTGATAAACGAAAGCGTGGCGGGTAGGCGGCCCGCCACGCTGGAAGAATTATGACCGAGCCTCCTGTTTTTGCTTTCGGAAATAGGCCAGACAGGCGGCCTCACTCTTGAAATCGTGGGTCTCAATGACCTTGACCCGGTAGGGCTTCCAGGTGTTCGCCTCCGGTTCATTGCCCAGCACTTTCTGGGCAAGTATGACCTTTCCCCCTGTACGGTGTTCTTCCAGAATAAAGGTGGTCATTGCGGCTCTGCCTCCTCTGTGGCGGCTGTATCCCGCTCCATAGTCTCTGCGATTGCCCGATTGATAAAGGCGTTCAGGCTTTCGCTCTGAGCCTCTGCGTGGGCCTTGATTGTTTCTTTCTTCCCTTTTTGAACGGTCAAATTGATTCTGTCATAATTCGCAGCCATATACTTATTTACTGCCTTTTGCTGTGCTTTTGATACTGGCATAGAATTCCCCCTTTCTTCCCCCCTATTATACCACATTTATATATCTGTGCATATATAGAATTTGCATATATTTGCGCAGATATATTTGTGCAATATCCCATCTTGATATATCTGTGCAGATATAGTATTATGTGGGTGTAAAGGTTGGGAACCAATTTCAACACCGCCTGTTGTAACCCATACATGACAAACACAAAAGAGCGGCGACAGCACGGAGAGACGGCAAACAAAACTTAGGAGGTACAGACAATGAGCATTTTTGAACTGGATGCAAGCGTGAAAGAATTGCGTGAGCTGCAAGCCCTGATAGATGAAGCCAACGCCCAGATTGAAGCGATCAAGGACATGATCAAGCTGAGAATGGTAGACGATGGGACGGAGGTCTTGCAGGGCAGCGGCTGGAAAGCCACCTGGCACACGGTCACTTCTTCCCGGCTGGACAGTAATGCCCTGAAGGCGGCTCACCCCGATCTGGTTGCCCAGTTCAGCAAGACCAGCAACACCACCCGCTTTACCCTGGCATAAGAAAAGCCCCTTGTGCAAGCCCTGGAAAGCATCAGCACAAGAAGCCTTAATAACCCCAGCGGGGTTGTGGGTATTATAGCCCACACCCCGCCACAAGTCAAGAAAAAGGAGAATGAAACACCGTGGTAGATATGAAAGCCCTTTTCAATGCGCAAGTAGATATTCGAGTAGTTTCCGCCACCGCCGATATGCTGTCAGAACACTTCGACAGTGAATGCAATTCAAAAGAGAATCACGTTTCTATGGCATTGGAACGCTATGAGATGTACGGTCAAGTGCTGGCCTCCATCTGCGGCCAACTCAGACAGCTCACATCAGATTTGGAGGCGATTTCTGGTTGACTATACCACCCGAAAGGGTTACTATAGAAGGGGCTGGAAAGCCCCAGAAACGGAGGATTTTCCATGACGATTCTTGCAATAATCGCTTTCCCTATTTTTGTTCTTATTGAGCTTCTGCACCTGACCAAGTAATAGAAAGCCGCCTCTGGTTCGTCCAGGGGCGGCTTTCCTGTATGTGGGCTAGGGGGATGGGGAAAATACGCTTTCAGGTATGCCCTCGGTTAGGTACTCAAATACCCGCAAGGTTTCCAAAGGTTTTTTTATAATTTACTCCCTGTCCTCGTCAATGATAGTCGCTCCGCTTCCCCGCACGTCCTCTACGTACTTCCGCCACAGTTCCTCCGGGTCTTTCCGTTCGCCCAGGGGATTTTCTTTCTTCGGCGCAATGTCGATTTCTGCCCTGTCTGCCATACCCTGCCCGCTGTTTTTCAGCAGGAAGATAGAGACGCTTTCGGAGCACTGCCTAGAAAGCCCCATATGGGCAATGATTGCCGCCCAGGAGCTTCTAAGGCCATCCAGATAGTCCACTGTTTTCCCGTTGTGGCGGGCGATATACTCATAGATTGCTTTCCGGGAATAGCCACAGGCGGCGGCAAAACCCAACATTGTGGGGTATACCCCCGCCCTCTTGCAAGAGGTCATGTAGGCCGTGGCGGTAGCCTCTACCTCGTTCAAATCGTTCAGATTGACCTTGCCCCGCTTTTTTGCCGTTGCCAGCAAATCAAGCTGTTGGTCTATGATGTTGTCCAGGGCCTCGCTTTTGAGTTGGTCAGAGATTTCCTTGTATGTCCCCTGTTTCGGGGTGTAGAGCCGATTTCCTTCTTTGCTTCCGGCAAGCTGTTCGGTCATTTCCTCTACAGTCTGACCGGCGGTTTTTTTAATTGGGCTAGTTGACATAGATTCTCCTTTGCTTGTTTGGGGGGGAGAATTCGCCTCCCCCCGGTATGTAATTTGGGTGACTAGTGACACGAAAAGAAAAAGGGCTTTCATAGCGTTGCAGGATATACGGGCGGTCCATCTGAACCGGTTTTACAAGAATCTTTCGGAAAGCGGCATCCGGGCCACGGCTGACAGGGCCGTACCAAAGGGCGATTTCCGGGCCATGCTCAAATCAAAGGGGCTGTCCATGACCAAGGTTGCCAAGCTTTCCGGGGTGGCGGAATCCACGGTAAACGCCTCCGGCAAGGGTGAAGCCATTCTTCGGGTAAAGGCAGAACAAATCGCCAAGGCGGCGGGCATCCCCTTTGACCGGCTCTACACCGTTGACGAACGGAATGAACCTCTTTCCTCTACCTCCGTACTGGCCTACCATCGGTTTATTCATGTGGTACTGGCCCAAGCCGAAAAGGAAATGCTGGTTCCCTACAATGCCGCAGACAAGGCCACACCCCCGCAAAAAGAAAAAACAGAGGTCGGAACATTCCAAACCTCTGAATTGATTGCTATTCGTGAAGCTGCCGCACAGGAGCCGATCAAGTGGCAAATGCTCATTCATCTGCTGATGATCACCGGCTGCCGCCGTGGGGAAATCGTGGGGCTGAAATGGGACCGGGTCAATTGGGGAGAATCCTCCATCCGGATTGACACCACCCTGCTTTATACCCCGGACCGTGGTGTATATGAATCCACCACCAAGACAGGAGCGGAACGGGTCATCAAGCTCCCAAAGGAAACCATGGACCTGCTTCGGGAGTACCGTCTATGGCAGCTGGAAACCCGGCTTTCCCTGGGGGACCGGTGGCAGGAAACGCCCTATGTCTTTACCGGAGAGTGTGGCGGGCACATGGCCCCGGATACCGTCAGCGGGTATCTGACCCGATTCGAGAAGAAATACAACCTACCCCACATCCACGCCCACAAGTTCCGCCACAGCATGGCCTCTGTCCTGTATTTCTCCGGGGCCGACCCTGTGAGCATTTCCAAGCGGCTGGGCCACGCCCAGGTCAGCACCACACAGAACATTTATTCCCATCTGATTGAACAGGCCGACACCCAATCAGCGGAACGGATAGCAGATGCTATTTTCCGCACCGAGAAGAAGCTGGGCTGACCCAAATTTTCACAAGTGACCCAAAAGTGACCCAAAATCCCAAGGCAGGGGATTTCATTTTGTGCCAAAAAGTACGAAAAAAGCCCGGAATCTGCACGATTCTGGGCTTTTTACATGGTACGCCGGAAGGGACTCGAACCCCCGACCTACTGATTCGTAGTCAGTCACTCTATCCAACTGAGCTACCGGCGCATACGTCTGCTCAACGCTCAAATATATTAGCACAGGCGGATAGATTTGTCAAGAGGATTTTCGCGAAATCAGGATTTTTTTCGGAGCAGCAGCAGGGTACCCGCCACCAGGGCCAGGGGGACGGCCAGCAGGCCATAGGGAGCAGTCAGGGTATCCGGCTGGGGAGCCGGGTCCGGTGCGGATTCCGGGATGGTCTCAGGATCCGTCTGGGCAGCCTCCCGGGCGGCCTGCGCTTCCCGTTGGGCGGCCTCCTCTGACTCCCGGCGGGCCTGTTCCGCCTCTTTTTCCTGCTGGGCGTAATCCGTCAGGTGTTCGAAGAAGTCGCCCCCTGTCTCGTCTGGGCCCGTCGTAGACGCATAGAGTCCAAAATAGCAGGGGCTGTATTGGGGAATGTCAGCAGCCTTGTCCATGCCTGCCATATACCAGGCAAAATCCGCCACCTGGCTGGCATGGCTGGGGAAGCCCCGCTCCTTGCAGACCTCATAGGCGGTCATGCCGCCAAAGGCCTTCAGGGGCTGGTCCCAGTCCATCACGATCTGGTTTTCTTCGTAAGAATGGAGGTAGAGCTTCGGCGTCAGCCATGTGCCGTAGCGCTGGGCGGACTCCGGGAAGGCGGTTTCCTCCCCGGCAGCCTCCCAGCTCTCCGTCAGCAGGGTGGCATAGAGGATGTGGGCCCCATGGGCGTACTCCCCTTTCAGGTCATGGCCCAGGGCAACCAGAGGACGGAACCGGCGGAGCTGCTCCACCACATAGCCCTGGAGGTCCTCCCGGGTGACTCCCTGGATCCGGTACTGGTTCAATGCGTCCTCTCCCCGGCGGGAGTAATAGTCCGCAAAGCCGCCGAAAACCGGATACTGCCGGACACCACAGGCCCACAGGCCGTCCAGGGCCTCGTGGCAGCGGTAGTTGTTCAGATTCCGGTGGTTGGTGAGGTACACCACCTCCACCCGGTAGCCCAGTTCTCCGGCGTAATAGGGCAGCACTCCGGCAAAAAACAGCTGCTCATCGTCGCAGTGGGTGGAGAAGAGCACCAGATCCGTGGCCCCCTCCACGGGGGCCTCCCACTGCTGGACCCAGTCCGGCAGTTCTCCATCCGTAAACAGATACAGCTCGTAAAGAGGTACCGGTCCCGCGTCAAAGGAAATCGTGACCCGCTTCTGGGGCTCTCCAAAAAGGGCCGTCAGATCCACCAGCGTGTGGAGAAACTGCTCCTGCCCCGCTTCTTTTTCTTCTCCATGTTCACCGGTAACCCGAAAGCCAGGGTATTCCGTATCAAAAATCAGGTATAGATACCGCAGCCCCTCCGGGTCCTCCAGGGTAAGCCTGGCATGGTCCTGGGCTTTTGTCCCCTGGTTCTTTTTTCCGTCAAATAGGCCGCCGATCCCGGAAAAGCCCTGGCTGTCTGTCACCCTGTCCGCACCGCTGACATCCTGCGCCCCCGCCGCCACAGGGAGCAGGGCCAGCAGGATCAGGAGGAAAAGAAATCGTCTCATGTACAGCACCGTCCTTCGGGGATTATTATACCCGGATAATCCAAAATGTAAAGGCATCCGTTTTTTACACGATTTTACACAAACCATACATTGTTCACCATGTCGAATTTACACGACTGGCATATACTCTAGGGAAACAAGGAGGAGACAACATGAAGCAAGCGGTAATCGACATTGGTTCCAACTCCCTTCGTCTGACGCTCTACGCGGTAGACGAAGAGGCACGGTTTAAAATTCTGTTCCGGGAGAAAATCATGGCCGGTCTGGCCGGGTATGTGGAAAAGGGGCGGCTGAGCCAGGAGGGCATCCGGTGCGCCGTCAGCGCCCTACAGGAGTTTCAGACGACCCTGGAGATGCTGGATATCCCCCACCCGGCGGTATTTGCCACGGCATCCCTGCGGAACATTGAGAACACACAGGAGGCCTTGGCGGAAATTGAAAACGCCACCGGGCTCTCCATTGAGATTCTCAGCGGCGAAGAGGAAGCCCAGCTTGGCTACCTGGGCGCTATGGAGGCCATGGACATCCCGGAGGGTGTGTTTGCAGACATCGGCGGCGCCAGCACGGAAGTGGTCACCTTCCGCCAGGGGGCTGTAGAGCAGGAAGGAAGCTTCCCCGTAGGCTCCCTCAGCCTGTACCGGAGCTGCGTGAAAAAGCTGCTGCCGGGAGAAGGCGGGCAAAAGCGGATCCGCAAAGTGATCTCCGCGGAGCTCTCCAAGAAGCTGCCGGAGGGAAAATACACGCCCCTGATCGGTGTAGGCGGCACCTGCCGGGCGGTGCTGAAGATGGCCCAAAGATTCTACGGTCTGTCCCAGACCCAGCAGAGCGTCACCCGGGAGCAGCTGGACTGTCTCTGCGATTTGCTGCGCCAGGGAGACAAGCAGGCCATCGATCTGATTTTGCGCACGGAGCCGGAGCGGATCCACACTCTGATTCCCGGGATCCTGATCCTGCGCCAGATCATGGCACATTTTCAGTCAGAACAATTGATCGTCTGTAAGTACGGCGTTCGGGAAGGATATTTATGTCAAAAGATACTGAGCAAAGCTACCACTACACCCAAAACCGAGAACTGAGCTGGCTCCGTTTTAATCGGCGGGTCCTGGAGGAGGCAGCGGACCCCACGGTTCCTGCCCTGGAGCGGCTGAAATTTGTCTCCATCTTCTCCAGCAATCTGGACGAGTTTTTCATGGTTCGGGTGGGCAGCCTTTTTGACATTGCCCGGATCTCCCCGGAGGAAACCGACAACAAAACCGGCCTCACCGCGGCGCAGCAGCTCCACCGGATCTACTGCACCGTGCCGGGGCTGCTGACCATGAAAGCGGAGATCTTTCAGGCGGTGGCTGAGGAGCTGGGCCGGTCCGGCATTGAGGACCTGACCATAGAGCAGCTGGATGGGCAGGAAACCAAGCTCTGCAATCGATTTTTTAAGGACGAGGTGCTGCCCATCCTCTCCCCCATTCTCATTGGTCCTCACCATCCGGTGCCCCATCTCATCAACAAGTCTCTCTATGCGGCGGCTCTGCTGGAGGACAAAAAGGGCCGCAAGTCCGTGGGCATCGTGCCGATGCCGGAAAGCCTGCCCCCCTATCTGCTGATGCCGGAGGGCCTGCGGTTCGTCCGGACGGAGACCATTTTGCTCAGCCGTCTGCCCAGCCTGTTTCGGTCCTTCCGGGTGGTGGAGAGCTGTGTTCTCTGCGTCACCCGAAACGCGGACATCAGTTTTGACGAGGAAAAGTTTGAGGACAACGAGGAGGACTTCCGCCGCCAATTTCGAAAGCTTCTGCGCAAGCGCAGCCACTTGGCCGTTATGCGGCTGGAGCTGGGGCAGCCCATCTCCGATGCCTTTCAGGAAATGCTCTCAGGCCTCATCCGCGTGGAGACCCACCAGATCTTCATAGACAAGTGTCCCCTGAATATGCGCTATGTCTTCCGCCTGGTCTCCCAACTGCCAAAAAGCACGGCAGAGGGGCTGCTGTATCCGCCCCACACCGGCCGCTGGCCGGAGGATCTGCGGCGGGAGGAGGCCATGATCTCCCAGATCCGCCAACAAGACCGGCTGCTCTTCTTCCCCTATGACTCTGTGGATCCCTTTCTGAAGCTCCTGAACGAGGCGGCAGATTCCCCGGAGGTGCTGTCCATCAAAATCACCATCTACCGTCTGGCCTCTACCTCCAAAATCGCCCAGGCCCTGTGCCGGGCGGCGGAGAACGGCAAGGAGGTCCTGGCCCTGATGGAGCTCCGGGCCCGGTTTGACGAGGAGAACAACCTGAGCTGGGCCAAAATGCTGGAGGAATCCGGCTGCCAGGTGATCTACGGCACCGAGGGGTTCAAGTGCCACAGTAAGATCTGCCTCATCACCCTGCGCTCCCGAGGCAAGCCCAGCTACATCACCCAGATCGGCACCGGCAACTACAACGAAAAAACCAGCACCATGTACACAGATTTAAGCCTGATGACCGCGGATAGCCAGATCGGCGAGGATGCGGCCACGTTCTTCCGGAATATGCTGGTCAATGAACTGGACGGCCGCTACCAGGAGCTCTGCGTCTCCCCCTACGGCATTAAGGCCATGCTCCTGCGGCGCATAGACGAGCAGATCCGGCTGGGCAGCCAGGGGTATATCTGCATCAAGGCCAACTCTGTCACCGAGCGGGAGGTCATTGATAAGCTCCGGGAGGCCTCCCAGGCAGGGGTAGAGGTCCAGCTCATCATCCGGGGCATTTGCTGCCTCCTGCCGGGTGTTCCCGGCTGCACCGACAATATCAGCATCACCAGCGTGGTGGGCCGGTTTTTGGAGCACGCCCGGATCTACCTTTTCGGCCGGGGTGAGGGGGAGACGGTATATATCGCCTCCGCGGATCTGATGACCCGGAACCTGAACCGCCGGGTGGAGATCGCCTGCCCAGTCTATGACCCTCAGGCCAGGCAGATGCTCAAATGGATCCTGGACACCCAGCTCCGGGACAGTGTAAAAGCCAGCCGGATGCTCTACGACGGCTCCTACAACCGCAAGCACAGCGCCGCGGCCTTCGACTCCCAGGCCTATTTTATGGCAGAGTCTCCCCATATCCCCGTCGCCCCCAAGGTAGAAAAACCTGGCCTACGGCAACGGGCAAAGCAATTCCTCAGCAAAAAATTGGCATTCTACCAGCTATAACCAGTGAAGTGCCAATTTGTTTTCGACCCTCTCCTTTTGGAGAGGGCCTTTTTGCCTTCTTTTTGATTACCGGTCCCTTTGTTTTTCCAGGAGCTTCCCCTTCAGATATCCGAAGGCCTCGGTCCGGCCGCTGAGCAGCAGCAGGAGCCCGTTGGGGACGATGACGCAGAGGATTCCCTTCAGGAGAAAATCTCCCCACAGGCCCAGCCTCAGGGCCCCGGCAGCCCCTTGGATGAGGGCGAAGGACACCGCCACAACGGCCAGGTACAGCCCCTGCCGCAGAAAGTAGGGGGCGCTGGAGCAGCCGAAGATCCGCTTGTGGAGCAGATAGGGCTCAAACCAGAATGAGGTCAGCAGTCTCGACACTGAGGTAGCCGCCAGGATGCCCGTCAGGCCCCAGCGAATGCCGAAGAAATAGGACAGCACCAGATTGATGGCGGCGGCATAGAGCAGAATATTCTTCGTCTCCCGGAAAAGGCCCGTGGTGTTCCGGTAGCTCCATACGGGCGTCAGTACATTGGGCAGGAAGAAATTCAGGCAGATCACTGCCACCGTTGACCCAGGCAGCAGCCAGCTCTCCCCGGCCCAGATGCGGATAAAGGGATTGTAGAGCACCAGCAGGGACAGCGTGCAGAAGGTGGTGATCCAGGAAAATACCAGGCTGTAAACATCAAAAATCTGCTTCTTCTGCTCCCGGGTGCCGGTGGCGTTCAGGTTGCCGATAGAGCCCAGCACCGCCTGATTGAGGGTATTGGTGAAGGCTGTGACCACCATGGTCTGGATCATGGTGTAGTTGTCGTAGCGGCCTACGGTGGCCGTGGAAATCAGGGAAGAAATATACAGGTTATCCGTGCCGTTGAGCAGCTGGCCTCCCGCTTTGTAGGAGAACATATGGCGCACATCCCGGAAGATACTCTTTTTCGTTTCCGGCTCCAGAGGTGCCTTTTCTTTCAGGAACGGATAGAGCTGGTCAGCCTTCCGGGAGATGAACAGGTTGCTCACAACGGTCATGGCAATCTGAATGAACAGATACACCGTAAAATTCCGGAACAGAAGCAGCACCATGATCTGCGCCGCCACTGTGAAAAATTTGAAGCATATCTCATATCTGGAAATAAGGTAGCGCTTCTGGTCCGCATGGATAATACTGCTTTTGTACACCAAAAGGTAGGAGCAAACGGAGTTGGCCAAAAACATCAGATAATACAGCACAAGATGATATTGGTCGATGGTCGATTTCACCAGCAGCCGAAGCACCGGAACCAGCCCCAGACCTATGACAGCCACGGCCAGGGCAATGATCCGATAGATGGTCTTGTAATATCCCATCAGGGCCGTCAGCTGCTTTTCATCTCCTTGGGCCAGAGGCTTATAAAGGGAATACACCACAATGTCCGAAAGCCCCAGTTCTGTCAGGGAGAGAACATTCAGGATGCTGGCGTACAGGCCGTTGATCCCCAGGTACTCTTCACTGAGGACATGAATAAAAATCGTCCGGGACAAAAAACCCAGCAAAGAGATCACAATCTGCGCCGCCACACCGAAGCGAAAATTCTTCCACGTATTCTGAAACCGGGATTGGCTATTTTTTTCCATGGATACGCTCCTTTCGTTGGCCCGATTATAGCACACTCCCCTATCAAAGTCCAGTCTCGCCTTTTCTCCTCCGACAATTGCAATACCCATGCAAACATGCTATAATGAAAGAAAACGGGATGTGATATCATGGATATGTGTGCAGCTCTGCCGGTGATCGTTCACCACGAATGCGGCGATCCTTCCGCACACGGCTATTTGCTGGACTGCCTTCGCCAAACCGTCCGCTGCAATGAAAATACCGTTCTCCTCGGCAGTACCAACTGGAAGCCCCTGCTTCCGGAGGGCGTTGCCTTTGCCGATGCCAAGGCCCTTGAGGATTCCCGTCTGGCGGAATTTGAACGAGTCTATGTGGATCTGGCCCCCTACTACCCCAATTCCCTTATCTTCTTCCGGCGCCTGTTCCTGATGGAAACATATCTGCGCCGAAACGGCCTCCACGAGGCAGTTCTGTTGGACAGCGACATTCTGCTCTACCAGGATTTAACGGATTTCCCCAGATTCCGGGAATGTGACTTTGCCTGCTGCATCGACGAAAATCAGCACTTTTCCAAGGAGGATACCCAGGGTCTGCGCTGGTTTGCCAACTGCGGCATCTCCTACTGGACGCTGGACGCTCTGGACGATTTTCTTACCTTTTTGCAGGACAGCTACGAAAATCACCTGGACCGTCTGCGGGTAAAATACGACTACCACGTTGCCCACAATATCCCCGGCGGCGTAACGGAAATGAGCCTGATCTATCTCTGGGTTCAGGACCGGCCCAAAATGCGCTTTTACAATATGTCCGTCCCGGAGGATGGGAAGTCCTTCAACAATACCGTCTGGTTCGCCGTCAACTACAGCGACAATGAATTTCTGGTGGACAAGCGCACCCGCATGAAAAAATTCACCATTCCAAAGGACGGCGGCCTGCCGATCTTCTACCCCGTCTCCGGCGGTACGCAGCAAATGTACAACATCCACTTTGTTGGCAGCGCCAAGCGGGATATGCATGACTACCAGCGCTATGGCCACCTCCGTTTCGGCAGCCGCTGCCGTCAGCTCTGGCAGGAATGGCTCCTCCACGGTCTGCGGACCTTCGCCCACGGAGATTCCCCCCTAAGCAGCACCGTCCATCGCCTGGGCAAGGCTGCCAAAGGACTGCTGCATCTAAAATAAGCCGCAAAAGCCGCCCTGCGCTCCCGGAAAATCGGGAGCGCAGGGCGGCCTGTTTTTTATGTCTGCGGAATTCTTGCCCTTCCCCGGTTTCCGGTGAGGAGGCTGTAGGTCTTCGGCAGAAATCTTCTGAGCAGCACCGCCAAACCGGTGCAGAACGCGAACATCACAAAGGGCATCCCCAAATACTCCACCAGCTGGGCAGCAGGGGTCGGATACACCAGTTTGTTGACCAGTTTAAAGAAGACGGTCATGGTCATTTGATGGAACAGGTAAATGTCCAGCGAGAAGGGCATCAGCCATTTTAAAAACCGGCCGGGGGCAAAATCCGTGGTGCACACCGGCCAGAAAACCACGCCCGTCAAAATACACAGCTTTTTCACAACCAAGCTGTCAGTCACCACCGAGGCGATCACCAGCAGCGCATAGGTGATTGCAATGGGCCATTTCTTCTTCACGCTGTCCAGATGCACATCCCACCGGACCAGGCAGGCCCCCAGGGTAAAGAAGCAGATGGTCTCAATGGAGATTCCAAAGTAACGGGTCTTCGCCCGGAGCAAATACAGCGCCAGAACCAGAGCCGCTGAGAGTGTCGGTGCCTTTTTAGTCACCCAGCCAATGGCCGGGGCAATGAGATTCATGAGGAACAGATCCCGCAAAAACCACAGGTGG
>OIZT01000322.1_pt1 | contig 31359 bp, 24 predicted proteins | sample 1588611 | NCBI WGS metagenome assembly OIZT01 (sample SAMN03283278) | human gut metagenome | biome: human-associated habitat; material: feces | host: Homo sapiens | place: Peru | collected 2012
GATAAAGGTCTCCTCAAACTTAGATACATAAATGTACCAAAATTTGAGAAGAACCACTTTTTTCTATACATACGATGAAACATAGCCATCAATATCACTAAATGTAGTATCCAGAAACGTCAGGTCTATCATTTGCAAGACATCAATCATACGATATTCCTTATACAACTGGCGAGAAAAACGAAGTTCAAAGGCCAAGCGCAAATCATCCTTGGCATCAGCCCCTTCATCCTGCTTTGCCTCCTTACCCGTTATGGTTCTCATTCTCACAATCTCATACACATCACGAATCCCCCTACCCTTGATATATGGCACGAAATAATGAAGATCCTGCAATGCTATGGTTGACGGGAACTTGGCACCTGTATAATATAAGGTGGCAGATTGCTCCAAGAAACTCTTTTCGTACCCACGCCGATGACTCGGACGAACCACACCAACCAACACCCGATTATCCACTTCCATTACAGTTCCCTTCTGCGGAATCACATGTTGCACAGTATCCTTAGCCTTCGTTTCTATCAGTTCCCGGATAAAACCTTCAAGCAACTTTCTGTTTTCGCTATCGTTCGGACGAAGCGGAAAAGCACCAATGTTCACCTCCTTGATAGTCTGATAGAACTTTGAAACCTCCACATCCGCCGGTTCACCATCACCAGGAAAAAGGATGTATCCACCAATCACTTCCTTCTTTAATGGAGCCTCAACATAATCACGATAATAAATGGCATCACGATAACGATGCATCTGATTGATGGCATCATCCGGCGGCACATCTACTCCACTCGCATTCTTGCTGGCTATCCGATATTTTGCATCGAAGAGATAAGTCATTTTCATATCTTTCTGCAAATCATTCTTGGTAAGTTGCAACACAATATCCGGCTTCTGGGGAACCGTTGGTACTATCAGATTCTGCATTCCAATACTATCGTTGGTCTGCTCCGTACTTTTCGGATTATATACCAATTCGGCAAGTTCTACCCCATCTTTCCTAAAGAGAATACGAGAATGTTCTCCCTTACCCAACTCCCAGGTAAACAGACCATTCAACTCCATTCGGTTGCGATGGTCCACATCATCCGTATCCAGATTCAACTCCTTCTTCACTATGTGGCTTACCTCTATGAAACACCATATTTCATAAAGCGTAGCGATATCCTTGGATTGCAACCGATAGATGCCTTCATTTAGAGAGTAAGCCTTACGGAGCAAATTCCAAGTCCGATAAACCTGACTATATCCTGTGGCTTTCTGAAGAACCATACTTTCCTGATTCAATCCCTTGAAACGCCCAACAGTTCGGAAGAAAGGATTTTTCCTTAATCGATTCAGAGAAACATAAGTTGCCTGAAGTTCTTGCTTAGTAGCATCAGAAACCTCCTTAACCTGCTCTATACGAGTTTTTAAGAGTTCATACTTACTCGTAATCTGCGACAAAGCAAATTTCAGAAATCGATTTTCCTGGGTATCATTCGACTCTATTTTTTCGGTGATACGATAAAGATGAGCGGGTTCTTTGCGATGCTCAGCTATTTCATTTTCAAGAGACATAGGAACTCGGCGCACCTTATCTGCCCGCAGATAAGTTTCCCTGCCATGCAAGCGATGACGTGGCTGGTCGATAATGTGCCGACAAGCCTCCAAGAACTTCTTTTGTTCACCAGCAAAGATACTCCACCATATAATCTCTGGCGTTTCACCCTGTTTATCAGGAGCAAAGCTATGATAGGTTCGTTTAAGGAAATCAAGCGAGAGCATCCGATACTCTTGCTCAATATCCTCTACGATTTTCTTCCAATGAGAATGATAATCCAGTTTGGTACTCAACACCTCGAAGGAGAATGAAAACTTTTTTTTGATGAGCTCAGAAGATACACCATCTGATTTCTTTCTCTTAACAGTATAATCAAAACAGATTTCAGAACGTCCTATCTCATTGCCGAAATTCAGAAAGCCAGCCAACATACCATGCCGGAAACAGAACCTATCGTTTTCATTCTGCAAGATAGAACCAAAATGTGCATCTACTACCTTAGCGGTATTCTTTTCCTCAAACTCCACCCATATCGGATAGTCTGCATTATCAAAGAATATGGCAGGAGCAGAAGAATCTTTTATTATCACCTCAGAAGTGGATTGATCATTTAAATACCGCTCCACAAGTTCAACCCCATCCGACCAGGAATATATGGAGGAAAGTTTGTCTTCCCCCACATTCCTCTTCGCTTTATCCCAAATAGCATCAAACTTGGTGCATTCTATGGTCATCACAAAGTCGTGATGCTTGATTCTTAAAAGTTCCATTACCGTTAACTCCAAAAACTAGTATAACCAGAACTAAGTTTCTTTTCCATTTCATCCAATTTAGCTAGAGAAACAGAACTATCTCTCATGTTTTCCAGCAACATCTTCGAAACAACTTCCTTTAAAGAAGCGAGCAACTCCGCCTTTACCTTCTCCTCATCGCCTTCTATTCTAGATAGGATTTTCATAGAAGTAATTTCATCCAAAGCACGAGCCACGACTTCATTTTGCGTCATTTCCAAACCTTGGCTATTTTTACGATAAGGCAAATTATTGACCACATAGAGCAGGAACTCGTTACGGGTTCGATAAGCTATCTTAAAAGGTGTACCTTCCAATACAGCATTGATTTCCTGTAAGTACTGTATCGTCTGGTTGCAAACCTCCAGGTTTTCCTGATACACGTCAACACCCTCCACCTTATCTCCTACCAAGTCTTCAAAGTTGAGCTTTCCTATCTGTTCGTGTCGGGAAGTTAATCCACCATATAAATCCACCTCATTCATTTCGATGGTCATGGCTCTGTCGAGTACTTTTCGGGAGAAGGAAAAGGTTGTTTCGTCCATATTGACGGTTCCCACGATAATGAGGTTCTGGGGGATTGTAATACCTTCATCCATGAACTGCTGTTTTAAAACATCCTTTTGACTATCAGAACAATCTACCAAAAGTTCATCTATCAGTTTTTTATACCAAGCCTTAGGAACGAATTCAGCATGTTCACCATTCCTTTCTTTTTCAAATTCAGGCTTGAGAATTGGGTCTGTCACAACCTTACCTGTTTCATTGCGCTTTCGAGATTCCACAACACTCAGATATTCTGCAAAATACTGCTCAACAGGAGCCAGGTTCATTTCATCTAAGCATAAGAAATATGGGGTACTTTCATTCTCCCATGCTCGCACTACAAACTTCAAAAAGTCACCAGCAATAAACGTTGGTTCATCTCCAAGTCTGCTTACATACCCAATAAGTTCAGAAGAGTCGTGCCAATTAGGCTTCACCTGTATCATCTCAAAGTTCTTTGGCTTGTGATCCTTATATTCAGGCGAATCTACGCCCCAACAAGCACGAGCCAATTCACGAACGATTCTACTTTTTCCTGTACCAGAGATACCAGCCAAGAGAAGGAAAGGCTTCGACTTAATGGCCGTGATAAAAGGACGATAAGTTTGGTTGATTTCACTTTGAGTGACCGGTGGCTTTTGATTATTCTCCTGATTATCAACTTGTCCTGGCAATTTTCTTACTATCAAATCCAAAGATGTAGAAACCATAGGAGCCTTCCGTTTCAAGTTTTCCAAATTATCAACACAATAAACACCTTTACCTTTCACAATATCAGGCAACATGTTCTCGCCAATATAAGAATTCAACACCCGCAAAGGTCCAACAATCTCAGCACTTTTAAACAATGCACTATCTCCTTTTTCTAAAACCTTGCAAATATTCTCCAGATTAAAGACAACTTCTGAGCCATCAGTCTTCTTTATCTTATAGCAGCAATCTATAATAAACGTAGAAAGAATTGATTTCAATCCATCTTCGAACTTATCACCACACTCATCACCATTCAACCAATTATTCAGCAATAAGTCAGTATATTCAGCCTGCATTGACAAATAAGCATCAAGGACTAGCATTTTGTCAGAAAAAGCAAGCATCTTATTATAACGATTCTCACCTTTTCGCTCCTGTTTTCCATTTTCTACAAAATCTACCTTACCCAAATGCAAAAACAATTCCAATCCCACTTGTAATGACTCACACTGAGACTTAAATAATGGAGATTGGTTTATTCTATCTTGCAAATTAGGCAATTGTGGAAACAGCTCATTAATGCGCACCAGCAATTTCTTACTCAAACAAATTGCAATATTATCCCCAACATTCACTTCTTCAGAAAAAAGGACATTAGAAGGATTTGCACATGACTTATAAATGATATACAAAGAAGCCAAAAGTTGCTTGAAAGAATTCAAGGAAGATTTGATTCCCAATCTGAGATTAGGATTTTCTCTATAAATCAATGATGAAGGAAAAACATCTGCCATAATTGTTCTATTTTTCGTTGTTTATAATAACTTCAGCTATAGCCTTTGCCAATAAAGGAGGCACAGCATTTCCTACTTGCTTCATTTGACATGTTCTATTACCATAGAATCGGAATGTATCAGGAAAAGATTGTATTCTCGCTGCTTCTCTAATAGTAAGACACCTATCTAATACAGGATGAGTAAACCTGCCAGAGGATGGCGTATCAAACCTCGTGGTTATTGTTGGAGCAATCCCATCTTCCAATAATCTGCACCAAGTACCACTATAAATAGACTTAGTCAGCAATTCCTTTGGCAAGACTTCCTTTCCTTTTCCTTTAGGAATCATTTTCAATCTGTCTAAAGCAGACTTCGAATGCTTGGTTGCCACATGATTATAAAGGACTTGCGCACCTGCACGAAGTTTCTTTTGATAAGAAGACATTGCAGGTTTATCATAATCACGCTCATCAACACCTTCTCCTGATGCAATGAAAGGTAAATCGTAAATGGCATCCTTTACCGTAGTCTGAATATCAAGAGGTTCAGGTAATTTTACCTCTAGCTTATTCAACTCTCCCAAGAAGATTGCTCGCCTTCTATCTTGTGGAACCCCATAATCTTTTGCACACAGTACACCACAAGTTACAACAAAACCAAGTTCCTCAAAAGACTTTATTATTTGGTCTTTAAAATATCCATTTGATGTCGTAATAATATTAGGAACATTTTCTAAAACAAAGTACTTCGGTTTGAACTCAGCCACAAATTTCACGAATTGTTTAAATAAGAAATTTCGTGGATCATCTAAACTTAACCGCTTACCCTTTTGAGAAAAGCCCTGACATGGTGGACCACCAATAATCACATCTATATGAGGATGCTTTTGATGTAACAAAACAACATCAACATTACATATATCATCTGCTATCACATCCGTATCGGTATGATTTTTCTTATAAGAAGCAGCTATATCTTTATCATACTCAATAGCAAAAGCGACATCAAACCCTGCCATTCTAAAACCTTCTGACATACCACCAACGCCAGCAAACAGATCACCTATTATCATAAGACTTCCTTTATTCGTTTTAAAGATAAATTAAAGTATTCTTCATTCAACTCTATTCCAATAAAATTCCTATTAAGTTTGGCAGACGCAACACCTGTTGTACCACTACCCATAAAAGGATCAAGAACAACGTCACCTCTATTAGAAAGTATATTCACGAAATGCTCTATTAACGCCAATGGTTTTTGAGTAGGATGCTTACCCATTTTTCTTTCTTTCGTACTTATCGTACTTGTTTCTATGAAATCATGAATAGCTTTACCTTCGTTATTGAATGTACCTGTTGTTGCATCATTGACCATATAAATCCAAGGTTCAGTTGAATTTATAAACTGCAAGTTCATATTTCTTGGCAAAGGATTCGTCTTATGCCAAACACCTACTGTTTTATAATAAAAGCCATGTTTCTGAGCTAAGTTTATGATTGTCTCGACTTTAATGATAGACATAAAAACAATCAACGAGCCACGCTTTTTCAAGACACGATTGCATTCATGAAAAAGCATGTCCATTTGCTGAGTCCATTCCACAAAGTCTAGGTCATCCCAACCAGATGCAGCAAAATGACCATCTCGAAGCTTATTCATATTTGTACCACGCTTTTTCATGAATAAGCCCAAATTATAGGGTGGATCAGTTATTATTAAATCCACAGAATCTGTTGGCAACTGACGTAAACACTCGACAGCATCACCTTGCTTCAAAAGTATCCTACCATCAATTCCCAAGAAACCTTTTATCTCTTGTAAATCTTCCATTCTGCACTGAATAAAAATCCAATACTAGCCATACTTACAACATTCAGTTGCAAGTACACATATAGGGATAGTGACAGAGAATGGAAAAATCAAACACAGACAATAGAACCATACGCTGCCGCTATAGAAAACTATGAGCGTTGAACTTTATTCTGGAAGTACGAGCCACAAGCAAAAAATACCTGAGAGCATGATACAAAAGAAGCGTGAGCTTCACTTATCATACTCTCAGGCATTTGGCGTGGCCCGTATAACCGATAAGTTCCGCCCACGCTATAGCGCAGGCGTTCACTTAATCTACGGTTATACATCTGTTAATCGCCAAATTTCGAGAGTATTCCGAATATCGTAAACGCTTTGTATATTAATATGTTATATGTCTAAAGTTTATTCTTTCTGTTTCTTATTATTCTATTTTATTTGTTCAACTTATGTTACAAGGGAACGAAGCCGAAGGCGCCGACACCCTATTCGATGGCAAAGTTACGAAAAATAATCGAGACTTCCAAATATCAAGGAAGATTTTCCAATCGGGATTAGAAAAATTTCTGTCTTGCTATTCATCCTCAGCACCCAAATCCTTGGCAATTTCCAGCGACTTTCTGATTTGCTCCATCAAGACTTTACGAGAAGGAAGTTCCGTCATGTATTGGGCGACCTTGATTCCCGCCTTGTCGAGTTGGAGAAGTTCGATTTGTTCCCCATCTACCAGAAGACGACATTGTCAGATAGAACTCTACAGCTAAAGGATCTTTTGATACTCCTTATTATATGTCGTTCGTGGCAGTAGCTGCCATCAATCATCCTGATTTAGATAGAGATGGGAATATCTGCGAAGAAGATGCCGCACTGACGAAAAACAAAATGAGAACGATGCTGCGTATCGGTTTGCTGAACGGACACGACAGCATCGTACTCGATGCTTTCGGTTGCGGTGCCTTTCGCAATCCTCCTACTTCCAGCAGTAATCAATGCCCCGTTTCTCGCACTCACCTCGCAGGGCGGCGAGGAAGTAACTGCGCTCGCTGCCCCAACCACAAACCTTGCGCTCGTGATCCACGGTCTGCTTCAAACGCTCATCGCTGTAAGCGGCAAAACGGGCAGCATACGCTGAAATTCTTGACTCGGCATTAGCTGCCACTACACTCTCATTGTTCTTTAAATCTGAATTTGGATTCATAAAGATAATTATTTTAAGTTGTTAAACACTTACACATTCTTTTACCACCGTGGTTATCTCTATGCGAAACTCGGTTGGTGTGCCGCAACTGGGCAACTCTTAATGCTTGATTTTGGGTGCAAAAGTACATCATTATTCTGAAACCACCAAATATTTTCGGGATTATTTTTCCTGTTTTTTCCTTCTTCTAAAGAAGAAGATTTTTCGGGATAGCAGATAGCAAGAGAAATACCCGAATTGATTAAAAGAGATATACTCGACTTGATTGAAGGAGATTCCCTTAAATGGTTAAACTTTCCTATATTTGCATTATAATAGTATTATAATAATAAAATTATAATTACCTTTGTAAATTGACAATCAGAAAGATACAAACAATAGAAATATAAAAATAAAGAATGATATGATACAGCAAGTAGAATTTTCATTGCGCCCGCTTCCTCGCGGCTTTCACCTCGTAACCAACGAGGTGATGAGGAACTTGCCGGCGCTGCCTAAGACTGGGATTCTGAATCTCTTCGTAAGACATACCAGCTGCGGATTGTCGCTGAACGAGAACTTCGATCCGGATGTGAGACATGATTTGAAGGGTATCTTCGAAAGATTGGTTCCAGATGGCGACCCAAGATATCTGCACCAGGATGAAGGACCTACGGATATGTCGGCGCATGCCAAATCGAGCATGATGGGGGTATCGCTCACCATTCCTATTACCAATGGCAGACTGAACCTTGGTACATGGCAGGGGATTTACCTCTGTGAATTCAGAGAAGGAGGCGGAAGCCGACACCTCATCGCAACGATTATCGGGGAATAAATAATCGTTGCAATAAATCGAAGTCGCCTCTATTTTTTGAAAGAATCGGAGGCGTCTTTTTCTATTTCACGGAAAAGGCCGAAGTATCTATTGCATACCCAGACGATGCCGACAACAATTGCTATGACGAGGATTCCTCTTAAAAATCCACTTAATATCTTTGGCATACAATCCCAAATAGGCAGAAGATGCATCGCAAAACCTAAAACCACCGTCAATACCAATACACCGATAGTCAAGAGTTTCTCGTTTTTGATAGCTGGCTCAGGATCCTCTACTTCTACCAGGTTTCTCAACTGGTATATCTTATAGATAAAGAATACACAGTTCAGACATAAAAGGACACAGCAAGCTACCATTCCTCCAAAAAACAGATCCTCGTTATCTATCAAATCAACACAACTAATCCATAGAAAGAAGAGAGATAATCCTACAGAAGCAAAGCGACTGCTGAGAGAAAGATAATATACCTGTCGGGCATTAACTATCTTGACGAAAGGCAAATCAATGGCTGTGGGATGATAGCTATGACGCAAGTTTTGGACTGAAACAAGTGTACCTACCGCAGCTATGACAATATACAGAAACCAATCATCAGATGTGGAATGAATGATATTTCTGATGGTGAGCAGCCATATGGCAAGAACCAGGATTCCTACAATAAATTCAAAGACTCTGGCACTTGTAGAACGATAGATCTTGACTTGCGCAAAGATGCCAGCCTGCTCTTCCTTATCGCCATTCCTGAATAAATCAAGCACAAAACAAAATATTTTATTCTTCATCTTTCTTTTCCTCTCCTATTTGATTTAAATCGACTTCTTCCTTCGTTTTCTTTGATGCAGCCTTCTTTTTCTTAGGCAGTCTGGCAGCCTTGCGCAGCGCTTCGGCGATGATCCATTGCAGCTGGCCGTTGGTTGAGCGGAACTCATCCTCAGCCCACGCCTCAATGGCACTCATCGTTTCCGAATCGATGCGCAATATAAAACTTTTTATATTTGTTTCCTTTTTAGCCATACTTTTTTAATGATTCAATGTTCCCGTATTTACTACAGGCTGAGCAGTATCATCGCCACAGAGCACTACGAGCAGATTGCTGACCATGGCAGCCTTCTTGTCGTCATCAAGCTCTACCACATCTTCATCGCTCAACTTCTGCAATGCCATCTTCACCATCGACACGGCTCCTTCTACTATCTTCTCCCTGGCAGAGATGATGGCTGAAGCCTGCTGGCGACGAAGCATCACGGCTGCGATTTCCGGAGCATAAGCCAGATAGTTGATGCGAGCCTCTACTACCTCGATACCTGCCATTGCCAATCGCTCATCGATGCGAGCCTCCAACTCCTTATTGATTTCATCACTTCCATCTCGAAGCGTAATCTGATTCGACATTCCACCCTCGTCATCATCGTAGGCATACTGTCCGGCTACCTGACGGAGAGCAGCATCTGCCTGAATCTGAACAAAGCGACCCAGCATGTTCATGATCTGTGCAGCAGAAGCACCAATGCCTGCCTGACCTGTAGAACCCTCAGCCATCGTCTGGGTATCAATCTCAAAGATAGCCTTGTAGGTATCCTTCAGTTTCCATACCAGCACCATACCAATCATAATCGGATTACCCGTCTTGTCATTCACCTTGATAGGTTCGGCATCGAGGTTGCGCACACGAAGCGAAAGCTTTTTCTGACTGATGAACGGATTCAGCCAATAGTAACCCGGCTCAGTAAAAGTGCCACGATACTTACCGAAGAAAAGCAATACGCGAGCCTGACCAGGCTCCACCAGGATGAAACCGCAGACGCAGATGATGCTCAGGATGAGAAGCAGTACGCCACAAACACCACAGACATTTGCCAGCCAGCCTTCTTGCGAAACGCAGGCAAATATAAACAAGCCAACTCCAGCCAGGAAGCCGATGATGTTTAACACTAACATCAGGATGCCATTCAAGGTCTTTCCCTGATACGTAAATTCCTTATTCTCCATAATTTTACTTTATTTATTACGTTATTGATGTTGATATCATTTTGATATCGCAAATATACGATATTAAAATGATATCACAAGAGCAGAAGAAAAAGATTTCGAATACTTTAACAGAAAAAGGTCGTTGGGACGATACCCAACGACCTTTTCTCAGATTTTCACCTATTTATATATAGAAAACAGTTTCTATCTTCATATAGAGATAGATTCTGTCTTCTATAGAAATATTATTCTATCACTTCCATTTCTTCCTCTTCTATTTCCTCCTTGATCTCCTTCTCTTTCTTTCCGAACTCAGGATCTATCTTCAGGAAAGCGGTAACCAGGAAGGTGATGGCGCAGCATGCCATCACGATAATGAAGAACAAGCGATAGCCTACCATATCTTTCAGATATCCCGAGACCATACCAGGCAACATCAATCCGAGATAAGAGATACCCGTGCAGATGGAATAATGGGATGTCTTGAACTTGCCCTGGCTATAGAACAACATATAAAGGGTAAGAACCGTGAAGCCCAAACCATACCCGAACTGCTCGATAAAGAGGCAGCTCGAAACCACGATGATGTCGCTATTGAGTGAGTAACTCAAATAGATGTAAACCACATCAGGCAGGGTAATGGCACAAACCATCGGCCAAAGCCATTTCTTCATACCATCCCTACTCACCAGAATACCACCGATGATTCCACCCAGCAGTAAACCGATTAGTCCAACAGTACCATTGGCAAAGCCATATTCCTGCGGAGACAATCCCAGTCCGCCCTGCGAATTAGGACGAAGAACGAAGGTTTTGGTCATTGTATTCAAGAGTGCTTCCGGGAAACGATAAAGCAGGAGGAAGAGCATCACACAGATGGTTTCTCCCAATCCGAATTTCACAAAGAAGGTGCGGAACATATTCTTCAGTTCGTGCGCCACTTCGCCCACCGTTCTATCGGTCTGCACATCCTCCTTAGGGCGTGGCATGAACCGGCTATGATAGAGCCACAATCCGATGAAGATACCTGCCAATCCGTAGAAGATAAGCGCCCATGAGAAGCGAATCTGGTTACGGAAAAGCACCTGGAGAACACCAGCCAGCATCACCAGGAATCCATTCACGAAGATGATGGCAAGGCGATAGAAGGTATTTCTCAAACCCACGAACTTGGTCTGCGTATGCTCATCCAACTCTATCATATAGAAACCATCCGCCGAAATATCGTGGGTGGCACTACAGAAGGCGATGAGGAAGAAGAAACACATCGTTGCCTGGAACCAGAAGGCAGTAGGCAGCGAAAAGGCGATTCCGGCAAGAGCTGCTCCGATGAGCGCCTGCATCGTCAATACCCACCAGCGCTTGGTCTTCAGCAGGTCGATGAAAGGACTCCACAAGGGTTTGATAACCCAAGGCAGGGCGAGCCACCCGGTATAGAGACCCACCTCAGCATCGGTCAAGCCCAACTGCATATACATAACCACAGAGAGGGCTGTCACGATGACGTTAGGCAGTCCTTCCGCAAAGTAGAGTGTCGGAATCCAAGCCCATGGATTCCGACTATTTTTCAATGTTCCCATTCTACAGCTTTATTTATAGAGTTTCTTGATTTCTGCACCCTGATAGTAGTGCAGGAGGATGGCATCATACAGATAACCTTCCTCGCCCATCACAGCAGCACCAATCTGACAGAGACCTACTCCGTGTCCCCATCCTGCTCCGATCAGTTCAAAACGCTGAGGAACTCCCTGTTCATCTATATCATACTTATCCACGATAAAGGCTGAACTGAGGAGATGACTGTCACTCAGCGTGCGGCGGATTTCGAGTTCCTTACCGATGGTGAAGGTTTTCTCCGTACCGATAATCTGGAGTTTACTGATTCTTCCACTCGTTCCTCGTTCTACGGACTTCATATCAAGGATAGAACCCAAATCCATCTTCAGCCTGTCAGCAATGAGCTGCTGCAGTTTCTCCTGAGTAAGGGTTACCTTCCAGCGATAGAAGTCTACCGTTTCCTGGTCGTAATCATTTAACACCTGTGAGAGGATTCTCTTGTCCTGCGTGTTGCAGAAAGCAGGAGGGTTGAAGCGGATCCACTTCTCAGCCTCTTCCTCATTTGTCAGATTAGGCAAAGTAGATTCTATTCCTAATGCAATATCTCTCACCGCAGTGAGATAATTCTTCGGTGTATCTTCCCAACAGTACTGGAACTCCTCTGTGACTCCACCGCAACATTTAGAGAATCGGGCATCGCATATTTCATCACCATCCAGGAGCACCTGTCCCTTGGTCTGACGAATAGCCTCAGCAACATGTGGAGAAGTTTCCTTCGTGATTCCCTGGTAACGCTGACAATGATCATCAGCACAAACATCAAAGATGGTATGGTCTTCGCGATCGTACCAGCGGATGAGCATATCTTCCTTCTTGGTGAAAGAGAAGAAATTGTTACCACTCTCTGCAACATCCCTACGCTTCTTCATCTGCGCCAAAAGCCAGGAACGGGAGATAACGGCATGTGCCTTCAGAAGTTCGAGACTGGAAGTAGCACTCATCTCACTACTGATTACACTCTCCAGATACTTCTCTACAGGCAGTTCGTTGATGGCACAGATCTTATCCGACTCTACCACAAAACGCAATGTTCCAAGGAAAGTCTGTGTCTCCTTGCGTTCCCAATGGAAGTTGACACCAATCGTAACATCGTTCAGCGAGAAGGAAGCGTCCGCACTCTGTGGATGGAAAGTCAAGGAACTATACTGATTACCATTCCAGAGCACTCCACCTTCTGAGAATTCCACCTCCTGTTCGCCGATTACAGTCTCGCCTTTAGCCAGATAAGGTTTGTTGAGCGAGAAATGAATCTTCTGTCCACTCACAATACCCACCTTCACCTCAGGTTCCTTGTCATAACTGTACAAGGCAGAAGTACCGACCTGCAGTTCAGCTTCCTTTGAAGCCTTGAGTTTGGTAACGATGCTGTTCATCTTATCCGTAGAGACACCACATTCCTGCAGAATGGCAGAAGCACTCTCTTCGGTCAACTTACGGAAGTCTTCCTCACGAGGAGTAATGATGAGTCCCGACATATCCAAGGCTCCAGGAGAAACCATCATTTGAGCATCGCCTTCTGCAAAATAAGCCTCAGGACGATGTTTCTCTCTTGGAATGACCACAGAGATATACTCATCCCCCTTACGCCATGCAATGATATTCATCATCGGTTCAGTCTCATCACCACGAACAGGCATAGACTTATAGAGGCGATGGAAAAGAGCCTCATCGCTGTCCTCACTCTTGGAGATGATGACAAAGGCTGGAACAACAAAGTCATGAATCAAGGCAATCTTTTCGTCATCATTCAGAGAAATGATATCAGTAAGGTTGCGAGAAAGTCGCTGCCAATTAGCCTGCAAAGGCAAGATGCCACTGGTACCTGCCTGGAAATGAAGATGATCAGGAGCTGAGGCTCCACACTTAGGACCATTATAGAACACCATCAACTCGCTATGCAAACTCAGGAACCGGTGCATCTCACCATAATTCTTATAGATAGACTGTGGCTGATGCTTTCTTGCAGGAATCGTGAAATGAACAGGCAGAATCGGGAACGGATTCACCAAGAGAAGGAAGCGTTCATCTATCTGTTTTGAAATCTGTTCCTTAGGACGGTTCTTGTCGCAAAGGAAGCATGGGCGATCACCCAAGGTCTTCTTGTCAATCTTGGCTCCGGTGCTCACGATACGTGCCGGATTCCACTGCACTTTCAACTGGTCGGAAAGCTGATGGGTCTCCACATGCTTGAGATCACGGAAGCGGTGACGGGCATCAGCCCATTTCTCCATCTGGCGATTGAAGAAACGGGAGATACTGCTATCTTCCATTATATCAGCCTTGCCCTGCAACATCTGCTGGCGCGCCTTCAACTCCATGGTGCGAAGACGGTCCTTATAAAGATTATTGGCATTTACCTTATCGATACTCAAGGCAGCATCACTATTTCCTCCCCAACGACGGCAGAGGTAAAGTTCATCGTAGATTCTGCCAATACGGTAGCGACGAGAGAACACCAATCCCAAGGCATAGTCCTCACCATAACTGGTATTAGGAAATTGAATCTGACGGACCAATGGGGTAAAGAAGGCACGAGGAGCACCCAATCCATTGATACGAAGAGCATTATTACAGCCATTATCTTCGGTCCACTCCTTATGGTCTATCAATCCAGGAGGCAGTGTATTGAGATCGAAATCGCACATGCGATAAGAGCCAATCATCATGGCAGCCTTCTGCTTATGGAAGGCATCTACTATCTTTTGCAGCGTCTTAGGGGAAGAATAGAGGTCATCACTATCCAGCTGGACGGCAAACTTACCACAATGGTCGCTGTTGATAGCCATATTCCAGCAGCCACCAATGCCAAGGTCGTTGCGATCAGGCACAATCTGGACAAGGCGTCCTGCCTGCTTATCATTCCGTTCCTCCATCTCATGGGCAATCTCTGAAAGGATTTCGCCCGTACGGTCGGTAGAATGATTATTTACCACGATAACATTAAACTTGAAGCTGGTCTTCTGACTGAGTGCGCTCTTCACTGCGTCAGCTATCGTCTTTTCACGGTTGAATACCGGAATAATGACAGAAGCCTCGTATTCAAACTCCTGCTCATCAAAATCAGGCTGTCGATAGTAATTGGTATCAACCAAGGCTCCCACCTTTTCGAGATGATGGGTGCAAGCCTTCTCCATCTCTATCTGTACCTCCCGGTTGCGAGGGTTCACATAGTCGAACTGCTTTTCTCCACTCTTTCTGGTATCGAGTTCATCTTCTGTATAGAGGAATTCATTGATATGGAATATCTCTCCCACTCTACTCAGATAAAGACGAAGGTCATAGAGTCCAGCAAACTGATATTCCTGTCTGTCCTGCTGTGCTGCATAGTCGAGAAGATTCTGTGCCTTGACAAGCCAGAGGCTTCCGAAATCGAAGTCATCACGAAGTGAACCAGCCTGATAGTCGATGACCGGATGCTTCTCCAGCTTACCCTCCTGTACGGAGTAATAATCGGAGTATACCATGACTGCTCCCGTATCATCTGCGGTACGGAGGAAACGTTCCAAGGCATACAATCCCCAACGGATAGGAGTGGCTTTGGTACAAATGATTACATAGTCGGCATCGGTGTTCTCAGCAATACTACTAACAGTATTGGAACTCTCCAATCGGTCGACAACGATAAATGTACAACCATCAGGCACTTGATGAGACGCAGCGAAATCAGCACTCACCAAGAGATTGATATGTTGAACAGTCTTGTTGTCATGAAGTTCCAAGAGTGCTTCCTGGGCAACATCCAGGTCTTCACAAGGCAAGAAAAGGTCTATTTTTTGTCTCATTTCTTTGTTTCTATTTTTTCGTTTTTCGTCCCATTTGGGGGCATCAAACTATGTTTTTTATCTTTATTTCAACTTATTATCTTAAAATATGTGGCAAAGATAACAATTTTTCGGCAAAAAACACTATCTTTGCAGTATGAATAATGAAAAAAAATATCTTTTAGGCCTTACACTTGCCGAATTGAAGCAGGTGGCAAAGGATCTCGGCATGCCAGCCTTCACCGGCGGACAAATGGCGAAGTGGCTCTATGAGCAGCATGTAAAGAGCATTGACGAGATGACCAATATCTCGAAAGCCAACCGTGCAAAACTCGCTGCCGAATACGAAATAGGTTGCTTCGGATATTCCGATGCACAACATTCTGTGGATGGTACCATCAAGTATCTCTTCCCTACCCGAAGCGGCAAGTTTGTGGAAACGGTTTATATTCCAGATAAAGACCGTGCCACACTCTGTGTTTCTTCGCAGGTAGGTTGCAAGATGAACTGTCTCTTCTGCCAAACAGGTAAGCAGGGATTCGAGGGAAGTCTGCCTGCCGGCGACATTCTGAACCAGATTTACTCATTGCCTGAGGTAGACAAGCTCACCAACATCGTATTCATGGGACAGGGCGAGCCAATGGACAACCTCGACAACGTGCTTCGTGCTACGGAAATTCTGACAGCCGACTATGGCTGGGCATGGAGTCCAAAGCGTATCACTGTAAGTTCTGTAGGCATCAAGAACAAGCTGAAGCGATTCCTGGAAGAGAGCGAATGCCATGTGGCTATTTCCATGCACGATCCTATTCCTTCAGAGCGCGCAGAACTGATGCCTGCAGAAAGAGGTATGGGTATTGAGCAGGTGGTTGAGCTTTTGAAGAACTACGACTTCTCCCACCAGCGTCGCCTCTCGTTCGAATACATCGTATTCAAGGGAGTGAATGACAGCATGCAGCATGCCAAGGCAATCATCAAGTTGGTAAAGGGACTGGACTGCCGTTTCAACCTCATCCGCTTTCATCAGATTCCAGATATTCCACTGCAGGGCGTGAATGACGAAAAGATGGAGCAGTTCCGCGATTACCTTACCTCGCACGGCGTGTTCACAACCATCCGTGCCAGCCGTGGACAAGACATCTATGCAGCCTGCGGCTTGCTGAGTACCTCGAAGAAGATTGGCGAAATACGCCAGCATGAGGACGAAGAGAAAAAAGAGTAGACGAAAAGAACATAGCATAATGGTGAGAAATACGATAACGTTTCTTTTCCCGTTCTGCCTGATATTTCTCCTCTTGACAGGTTGCGGTTTAACGGGGAAGAACAGGAAAAAGCCAGCCAGTACGGGGCAACCTTACGAAATTGTACTGGAAGGAGATACCGACAGCATCGTTACCAGGATACTGACGGAAGACGTTCCAGCCCTTCCCCAACCCGAGCCTCTCTGCAAACTGATTCAGGTGAAGAAGGGGAAGACAAAAGGCAGCTACCTGCTCGTCAGAACCCGCATCATCGTCAATATCACAGATAAAGACTTCGCTGTCAAGTTGAGCCACGATGAGAATGCAGAACCGCAAAACATCATCCGCATCAATGCCCGTTCCGTACAGCAGCTGCGAGAAAAACTCAATGGCGAAAAGCTCCGCCAAATTGTAGATGAAGCTGAACTGAAACATCTGACAGAGATGATCTCCAACAATCCCAGCAAGCAGAACAAGGAGATGCAGGAAGAGGTAAAGAAGACATTCGGACTTGACATGAAAATCCCGGTATCGATGAATGCCAGCAAGAAGGCAAAAGACTTCATCTGGATTTCGAACAACGCAAGTACGGGAATGCAGAACCTGCTCGTGTTTAGAGTGAAGAACTCAAATGCACATGATACTGATGACAAGCATCAGATCGACAGCATACTCCGAACCAACATGCCGGGCGAAACCGACAATATGTATATGACCATTCCTGTTCTTTCTGAAAAGGGACTTTGGGAAATGAAAGGAGATGCTATGGGAGGTCCCTACGTGATGCGATGCATCAACTACACGACAAGCAATGCCAGACAAAAGGGCGAAAAACTCTATGTCATCGGCTTCGTCTATGCACCCGAAATGAAAAAGAAAATATTAATCAAGCAGCTCGAAGCTGCGATTTCCACAATAAAATAAAATACATCAATGGACAATAAGAAAATCAGAGTGGCTATCACTCACGGAGATACCAACGGTATCGGATATGAACTCATCTTTAAGACATTTGCTGAATCAGAGATGCTGGATTTCTGTACACCAATCATCTACGGTTCACCAAAGGTGGCAGCCTATTATCGCAAGGCGATGAACCTGCCAGCACAGTTTTCTATCATCCAGAAAGCAGAAGATGCAGAAGAAGGACGCATCAACCTGCTTGCTGCTGTAGATGAAGAGGTAAAGGTAGACATGGGTATGCCTACCACCGAATCGGGCGCAGCAGCTATTAAAGCGCTCGACAGAGCAATGACCGATTTCAGAGACAATCTCTATGATGTGCTCATCACAGCCCCTATCAACAACCAGAATGCCCAGATAGAAGGTTTCCCATTCAAGGGACACAAGCACTATATAGAAACCTGTCTTGGTGAAGGTCAGGAAGCCCTTTCCATCCTCGTTGGTGGTGACCTCCGCATAGCATCAGTAACAGAGAAGATACCGCTCAAGAATGTAACTGCCGGAATCACCGAGGAGCGCATTATCGAAAGAGTAAAGCTCATGCAACAAACCATCAAAAGAGATTTCCTCATCACCAACCCACGCATAGCTGTGCTTGCCCTCAATCCTCGCAGCAACGAAGAGGAAAGCTGTGGCAAGGAGGAGAGCGAAATCATTATTCCTGCTATTGACAAATTAGCAGAACAAGGCATTCAGGCTTTTGGTCCATACGCAGCAGATGAGTTCTTCGGTAAGGGATATTTCAGCGACTTTGACGGAATCATGGCCATGTATCATGACCAAGCCACTACCCCATTCCATTCTCTCTATACAGAGGATGGCGTCATCTACACTGCAGGTTTGCCTATCATCCATACAGCAGCCAACATGGCACCAAGTTACAGCATTGCAGGCTGCAATGAAGCTGACGAGTCATCATTCCGCCAGGCAGTATTCCTGGCTATCGATGCTTTCCAGAACAGAAACAGCTATGATGAGGCAATAGAAAATCCATTGCCAAAGCTCTATCACGAGAAGCGTGACGAGAGCGAAAAGGTAAGATTCTCTATCCCTAAGAAGGGCGGCAAGCCATTCCCTCCTAAGAATGAAAAGAACTTTACACCACGACCAAAGAATGAAGGTCAGGAAGCTCCACAAGCTGCAGCAGAGCCTGCTCAGCAAGTAGCTCCTGAAGCTTAATTTAAAGCAAAATATGATGCCCAAGAATAGGTAAACGTTAAAAAAGACCTATTTTTGGGCAATATATGCTGATATTTCAAAAAAAATGTGTAATTTTGGCAGCTAAATGGATACATCTGAACTACAGAAAATAAAACAACGCTACAATATCGTCGGAAATAGCGACGGATTGAATCATGCTCTCGATGTTGCCTTACAGGTGGCACCGACAGATCTTTCTGTGCTTATTATCGGAGAAAGTGGAGTTGGTAAGGAAATCATTCCGAGGGTGATCCATGACAACTCACCACGAAGAAGAGAAAAGTATTTTGCCATCAACTGCGGAAGCATTCCTGAGGGCACTATAGACAGTGAGCTCTTTGGACACGAGAAGGGTTCCTTTACTGGAGCCATCGGAGAAAGCGAAGGCTACTTCGGTATAGCCAACAAGGGTACTATCTTTCTTGACGAGGTGGGCGAACTGCCCATACAGACTCAGGCAAGACTGCTGAGAGTGCTGGAAACGGGCGAATATATCCGTGTAGGTGGAACAGAAATTCGTAAAACCAATGTACGAATCGTTGCTGCCACCAACGTCAACATGAGAAAGGCTATCAGCGAAGGAAGATTCCGCGAAGACTTGTATTACCGACTCAATACAATTCCAATCCAGATGCCTCCACTTCGCGAACGAGGAAATGACATATTACTGTTGTTCCGCCTTTTCGCCATGCAAATGGCAGAGAAATATAATTTGCCAAAGATCAGCCTGACAGAAGATGCCAAGAAACTCATGCTGAAATATAAGTGGCCAGGCAACGTGAGACAGCTCAAGAACATTACCGAGCAGATGTCGGTATTAAGTAGCGAACGGGAAATTAACATGGAGACACTCATGCATTTTATCCCACGCGATGAAGAGACTACTCAGCTTGCCACCATCCCGCAGAGCAACAACACCTCGCACAGTTATGAAAACGAGCGAGAATTTCTCTATAAGATTCTTTACGAACTAAGAGGAAACGTAAGTGACCTGCGAAGAGAGGTGGGATCATTGCGCAAGCAACTGGACGAAGCCCGTCAGTTAAGAGGAGCAGAAGGATTCAATAATCCAACCCCTGTATCGAGCATGAACCCGCCAACCTATCCGGCAGAGTTTGACAATACACAGTCTATCACACCAGCAGAAGGAATGATGCGGCATGACACAGGAATCATCCAGCATGAACCGGGAATCATCCGACATGAACCGGGAATCATCCGAGCTGACGAAATGGGACAATCGGAAGCAGAAGAAATCGAGGCTGAAGAAATCAAAGAGAACGACTCGCTGAATCTCGATGACTTGAGCAAACAAATGATAGAAAAGGCTCTGGAACGTAACAATGGCAATCGAAAGAAAGCCGCTGAGGAATTGGGTATATCAGACAGAACCCTTTACCGGAAAATAAATAAATATAAATTATGAAGCATTTACGCGCGTACATATATATATTAGGAATTTCATTGGTCATAGGCATCATGACTGCCTGTTCCGTTAGCTACGGCTTCAACGGTGCCAGCATTGACTATACCCAGACCAAGACTATCCAAATAGCAGACTTCCCTATCAGAAGTTCATACGTTTGGGGACCAATGGGACCAATGTTCAACAACGAGCTGAAAGACAAATTTGCCAACAACACCCAGTTGCGACAGGTTTCCCGTAATGGCGACCTGAAGATTGAGGGTGAAATCACCCAATATTCACAACGCAACAAGTCGGTATCTGCCGAAGGTTATTCTGCACAGACAGAGTTGAGTATCACCGTCAACGTCCGTTTCACGAATAACAAGAAACATACCGAGGACTTCGAAAAGTCATTCACCTCTGCAAAGACCTACGATACCACACAGAGTTTAGCTTCTGTTCAGGAAGAACTGGTCACCCAGATGGTAAAAGACTTGGTAGACCAGATATTTAACGCTACAGTAGCTAACTGGTAAGGAAGTAGTAAGTGAAGAACGAAGAGTAACAAAACAAAAATAGAACAAAGTGGAATTAAGCAGATTGATACAACACCCAGAGGAGATGAACCGGGAGACGCTCTACGACTTGCGCGCCCTCTTGGCTCTATATCCCTATTATCAAACGGCTCGCCTCTTGATGTTGAAAAACCTGTACCTACTCCACGACCCTAGTTTCGACGAAGAGCTACGCCGTGCAGCCATCTACATAACCGACCGCAAGGTCATCTTCGAAATGGTTGAAGCAGCGCACTATCAGTTCAAGAAAGAAAACTATGGGGAAAAGAGCAAGGCTTATCCTACTCAAGGAGAAGCATCGAAAAGCAACTTGCACAATACATCTAAGGCAGACCGCACAAGCGACCTTATCGACAGTTTCCTAGGTTCTATACCAACAGATGCAGAAGAAAAAGAAGCTAAGAAAGAAAAGCGGAAGCCAACACCTGCAGATGCAGCTGTTGATTATGTAGCTTATCTGATGGAGACTGAAGATCAAGAAGAAGAAGAAGAGAAACCTTCAAGAACCATCAGTCTGATTGATGACTTCATGGAAGATGGAGGATTCAAATTGCCAAAGATACAGCAAGGAGAGGAATACAAGCCAGAATACACGCCTCAGCTGGAAGATGACAATGACAACGAGGAACAAACTGAAAATAGTGGTATATTTACAGAAACCCTCGCCCGCATCTACATCAAACAGGGCAAGTATGAACGAGCTTATCAAATTATCGAGCGACTCTACAAGCAGCATCCACACAAGAGTGCCTACTATGTGGACCAGCTAAGATTTCTCGAGAAACTGATGTTAAACGGAAATAATAAAAATAACAAATAAAAATAATAAATAAAACTAGTTTTAAAAAATGGCTTACACATTATTTGTAGTATTAATCGTCCTGGTAGCAATCATGATGATTTTCATCGTGCTCATCCAGGAATCAAAGGGAGGTGGACTTGCAAGTAACTTCTCTTCAACAAACTCTATCATGGGCGTTCGTAAGACAACCGACATTATAGAGAAATTAACATGGGGTCTCGCTGGTGCCATGGTAGTTATCAGCATAGTTTGTGCTTATGTAGCACCTCAGGCAGCTGGCGAAAGCAGCGTTATGGAAGGTGCAACTCAGGAGCAGACTGCTCTTCCTGCTATGCCAGGTGCTAGCAAGGATGCTGCAGCAGGTGCTCAGAAAGCAGCCCCAGCAGCTAATGGTGCAGCAGATGCTCAGAAAGCAGCAACTCCAACAGTACCAGCTAGCCCTGCTAAGTAATAGCTTGTAAACTTATAAATAGCATTTTCCCATCAAAAAAACTGCAGTTTTAAGGGGAAATGCTATTTTTTTACAGAAAAATGAAGTTTTTCAGAAAAAAGTTCAGAAAAAATTTGGTAGATTCAAAAAAATGTAGTACCTTTGCACTCGCTTAAAAGAAATAACAATTAAGCAAGCTAACATGGTGGACGTAGTTCAGTTGGTTAGAGCGTCAGATTGTGGTTCTGAATGTCGTGGGTTCGAGTCCCACCTTCCACCCATAAAGCATTAAGATTGCCAATCTCTAGTATTAGAGGTTGGCTTTTTTATTTTCATACATTTCCCATTTATCTTCATCTTCCCTCTATTGGTTTTCATCCAGCATCCATAGTGAAGAAAAAAAATAAACCATACAAGATGACCGAAGGCATCCTATATGGTTTATATATCCTTATATTCGATTACTCACTCTGCCATTTACGGGAACTGAGGATAATCCTCAAAACGAGGCTTGCGCTTCTCCAGGAAAGCCTTGCCACCCTCCTGAGCCTCATCCATGGTATAATAGAGCATCGTTGCATCACCAGCCAACTCCTGAATACCAGCCTGACCATCCAACTCAGCATTCAAGCCAGCCTTGATCATACGGAGAGCCAAAGGAGAACGCTCCATCATGATTTCAGCCCATTCTACGCAGGTATCTTCCAACTGGTCGAGAGGAACCACCTTGTTGACCATTCCCATCTCTTCTGCCTCCTTCGCAGAATACTGCTTGCAGAGGAACCAGATTTCACGGGCCTTCTTCTGACCAACCATTCTTGCCAGATAAGAAGAACCGAAACCTGCATCGAAGCTTCCTACCTTAGGACCAGTCTGTCCGAAGATGGCATTCTCTGAAGCGATGGTCAGGTCGCACATCACATGAAGCACATGACCACCACCGATAGCATAACCGTTCACCATGGCGATAACAGGCTTTGGCAAACGACGAATCTGCATCTGTACATCAAGCACGTTGAGACGAGGCACACCATCGTTGCCAACATATCCACCTCTACCCTTCACATGCATATCTCCACCGGCACAGAAAGCCTTGTCGCCAGCACCCGTCAGGATAACCACACGGATATCCAGACTGTCACGACAGTAGTTGAAAGCCTGCGCCATCTCCCAGGTAGTCAATGGAGTGAAGGCGTTGCGATAACGCTCACGATTGATGGTAATCTTAGCAATGTGATTATACTCCTCGAAGATGATTTCCTTGAAATCAAAACCTTCTATCTTTTTCCATTCTCTCATTTACTTTGAACTTTGATTATTGAACTTTGAACTTTATGATTACTTTCAGGTTACTTTCAGAAAGGATGGATCATCCTTCTTTCTCTGATGATAACTCTAAACTATTATAATATTCATCCAGAACCTGATTATCTGTTTCTATATCCGTAAGAACCTCCAGAAGCATCGGTCTGCTTGACTCGGTATGGATGAGCCAATCGATGCCCTCACAGAGCGACTTCATATCATCAGCATTCTGATAGGCTACATCTTGTGCCAGACAGATGTGATAAGCAGAAGTGCAATGCTCAGCCATCACCAGTTTCTCGCGCGCAGCACTCTCCTTCAATCCCTTGAACTTGGCAAAGATGGCTCCGCCGCCATTATTCAAGAGCAAGATGCGAAGACTGCCATTGAGATTCTGATTCCAGAGGGCATTCTGATCGTAGAAGAAACTCAAGTCGCCCAACACGCAGAAAACCTTCTGCTGGCTCCTGGCATCAGGATGATGATATGCCGAAAGATAGATAGACAAGCCCGCAGCTGCAGATAGCGAACCCTCGATACCATTCACACCACGATTGCAATGCACGTACTGACGGGCGTAGATACAAGCCAGTCGAATTGCCATACTGTTGCCGTAGAAGAGACGGCATTCACGGGTATCATCCAGCGAATGAGCCAGATATTCCGTCTGGAAAACCTTTACGGCAGCCATACTGCTGAAAGACGGTTCATAATCGAAAGCATGACGCTTAGCCGCCAACAGGGCTTTCTCCCAACGTTCCTTATACGCATCCACTTCATCCCGATAAACCTGATCGTAAGAGGTCATGGCATCCGCCAGCAGTGTGGTATCGCATTGGAAGATACGGTCAATACGCATAAAAGTATCAATGTAATCACCATCAGTACTTGCCCGCCACACCTTAGCACCTTTCATCACGGCAAGGCGAAGGAACAGCTTGAGGCGCTTGCTCACCAGGGTGCCTCCTACATAGAGAATAAAATCGGGCATATAATCCGCGTTATCCCCCACCTTATTCAGCACTTCATCGAAATTGGTAACCCGGAGATTGCTGGAAAATTCCCGGCATGCAGGATCCAAGCTAGACGTACCTAAAGCCGTCGGTTCGATGAGCGTAACTGCCCACGAATCAATCTGCTTGATACCGTAAAGCTGACTGCATGGATAATCCTGTCCCACCACGATCATCGGCTTTCTGGCATTCAGAAAATCAAGCATATCACCGTAATGGAAACTGCCGCCAAAGAGATTGGTCTTCACGTAATCCACCCAATGAGTTTTCGGCAGCTTGTCTACTGTAAACTGATAGAGAGGTTCAGAAAGCTGGATATTGATATGTACCGGACCTATCTTGCGGTGCACGCAGTCGATGACCGCTTCATGCACCAACCGTTCACAATACCAAGCCTGCTCCTCGTTGGATACGATTGGAAGATTCACGCTTCTGTTCACCATCGTACCGAATACATGAGCCTGCGGCAGGGTCTGTCCATCCTGCTGGCCTATCCAAGCCTCCGGTCTATCTGCCGAAATGATGATGATTGGCAACTTCTGATAATAAGCCTCACAGACTGCCGGATAGAGATTGAGCAATGCAGAGCCGGAAGTAACACAGACCGCTACCGGATCCGGACACGGTGACGGATTACCCAAGGCAATACCCATAGCCACAAATCCCGCACTGCGTTCATCGGTGACTGGATAGCAGGTAATGCCATCCATCTCATTAAGATTATGTACGATGGGCGCATTACGACTTCCAGGACAAACCACTACTCTTCTCACACCATGAGATGCGAGAACACCCGTCAGGATATTGACATTATCGATATTACTAAACACGAAAACTAATTTATAATATATAATTTACAATTAATAATTAACAATTGCCAATTCTGCTAAAGCAAAACCCGTCTGATTGTCTGCATTTTAGCTTCAGTTTCCTTCCACTCCTTTTCCATCTCGCTCTCCTTGAGCAATCCGCCACCGGCATATAGTTCACAGATGCCATCCTGCAAGATGTTCATGCAGCGGAGAGAAACGAAGAGATGAGTCTTTCCCTTCGAAGAAATCGGACCGACAAAACCGCTATAGTATTTACGGGAATGAAGCTCATGCTGCAATATGAACCGGCGAGCCGCATCCTTTGGAATACCACAGACTGCAGGCGTAGGATACAAAGCATTGAGCACATCCCCCAATCTGCCTTTATCCAGCAATCTGAAAGAGATATCGGTACGGAGATGATAAAGATTGGCAGCCATCGTGGTATACGGACCTTTCAGTCTGTAATCCCCAGCAAAGCCCTTGATGCAGTCTTCGATATAATCCGTAACATACTGCTGCTCTTCCCTGTTCTTCTCCGACCATTCCACGCCCTCTACCGGATAATCAGCAATGGTTCGGGAAGGCTCCGCCTTTTGCGTACCTGCCAAAGACATCGTCTGATACTCATCTCCCTCCCCCTTGAGCAAGATTTCCGGAGTCGCCATCAGCCACATACCCGATTGAGAAGTATAAACCAAGGCAACGAAAAGACGAGGATACATACGGCAGGTTTTCAGGAAAAGCGCCTTTAAAGACGCAACATCTTGAGCATCAACACTATCTATCTTTTTAATTCTGATTTTATCACTCACCAGAGAAACTTTTCTTGCCAAAACAATCTTGCTGAATGTCTCTTCGGATAACTGCTGATGAAAGCATTCAAACTCTCTGGCGTAGGCCTCAAAATTACGTCCCGACGTAGCGTTTACTGCGTCCCGATGCAGTTCTGGCTGCGTCCCGACGTATGAAGAGCTACGTCGGGATGCATTTTCAGCCCCATCGGGAGAGGATTGCGAAGCCTTCTCTTCAGGGTCATTTTCGTTCCCCACAGCAATCAGTTTGCTTTCATCAGGATGAATCAAAAGCACAGGACAATCGCTGGATGGCGAGAAGGGAGCTATTACAAACCCCTCCTTACCATTCAGTTCTGCCACAGAGGAGAGAACTTCCGGCTCACCCTCATGCTGCACCACATAATGAGCGTGATGCAGATAAGGCAAACGATAGTATGCAAATGCCGTCATACTTTATTCTTCTGTCTTATTAGATTCCTGCATCTTAGTATCTTTCTTCTTAGGAGTAAACACATAGTTGGTTACCTGTACGGTGCAGATCAACTCATCAGCAGTGTTTTTGATTGCAACTTCCCAAGTATGCAGGGTCCTGCCTTTGTGAACCAGCTTGGCATATGCAGTAACCGTATCTCCCTCGCTCACAGCTAGTACATGAGTACCACTCACATTGATGCCCACAGCTATCTGACCAGGGCAGAGAGCCAAGGAGCCGATACCTGCCACATTTTCCGCCAGTGCCAGAGAAGCACCCCCACTCAGGAATCCGAATGGCTGGCGATTACGCTCATCCACTTTCATCGTAGCCTGAAGCGTATCAGGCTCAGGAGTTGAGATAAAATGCATGCCGAGGGTTTTAGAAAGTCCATCGGTCTTACTTATTCTTTTTACTACTTCGTCTATGTTCATCCTTATCAAAATTTAAAGTTGGTTGTTTAGGGGGATAAGAGCAAACGGATGTCCAGCTCACTCCTCACCTCATTTTCTTGCAAAATTAATGCAAATAAAAGACAAAACAAAATAAATAAGCCTTTTTTATACTTTTAAGCACTTTTACTTGGTATGAACCGCATTTTTTTACTATCTTTGCAGCATATTGAAACAACAACAAACGATTTTATGAAAAAATTACTCCTAGGACTATTATGTACTATTACTTTTGGTGCATACGCAAATCCGGCAGACGATCTTCTGAATCGCATAGACAAGGGAGCTGCTGCCAAGTTCAAGACAATACTTGTCAAGTCTGACAAAGATTTCTTCGAGATAGACCAAGCTAGAAGCGGAAAGAATGCAACAGCATCCCAATCTGCCGGTAGAAACAATCCCATCATCATCCGGGGCAACTCCTGGGTGAATATCGCCGTGGGCATCAACTGGTATCTGAAGCATTATGCCGGCATCCATATCACATGGAACAGCATGAACACCAAACTGCCAGCAGTACTGCCAGCCGTCAAGCAGAAGGAGCGCCACGAGACCGACCTCAAACTGCGCTACGATTTCAACTACTGTACCTTCTCCTACACGATGGCTTTCTGGGACTGGAACCGATGGCAGAAAGAAATAGACTGGATGGCGCTTCACGGCATCAACATGCCACTTGCAGCCGTGGGCACAGAATGCGTGTGGCGCAACATGCTCCTGAAACTGGGATATTCAGAAGAAGAAGTGGGCAAGTTCATCGCCGGACCCGCTTTCCTTGCCTGGTGGGAGATGAACAACCTGGAAGGTTGGGGAGGTCCGCTTCCATTGAACTGGTATAAGCAGCAGAAAACTCTCCAGAAGAAGATTCTTGCCAGAATGAAGGAGATGGGAATGAAACCTGTCTTGCCTGGCTATTGCGGTATGGTACCTCACGATGCCAAAGAGAGATTGGGGTTGAACGTGACGGATGCCGGCAAGTGGAACGGTTACCAGCGCCCTGCCAACCTCTCTCCTACCGATAGCAGATTTACAGAAATCGCCGACCTATATTATAAGGAACTGACCAAGCTCTACGGAAAATCAGATTTCTATTCGATGGATCCTTTCCACGAGAGCGGTGATGATGCTGCCGTGGATTATGCCAAAGCAGGAAAGGCACTGATGAGTGCAATGAAGCGTGCCAACCCAAAAGCCATCTGGGTGGTACAGGGATGGAACGAAAATCCTCGTCCTCAGATGATTGAAGACTTAAAGGTAGGCGACATCCTGGTGCTCGACCTCTTCTCCGAATGCCGTCCGATGTTTGGCGGTCCCAGCATTCTGAAGCGCGATGGTGGTTACGGCAAGCACCAGTGGCTCTTCTGTATGCTAGAGAATTTCGGTGGCAATGTGGGGCTGCATGGAAGAATGGACCAGTTGCTGAACAACTTCTATCTGGCAACGGGGAAAAAGGACACCCAAAAACAAGAGAATTCTTCACTCCTCACTCTTCACTCTTCACTTAAGGGATGGGGCTTCACGATGGAAGGTTCAGAAAACAACCCTGTGATGTTTGAACTGATGAGCGAACTGCCTTGGCGTGCCGAGAAGACTACCAAGGAAGACTGGCTCAAGGAATACTGTTATGCCCGATATGGGGTACACGATGCAACCATCGAGAAAGCATGGACAATTCTGGCTCAGAGCATCTACAACTGTCCAATGGGCAACAACCAGCAGGGTCCCCACGAGAGCATCTTCTGCGGACGCCCTTCGTTAAACAACTTCCAGGTTTCCAGCTGGTCGAAGATGCGCAACTATTACGACCCGGAGGATACCCGGCAGGCAGCCATCCTCTTTGCCAGCGTAGCAGACAAATACCGTGGCAACAACAACTATGAGTATGATCTGGTAGATATCTGCCGCCAGGCACTTGCCGACCAGGGGCGCAAACAGTACTGGAAAGCCATTGCAGACTATCAATCCTTCTCCCGTAAGGAGTTTGACAAGGATGCTGACCGTTTCCTGAAGATGATTCTTCTACAGGACCAACTGCTCGGTACCCGTCCAGAATTCCGTCTGGGACATTGGATAGAGGAAGCACGCAACCTGGGCAAGACCGCTGAAGAGAAAGACCTCTACGAATGGAATGCCCGAGTACAGATTACCACCTGGGGCAACCGTGTCTGCGCAGACGATGGCGGGCTACGGGATTATGGACACAAGGAATGGCAAGGTTTGCTGAAGGATTTCTACTACAAGCGATGGAGTACCTATATGAAAGCACTCGCCGACCAGATGGCAGCTTGCACCAACATCGATTACGATGCCTTGGGCAGTGGCAAGAATGCAGGAAAAACATCCGCAGAGCTCTTCCAGCTGGCATTGCCTAGCGCACCGAAAATCGACTGGTATGCGCTGGAGGAACCATGGACCCTGCAGAAGAATCCATACTCTTCAAAGCCAGAAGGGAACACTGTGGATGTTGCAAAAGAAGTCATTCATTTCATCAAGTAATTCGTGAAAGTCATCAAGTAATATATGAACAGATTAAAATCACTCGACGTGATGCGAGGACTCACCGTAGCCCTCATGATATTGGTTAACAATGGCGGGGAGCACAACTACAGCTTTCTGGAGCATAGCAAATGGAATGGTCTCACACCGTGCGACCTTGTCTTCCCGTTCTTCCTCTTCATGGTGGGAATGTCAACCTTCATATCCCTGAAGAAGACAGAGTTCAAGCCCTCAGCCCACGTCTATAGAAAGATAGCCAAACGAACCATCCTACTCTTCCTCATCGGTTTGGGTATCAACTGGTTTGACATGATATGCAATGGAGATGCACTAGACTTTGCCCACCTGCGAATATGGGCAGTATTGCAGCGCATAGCCATCTGCTACGGAGTCGTGGCCCTGCTCGCCATCACCCTGAACCATCGCTATTTCATCCATACCATCATCGGTTTACTCGTAGTTTATATGGGCATTCTGGTGTTCGGCAATGGCTATGCATACGATGCATCCACCAATATCCTGGCACAGGTAGACCGCAGCATTTTCGGCATCAACCATCTCTATCAAAGAAGTCCGGTAGACCCGGAAGGATTACTGAGCACGATTCCATCCATCGCCCATACGATGATAGGATTCCTCTGCTGCAAGTACATTTCCGTAGCAGGTCAGACCGTAGATTCGAAGATCAAGGTATTGAAGGTGGCAGGTCTCGTGATGGTAGCTCTAGGCTTCGGACTCTCCCTGATTGGTTTCGGCATCAACAAGCGCATCTGGAGTCCCAGCTACGTATTCGTAACCTGCGGATTCGCCTCCTGGATATTGGGCATCCTGTTGCAGTTTATCGACAACAAGCCGAGCAGCAAGGACAACATCCTGACCAAGGGTCTGCTTGCCTTTGGCATGAATCCGCTTTTTCTCTATGTGATGAGCGAGGCACTTGCCGTCCTCTTTGGAAGCTTTGACATCAAGGCAGAGATTTTCATTGGCATCCAGAGCGTCATCAGCGATGAGTATGTAGCATCGCTCACCTACGCCCTCTTCTTTGTAGCTATCCACGCAGCAATGGGTTTCTGGATGTATCACCGAAAAATCTTCATCAAACTATAGGCTTGCGCAACATTTGCATAGATAAATTACCTTATTGTATTAAAAAGCATAAAAATAGGGCAAGAGTTCGAAAAATTATTTGTATTTTTGCACCAACAAAAAGAAAACAAATAGATATATCTAAATAAAGTATGAACATTTTAGAGTTAAGCGAACAGGAAATCGTTCGCAGACAAAGTCTTCAGACATTGCGCGAGATGGGCATCGACCCATACCCAGCAGCAGAGTTTCCAACCAATGCATTCAGCACTGATATCAAAGCTGAATTCAAGGACGAGGACGAGCCACGCCAGGTAGTTATCGCTGGCCGTATGATGGGTCGCCGCGTAATGGGTAAAGCAAGCTTCGCTGAGTTGCAGGACTCAAAGGGAAGAATCCAGGTTTATATCGCCCGCGACGAGATTTGTCCAGACGAGAACAAGGACCTTTACAATACAGTATTCAAGAAGCTTCTCGACATCGGTGACTTCATCGGTGTAAAGGGTTTTGTATTCCGCACACAGACTGGCGAAATTTCAGTTCACGCCAAGGAGTTGTGCCTGCTCTCCAAGAGCTTGAAGCCACTCCCAATCGTGAAGTACAAGGATGGTGTGGCTTACGACAAGTTCGACGACCCAGAGTTGCGTTACCGTCAGCGCTATGTTGACCTCATCGTAAACGATGGTGTGAAGGAAACCTTCCTGCAGCGTGCCACTGTGCTCCGCACTCTCCGCAACGTACTTGACAACGCTGGTTATACAGAGGTAGAGACTCCTACCCTGCAG
>OIZT01000325.1_pt1 | contig 31191 bp, 24 predicted proteins | sample 1588611 | NCBI WGS metagenome assembly OIZT01 (sample SAMN03283278) | human gut metagenome | biome: human-associated habitat; material: feces | host: Homo sapiens | place: Peru | collected 2012
ATTCGCCAGTTAATTCATTTTTTTCATGAAGTAAGTATGAACCTAAATATTTGAAGTTATAATAATCTTCAATCTTTTTAAGACGTTCTAACATTTCTTTTTTGATAGCTTCTCTTTGAGCATTATCGTTAGTTTCATTAGCTGCACTAACAGCTAATTCCATTTCTTTTTGTAATATTGAATGTATTTCATTTAATTGGTCTTCCATAAGTTGAATATAATATATATCATCATTTACTTTTATATTACATCTAGCATATCTTCCTGGATTAAGTGATTCATCAGTTACATAATTATATTCACCTGTATCACTATCTCCACAATATAAATAAGTTTTAGCATCTGTATATAATCCAGTTTTAGGATCTCTATCATAGATTACAACACCTTGACATGTATCCTTTTTGAATTTAACAGTTTTGCTTACATAAGAATCATTTGATGCTTGTAAATCACTTAAACAAACATATTTTTCATCTTTATAGTTAGTTTCTTCATAACTAGTAGGACAATTAAGTTTGTCATCAACTTTAGAATTACAATGATCTTCTAAATATAAATTAGCAGCATCCTTAATATTGTTCTCTTGAACAACCATTTCTTTTAATACGCCTTCATTATAAATTTTTATGGCGTTTGGTACAGCTATTAAAGCTAATAAACCAAGTATTGCTATTACAGCTAGCAACTCAATTAGTGTAAAACCTTTTCTACTTTTCATAAATTACCTTCCTTTTACTATCTTTCCTATCATATTTTACATTACTATTATAACAATAATTTTTATATTTGTGAACACTAATTTTAAATAAAGTAAATTTTCAAATTGTATAAATTAAAAAGACTAGATAACTAGTCTATTTAATACTTGAAATTTTACTACTTAATAGTGTTTTAGCAGCACTAGCTGACTCACTAGTTAATATATTAGTATTTCTAAGTCCTAAAGAAGTTGAACTATAACTACTATTTTCACTTATTATTGCTATATGATCTAATGCTTTAAAGTAAGCAGTATATTCTAAATTTAATGATTCTCTATCATCATCAGTATTAGTTTCATTCATCGACATATTAGCACGTTCGATCATAACACTTAAAATATTTTTAACTATCTTAGCAGAGCATCCATCGCCAAAACAATCGGTAAAACTATCTAGGTATTCTGCTTTATTCATATTAGCACCTAAGCTAGAAAGATTTAAGACAACCTTTTTCATATAATCTTTAATTATCTTATCAGAAGCAACAGGTGAATTACAATCAATCTTTTTTAAATTTTCATCACTTATATCATACAACAAGTATTCACTATAAAATCCTTTATCTTTTAGTATTCCAATTTCATTAAAAGCTGTCTGATCTTTTATCCTATCAATTTCAGCTATTAATTGACCTAATTCATTATTGATAGCTGCTCTATCACTTGCAGTGTTTGTATCGTTACCACATTGAGTTATTAATTCATTTTGACGTTGAACTATTTGAAATACTTCATCAATAGCACCAGTCGCAGTTTGGTACATAGAAACTTCATCTAACCAAGTACTTGTTCCAGATAAATCTCTTTTAGTTCCTTTTGCCTTCAAATATTTATTTGCATCTTCATATACTTTTACACCATTTGCCATGGTTAATGTATTTTTTCCATTAGGGAATATTGCATCTTTACTTACTGAATTATCACCCATAGTTTCAGCAAAAGTATTAAAATTCTTAAATAATGCTTGAACCTCTAAGTCAATAACAATTCTATCAAAATCAGAATAAGTAATTCCATAGCCAACTCTATAAGATAATTCATATATTCTACTAACCATGTCATTTACTACGCCAAGACGACAGTTTTTATCATTACCACACTTTTTAAAATTTTGTCTATACTCATACGCATTTTGTTCAGCACCTAAATATGATCTAAAATATCTTACTGTTTTAATAGCATCATTTACAATTCCTTTATAATTTTCAAACTCTTCTACAGTAGTACCACTTCCTACATTGTTAAGTTTTAAGCCACTAGTGCTAGCATCCCTAACAACATATTTACCTGTTAAATCATTATTTTCATGAAACAAATAAGCGTCCAAATAATTAAAATCATAAATTTTATTTATTTCTGCATTAAGTTGTTTTAATTCTTTATTTATTGCTTCTCTATCAGCAATAGTATTTGTATCATTAGCACCTTGATAAACTAATTCATATTCTCTTTGAAGAATTGAATGTGTTTGAAATAGTTGTTCTTGCATAAGTTGAATGTAATATATATCATTATTTACTTTTATATTACATCTAGCATATCTCCCAGGATTCAAGTCTTCATCTGTTACATAATTGTACTCTCCTGTATCACCATTTCCACAATACAAATAAGTTTTAGCATCTGTATATAATCCAGTTTCACGATCCCTATCATAAACTATAACACCTTGACAAGTGTCACTTTTAAACATGACATCATTAATATAATTGTCATTTGCTGCTTGTAAATCACTTAAACAAACAAACTTTTCATCATTATAATTTGCATATTCATAACTAGAAGGACATACAGAATCTTCATCTAATTTAGAATTACAATGATCCTCCAAGTACAAATTAGCAGCATCTTTAATATTGTTCTCTTGAACAAGCATTTCTTTTAAAACCCCACTATTGTAAACTTTAATAATATTTGGCACAGCTATTATTACTAATATGGCCATAATTGCAACTACCGCTAGCAACTCTACTAACGTAAAACCATTTCTACTTTTCATTTTTTTACTACCTTTCCTATCTTATTTTATAATAACATTGTAACAATAAATTTCACATTTGTGAATATTATTTGTTAAAAAAGTAAAATTTTTTGCAATTAAAAAGACTAGATAACTAGTCTATTTAATATTTGCAATTTTTGTATTTAATAGTGTCTTTGCTGCATTAGCCGCATCTACAGTTAAAACATTTGTATTTTCAATTCCAAGTCCAGAAGCACTATAACTATTATCTTCACTCATTTCAGCAATATGGCTTAATGCTTTAAAATAAGTTGTATATTCTATATTATATTCTTCTCTTGCACTATCACTTGTAGCACTTATCGCTGAATTTGCAATTTCAACCATACTATTTAAAACATCTTTTGTTGAACTAGCAGCACATCCGCTTTTACCAAAACAATCGATAAATTCACTTAATTTTTCTGCTTTATTAATATTAGCATTTAAACTAATTAAATTTAAATTCATTTTTCTCATATAATCACTAATTGCTTTAGCAGATGTACTTGATGATAAACAATTAATATTTTTTAGATTTGTATCACTTACATCATATAATAAATAGTCTTTATAGAAATCTTTATCTTTTAATAAACCAATTTCGTTAAAAGATGTAGTTTCTTTAATTCTATCTATTTCATCTAACAATTGAAATAATTCATCATTAATATATTTCCTATCAGTATCAGTATTTGTTTCATTTGCACATTGTGTCATTAATTCATCTTGGCGTTCAGTAATATTAATTATTTCACGAATAGCACCTTTAGCAGTCTCATACATAGAGGTTTGATCAGTCCAAACCCAACCATAAAGCCTATCATCTCTACTTGAATATTTCTTCATATACTCATTTGCATCTTTATACACAATAAGAGCATTTCCTTTAGTTAAAGTGTTTTTACCATTTGGGAATATAGCATTTTTACTTACAGAACTATCTTTCATACTTTCTGAGAAAGTATCAAGATTCTTAAATAATGCTTGAACCTCTAAATCGATAGAAACTAAGTCATCAGAAGTATTAGTATCACTATAAGCAGCCATATACGAAAGTTCATATATTCTATCTACCATACTTTTAATTTCATCAAGTTGACAACTATTATCATTTTTACAATTTTTAAATTGATCTCTATGTTCATACGCATTTTGTTCAGCACCTAAATAACTTCTAAAATAGTTAATTGTTCTAATAGCTTCATGTATGATATTTATATCTTTTTCATAATCACTATAAGTTAATTGATCTAATTTTAAGCCTGAAGTACTGACATTTCTAACAACATATTTACCAGTTAAACTATTATTTTCATGTAATATATATGCATTTAAATACTCATAATTATATAATTTTTCTATTTCACTGATGTGTTCTAACATTTCTTTTTTGTTTGATTCTCTATCAGAATCTGTATTAGTTCCATTAGAAGACATAACAGCTAATTCATTTTCTCTTTGTAATATTGAATGCATTTCACTTAGTTGTTCTTCCATAAGTTGAATGTAATATATATCATCATTTACTTTTATATTACATCTAGCATATCTTCCAGGATTTAATCCCTCATCAGTTACATAATTATATTTTCCAGTATTGCTATCTCCACAATATAGATAAACATTAGGAGTAGTATATAACCCAGTTTTATAATCTCTATCGTAGATTATAACTCCTTGACAAGTATCTTTTTTAAATTTAATAGTTTTGCTTATGTAATCATCATTTGATGCCTGTAAATCACTTAAGCAAACATATTTTTCATCATTGTAATTAGATACTTCATAACTAGATGGACAAGTAGCGTCATCATCTAATTTAGAATTACAATGATCTTCTAAGAATAAATTAGCAGCATCTTTAATAGTGTTTTCTTGAACACGCATTTCACTTACAACACCTTTATTGTAAAGCTTAATTATATTAGGTACTGCTATTAGAGCTAATAAGCCCATAATTGCTATTACAGCTAGCAATTCAATTAGTGTAAAACCATTTCTATTTTTCATATCTTACCTTCCTTTTACTACCTTTCCTATTTTATTTTACGTTAACATTGTAACAATATTTCTTACATTTGTAAACTCATATTTTTAAAAAAGTATAAAAAAAAGAAACTAGTTCTTTTTAAGAATTTCTAGCCTCTTCTCTTCCTTATCCAAATCTTCTCTTTCTTTGTTAACAATTGCTTCAGGCGCTTTATTTACATAGTTTTCATTTGATAATAACTTTTTACGTCTACTTATAGAAGCTTCTAATTTTTCAATTTCTTCTTTGCGTTTTAACTCTTCTTCTTCATTATTCTTTGAGTTATCAAAGAATAAATCAAATTTATAGTCATATAACTCAATAGTAAGTTTATCTTTATACGTTGATTCACTAACTATTTTATCAGTAAGTTTAAGCATCTTATTTAATAGTTCATTATCATTATAATCAATTACTTCAAATTCACTTGTTATCTTACTTTCAGTCTTTTTATTTCTAAATAGTGTTACATATTCAAGCATTTCATCTATTTCTTTAGTTTCGTTCTTGAATACTAATTTTTTATCATAAGTAGGATATTCAGTCATAAGAAGTATATCATTATCTTTTATTTCAAAATTACTATATATTTCCTCGGTAACAAATGGCATAAATGGATGCATCATTTTAACTATAGCTGTAATTGTATATAAAAGTGTACTCTTAGTTTCATTACTCTCACTAAATTTAGACATTTCTATATATTTATCACAAAAATCATCCCATATAAATGAGTATAATTCACTTCCTGCATTATTAAATTCATATTTATCCATAGATTTAGTTACTTTTTTAATTGTTTCATTAAGTTTAGTAAGTATCCATTTATCAGCATTATTTAAATTTTTAAGTGAATAATCTTCTTTCTTGAAACCTTCTAATTTCATAAGTACAAATCTAGATGCATTCCATAATTTATTAATAAAATTCCAAGTAGAAGCTACCTTATCAGTATCAAAACGAATATCCATTCCCATAGCTGATGTTGTTGTTAAATAGAATCTTAATGCATCACATCCATATTCATCTATCATATCCATTGGATCTATTCCGTTACCAAGTGATTTAGACATTTTTCTTCCTTGTTTATCACGAATAAGTCCATGAATAATACAATCTTTAAATGGTCTACTATTCATTTGTTTAAGTGATGAGAATGCCATACGAGCAACCCAGAAGAATATAATATCGTATGCTGTTACAAGTACATCTGTTGGAAAATATCTTTCTAAGTCTTCTGTTTTATTTGGCCAACCAAGTGTACTAAATGGCCATAATGCACTACTAAACCATGTATCTAACACATCTTCATCTTGTGTCCAACCTTCTCCTGGACATTCTTTTTGTACTTTAACTTCTTCCCCTTTATACCAAGCAGGAATTCTATGTCCCCACCATAATTGACGACTAATACACCAGTCATGACAGTCTTCCATCCAGTGATTTAATACTTTTTCAAATCTTTTTGGTATAAAGTTAATCTTATTATCTCCTCCCTTTTGAGCATCTAATAAGTCTTTACTCATACCACTCATATCAACAAACCATTGTTTAGATAAGTATGGTTCAACTACAGCATCAGTTCTCTCAGAGTGACCTACACTATGTGTCATCTTTTCAACACTTATCAATAAATCTTGACTTTCTAAATCTTTAAGTAACTCTTCTCTACATTTTTCACGAGACATACCATTATACTTACCAGTTTTCTCATTCATTGTAGCATCTTCATTCATAATTAGAATTCTCTCTAAATTATGTCTTTCACCTACTTCAAAGTCATTAGGATCATGTGCTGGTGTAATTTTAACACAACCTGTTCCAAATTCAGGATCAGCATGTTCATCTCCTATAATTGGAATTAATTTATTAACAATTGGAAGTACTACATTCTTACCAATTAAATCTTTATATCTATCGTCTTCTGGATTAACAGCAACAGCAGTATCTCCAAATAAAGTTTCAGGTCTTGTAGTAGCTACATCTAAATATTTATCGCTTCCTTCAATAAAATATTTAATATGATAGAAAGCTCCTGGATCATCTTTATAAATAACTTCTTCATTTGAAAGAGCTGTTTTAGCTACTGGATCCCAGTTAATAATCTTTTCGCCACGATAGATTAGTCCCTCATTATAAAGTCTAATAAATACTTCATTAACTGCATCATTAAGTCCTTCATCTAGTGTAAATCTCTCACGTCTATAGTCCACACTAAGTCCTAAAGTTTCCCATTGTTTATGAATATTACTTCTATGTTCATCAGTCCACTTCCAACATTCTTTTAAGAATCCTTCACGACCAAGTTCATATTTATTAATACCACTTTCTTTAAGTCTATTAACTACTTTAGCTTCAGTTGCAATAGCTGCATGATCCATTCCCGGAAGCCACAAAGTATCAAAACCTTTCATCTTTTTATATCTAATAATAACATCTTGAATACTACCATTAAGTGCATGACCTAAATGTAAATTACCAGTAACATTAGGTGGAGGTATAACTATAGTAAATGCATCTTTACTCTTATCTCCTGCATCAAAGCAATGACTTTTAAGCCACATTTCATATTTTCCATTTTCTACTTCTTTATGATTATATTTTTTATCAAGCATTATTTTCACACTCCCTTAAATATTTTTCTACCTCATCAAAATAAGGTTTAAATTTATCTTTATCTTTTATATTTTCAAATATTCTATTATAATATCCTTTATCTAATAATAAACCACGACTATAGTCATAATATAAATCAAAAGCAAATGATAATAAGAATATTATTCTGTCATTAACAGTTTTACAATTGACTCGTTTAACTGGCTCATGTAAATAAAATTCTTTCTTTACTTCTTCACTTATTTCACTTTCATCTTCCTTAAGTTCTAAAAGTCTAATTGTAGAAAAAGCATATATTATATCTAATTTATCAGCATCTCTTACTATCTTAGCATGCATTTTTTCACGTACAGTTAAATCATCTGGTAATTCATATTTATTATGATATTTTATAGCTTTTGAAACTATATCATAAAATTCATCATCTAATTTAAAGTTTTTGATTAAACCTTTTTTAAATAATAATTCTTCTCCCAGGTCTCCATGATCAACTGTTTCAGCATCCGTAAATGATTTATATTTAGTCCATTGTTCAAATCTACCAAAATCATGAAGTAATCCAATTAAACATGTTAAATAGTTATCTTCTTCATCTAAATTTAATGTATATGATATTTCATCACATTGATGCATTACTCTATATGAATGATTGTATTTATAAGCAATCATATCATCTTTAAAATCAAACCCCATTACATACTTATCAAACTCATCAAAGTTCTCATTCATTTCATTCATACTTTTTCCTCCAAAATAAAAAGGTAATACCAAAGGACGATTAAATCGTGGTACCACCTTATTTTATACTCTACATATTTAACGCATATCTGCGTAACTACTTACTTGATTTCAGTAGTTAACTCACAAGCTACCTTCATATACCTATCTTAAGAAAAGCTTTCACCCGATGACTTTTCATCTCTAATAATTAGTATATATTACTCCTCTTGTTCCTCGTTTTATAAAGTAGATTATACATCTATATTATTTATTTGTCAAATAGTATTCATTGATATTAATTGATATTTAAAGAAATCTCCTTCTTTAATTTCTCTAAATTTAATCTTTTTTTCTAAAATTTCAAAACCATAATCATTAATAAAAATCTCATTAAAATTATTAATGTCATTACTATCTAAACTTCTAACAAAATCTTTTATTAAACTCTCCTCAATATCTTCATCATCTATATCAATTAAATATTCATATATATTTAATTCTATTATATCACCATTCACTTTTTTATCTTTAACATAAATTAAACTTGAATAATCATATAAATAATCTTCATCATAATTAAAACATATTTTAATAGGCCCTGCATTAGTATTTGGAAGAACATTAATATTAGGATAAAACTTTTCAATATCTTTATTAAACAATTCTTTAAACGAATTTATAAAAGATTGTTTATTTAAACAAAAATTTAAATTATCATCACTTGTCTCAAATACCTCATTTTTATTTTTTGTAATATTAACTATATAATAATTCATTATTTCACTTATATTATCTTCATCTATAACACCATTATATTCATTTATTTTCACAAATAAATTAAAGTATGAATTATTATATATATTTTTTCTTAAAGTATTAATATTATCATTAAAATTAAGAGCTTTATAATATATAAAACTTTTCTCTTTATTTTCTTCCATTTGTTTTTTATTGTTATTGTCTAATATAAATATTGTAAGAATACCTATTGAAATTAATATGATAAGTGCAATTATACATTTTTTCATTACCTAGCATTCCTCCAATCAATTTCAAAGTGCATTCCATCTATTTTTGTACCTTTACCATTTCTTCCCCAGTTACCGCCCCATATAAATCCAAGTGGTTCAAAAACTTTTTTCCATAAAACATAATTAACATTTCTAGAATCACTTTCTCCACCTATAGCATTTATAAAATTGTTATATTTTTCTAAACTTCTACCATAAGGAGTTGGATATTTTTTTCCATTAATAATATAGCTTTTACTAGGATTTATATCTATTGCAATTCCATAAGCATGAGTACTTATTGTTTTAGTATTACTTATATATCGTATACTTATAGGTCCACTAACCACTATTTGATCAGGTTTATATTTTATTCCATCTATTCCAACTGTAATTATTTGACAAAATTTTTCCTGAACTTTTTTCCATGTTGATGAAGCAAGTTTATGAACTGTCCAATTATATTTAATTCCATTAGAACATGTAGTTGATACATTAACTAGATTTGTTTTTTTCCATGATGGATCCATCTCAATACTATTACGATTAGATGTATCATTAGGCGCTGCTTTATCATAATAAGGAAATGATCCAAAGATTCCTTTTTTAACAGAACATAATTGATATTTTCCATTCTTATTACAATTGGGAGTTTTTCCACTATCAGGTGTGAATGTACCAGGATTACTAGCATCAGAAATAGTTGTGTTCGAGCTATTACTACCGTTATTACTATTAGTTCCACTACTACTACCATTATTTTCACTATTAGTATTTTCTTTTTTATTATTTTCTTCTATTTTTTTATCAATAATAGCTTTTACATTATCAAGTCTTTTTTTAAGAGCTTTTTTTGTATCAATATCTTTTATTTCATTAACTTTAGTTATGGCATCATAATAATCATTATATTTAGAAGATGATTCAGCTTTACTAATGGAATCTACTGCTATGTCATAATACTTTTGATTAATTACATCATTTGAAGTATTACTTAAGCAATCTTTATATTCACCATTCGTTAAAGAAACCTTTACTAATACACTAACAAAAGTAGGTATTAAAAATACAACTACTGCAGCAATTGCATTATTAATAAGTTGCTTCTTAGCTTTCGCAAGTGAGTCTTCTTCACCAGCCATAATAGTTTTTAAAAGTGTTATCATGCCTGTTAAAATTAATAATATTGGAACAACAATCTTAATAATTAAAATAACAATATTAACAATACGCATTACACTCAAAACAGTTGGATTATCACATATTTGTAAAATCATTACTACACCTCACAATCAATTACTATCTTTCACGTTAATAATACCGCTAAAAGACTTTCCTTGGTTATAATTTTGTTCTTCATCTAAATTTTTAAAAGTAATCTCTATTGTATATTTATGTTTAATACCTGATGCAATATTAACTTTTGATTTTAAGTTATCTTTAGTAACAGGTTTTTCTTCTATGTTGCTACATGTTCCACTCATTATATTATTTGTTGTCATACTATCACAAATACCTTTTATAACAAGCTCATTATTTGTTATTTCGTTATTATATTCTTTCCATATTAAATCATAAGTTGTATCAAGTGTTCCAGTATTTTCTATAGCAAATGTTTTTGTGATTACATCTCCAGGTTTAAAATTTTCTTTATAAATAAGCGACCTCTCATCAACATAATCTAATTTTAATGTTCCAGTAGTTACTTTTAATTCATCAGATTGATATGAAAACTCAACTTTAAAATAACCATAAGTAAAATTTACAGGTCCCAATAAAAACAAATAATAAAATAAATACAAATATTATTTTTTCTTTTCTTTCCATAACAATCACTATTCTATGTATTTATAATATCATAATTTTTATTTAATTATCAATATATTCATAAAAAAAATAATGCATTTTTGCATTATTTTAATTCTAGCATATGTGATTTATCAATTATTGGTTTATATTCTATTCTTTTTCCACAACAAGGACAATATTCTATAGGATAAAGTGTTTTTTTAACCTGAAAATTAATTTGATAAAGTCCATCTTGATCAAAATCTCCTTCATCCACTATTTCATCATTTACTAAGCAAAGTTGTCCTTCATGTACTTCATCCGCAAAATTAGAAAGTATAAAACCTTCTCTATATTCACGAACAAAATCTATTACAAGTAATTTAGACATACAGCTACATAAATTAGTAAACTTAATATCTTCCATAACTCCCCTAACTATTTATTATCTTCTTCATGTAATTTTTCTATGATTTTTTCAATTTTTTGTCCATACTCAATAGATTCATCAAATATAAATCTTAACTCTGGAGTATGTCTAATTTGTAATCTTTCTGCAAGTAGGCTTCTAAAGAATCCAGCTGCATTATTTAAGTCTTTTTCTACTTTTTCTCTATCATCTGTAGTAGTAAAGTATATTTTAGCAAAACTTAAATCATTAGTTACATCACAATCAGTAATAGTTACATGTTTAAAATCTTCATCTTTAGCTTCAAGAAGCAAAATATTACCAAGTTCTCTTTGCATATCTGAAGCTACTCTTTCACCTTTTAAATTCATTATCTTTTCACTTCCCTATTTTCAAATGCTTCAATAATATCTCTTTCCTTAATATCTGGGAATGATTCAATAGTCATACCACAATCATATCCAGCTTTAACTTCATGAGCTTGATCTTTTTCTCTTTGAAGTGTAGCAATCTTAGAAGTAGCAATTACTATACCATCACGAATAACTCTACAAGGAGTGCCAACTTTAACAACTCCACTTGTTACATGTGAACCAGCAATATTTCCAACTTTAGAGAAATGGAATAATTGTCTTACTTCAGCTTCTCCAATAACTACTTCTTCATATTCAGGATCTAGCATACCTTTCATAGCAGCTTCTATTTCTTCTACTAATTTATAAATAATATTATATAGTCTAATTTCTACTTCATAACTCTTAGCAGTTTCTTTAGTAGCTTTTGAAGGACTAACATTAAATCCTATAATAATTGCATTAGATGCATTAGCAAGTACAACATCACTTTCAGTGATAGTACCTACACCACTTCTAATAACATTAATTTTAACACCATCAACATGTATTTTTAATAAAGCATTCTTAACAGCTTCTTCGCTACCTTTAACATCTGTCTTAAGAACAACATTAATTTCTTTACGACCTTCTTTAATTTGATCAAATAGCTCATCTAAGCTTAATGCTTTATGAGCAAATCTCTTACTCTTTTCATGTTCTTTTCTCTTTATAGCAACACTACGAGCTTCTTTTTCACCTTCGAATGCCATAAATTTGTCCCCTGCAACTGGTACATCTTCTAATCCAGTTACTTCAACTGGTTTACTAGGTTCAGCACTTACTATTTCGCGTCCTGTATCATCCTTTAATGTACGAACCTTACCATAACTTGTACCTACTACAATAGGATCTCCAAGTCTTAAAGTACCATTTTGTATTAATAATGTTACAACTGGTCCAATATTTTTATCAAGTCTAGCTTCTATAACAGAACCACTAGCATATCTATTAGGATTTGCTTTTAAATCTAATAATTCACTTAAAGCATTAATATTATCTAAAAGTAAATCAACGCCTTCACCAGTTTGAGCACTCATACGAACGAATATAGTATCTCCTCCCCATTCTTCAGGAACAAGATTAAGTTCACTCATATCACTCATTATCTTATCTATATTAGTATGTGGTTTATCAATTTTATTAATTGCAACTATAATAGGTACTCCTGCTGCTTTAGCATGATCAATTGCTTCTCTTGTTTGAGGCATAACTCCATCATCAGCAGCAACTATAATAATTACTATATCAGTAACACTAGCACCTCTTGCTCTCATTTCAGTAAATGCAGCATGTCCTGGAGTATCTATAAATGTAATCTTACGACCATTTCTTTCTACTTGATATGCACCTATTGCTTGAGTAATACCACCAGCTTCTCCTTGAGCAACATGTGAATTACGAATGTAATCAAGTAATGTAGTCTTACCATGATCAACATGACCCATAATAGTTACAACTGCAGGTCTAGGAAGTAAATCTTCTTCTTTATCGTTTATTACATATTCTTCAAAATTAGTAATATCTGTAGTTTCTTCTTTAACTAATTCTTTATTATATTCAAGAACTACTACACTAGCATCATCAAAAGAAATAGCTTGATTCGAAGATATCATAAGTCCCATACCAATTAACTTCTTAACTACATCTGATGCACTAACACCAATCGCAGTAGCTAAATCTGATACGCTCATACCTTCTTTATATAAAACTACGTTACTTTCTACTTCTTCTTTATTACTTTGTAATTTTGATTTGTTCTTATAAATATTTTTCTTTTTTTGTGACAAATCATCGTTACTTTGCTTATTATTGTTATTATCTTTCTTCTTTATTTTTTCCTTAACCTTAACTTCTTCATCTAATTCTATGTTGTATGCAAGAGCAGCTTCTTCAGCTCTATCCTCTAACTCAAACTTACTTGCTAATTCTTCAGTTAGATTATTTTCTTTTGGTTCAGCACTAAGTTCATTATCCAACATAATTATAGCTTCATCATCTAGAATATCTGTTTCATTGTTATATTTAAAGCCAAGTTCTTTAAGTTTATTAATAACAGTTTTAGTATCTACTCCTAATTCTAAAGCGTAATCTTTTATACTCATATTTATTTCCTCCTTTTCTTTAATTATATTTTACTAATTAATTCATCATAAATATTATCTTCTATTTTAACCTCTAAATGACGTTCAAGTGCTTTTGACTTACGAGCTTTTTCTATAACTTCTTTATCTTTTTTAACATAAGCTCCACGTCCATTAGCTTTACCTGTATCGTCTACAAATACATTTCCTTCGTTGTCTCTAACTACACGAAGTAAATCTCTTTTTTCTAATTTTTCATGTGTTATTACACAAGTTCTCATAGGGACTTTTTTAACTTTCATATTTTTCCCTCCTTATGATTATTTATTTATTTCTGCATTTATATCTGCTAAAGTCTTAATATTAATTGTATATTTAGTAAGTCTACTAGCTAATTTAATATTAATTCCTTTCTTACCAATTGCTAAACTTAAGTTTTCATCATCAGCTATTACTAATGCTTCTTTTTTCTTTTCATCAGTAATACTTACATTTAAATTTTTAGCTGGACTTAATGAATTAGCAATAAATTCTTCCATATTATCAGAATATGCTATTAAATCTACTTTTTCTCCACCAAGTTCATTAATTATATTAGCAATTCTTCTTCCTTTTTCACCAATACAACTTCCAATTGGATCTACTTTTGGATTAGTTGAAGCAACAGCTACTTTACTTCTTACACCAGCTTCACGAGCAACTCCACGAAGTTCTAATGTTCCATCACTAAATTCAGGAATTTCATGTTCAAATAATCTTTTAACAAATCCATAATTCTTTCTTGATGTTAAAATAAGTGGTCCTTTAGGTGTACTTTCTATTTTAGTAATATATACTTTTATAGAATCTCCCATAGTTAGCTTTTCACCAGGAATTAATTCTGTCTTTGGAAGTATTCCACGTGCTTTACCTAAATCTACATAATAATTTCTAGCATCTTCCATTGCAAGGAATCCAACCATTAATTCATCTTCCTTATCAGCAAAATCTGCCATAACTTTCTCACGCTCAGCTTCACGAATCTTTTGAAGAACTACTTGTTTAGCAACTGAAATAGCTACTCTACCAAAGTTTTTAGGAGTAACTTCTTCAAGTATTTCATCTCCTACTTTATAATCACTATTTATTTCTTTAGCTTCACTAATAGTTAATTCATTTAAATAATCATGGCTTACTTTAACTTCTCCTGTTTCTGGATCAATATCATCATCATCATCTTTATAATCATCTACTATAGTAGTTACTTTAAATACTTTAATTTCTCCAGTATTTCTATCTATTAATACACGACTATTATAATCAGCTTTTTCATTTTTCTTATATGCAGTACTTAAAGCAGTTTGCATAGCTTCAATAACTACATCTTCATCTATTCCCTTTTCTTTTACTATAAACTCTAATGCCTTTTTAAATTCTTGAGCACTTGCTTTTATAGGATCTTCTTCTTTTACTTTTTTACTCATTTTCATCTTCTCCTTTGCTTCCAACATCTAGTACATAATTTTCTAAATCTAAGTCTAGACTATCAATAATTGGATCAACTATTCTTGTAGCTTTAACACATAAATCTGTGTCTACTGGTTCACCATTAAAGTTTTCAATAGTTACAAATAATGTATTTTCACCATCTTCTTCTCCAAAGTGAACACCTACTAATTTAATATTTTCTTTTTCAAGTGGTTCCTTAACAGCATCATAAATCTTCTCTTCCATAAGACCTCCTTATCATATCAATATAAAGAGTGGGTTTTAGGCCCACTCTTCGTTGTCAAATGTATTATAACATATTAAATTGTATGTATCAAGCATTAATTTTATGAATAAGCAATAGCATAAATAAATCCACAACCAATACCTTTAGAACATCTATTACTATAATTTTTATAATTATTATAAACTTGTTCTATAGTAAATGTTCCATTTCTTGAGGCATTTGCAGGATCATGTACTACTACATTAGTTCCATTGCCACCTAAAGCAATATAATGTCCCGGTATTAAAAGTACAACTAATTTTCCTTGATCGAGTGCATTTGTTATAGCTGCAGCTTCCCTTTGGTGGGTACTTGCATCTTCATTACCATTTCTACCAAATAAAGTTTGGATTTTAACCCCATATTTTGAAGCCACTCTTGAATCAACTAAAGCTGCATCTGTAATTGCTCCACCACCAGGATTCACAGATATGCCTTGCCCATAAATATATTCATGAACAGTATATGGTGTAATGCTACTATCATTCTTAAGTCCACTAAGTACCATTGCAAGTGATGAGTAACCACACCCAGCAGTACATAAGTTAGTGCCATTATAACTCTTACTTCCCCATCTACTATCACATTGAGCATAATATGGGAAATCTGAACCAGAATTATTGCCACCTCCACCAGTTGAACCACCTGTTCCACCACCAGTTGAACCACCACCAGAGTCATCACTAGGAGGTACAGTATTTTTTCTTGCCTCTTCTATTTCTTTTTTTATAATTTCGTACACAGCATCTAATTTTTTCATGTACTCATCTCTAATATCTTTATCTTTAATTTTACCAGCAGCAACTTTAGCAGCATAATAACTATCTAAACTCTTATTTTCATCAGCCCTAGAAAGCAAATTTTCTGCTTCAGTTAAATATGCATTATTTATATTTTCAATTGTAGCACTGGTCAAACAATCAATATAATTATTTTCTTCAGTACTTCCAAATTTAACTAAAACATTTACAAGTAAAGGAACAAAAAATATACACACACCAGCAATACATTTATTAATCAATGATTTTTTAGCTTTTACAAGTAAATCATCATCTTTATCTTTAACTGCTTTTAAAAAAGTTACCATACCAGAAACAATTAAAATTATTGGAACCACTATTTTTATAATTAATACAACAGTATTAATAATACTAAAAGTTTCTAATATCTCCCCTGTATCACAAATTCCTAACACATACATAACTTCACCACCATCGTTAACTAGATTATAACAAAATATCTAAAAATTTAAAACTTTTTTATTGAAATTATTATTTCTTTTTGCTAGTATAAATAACCAAAGAGGTATCACATGAATAATTATGACTTATATGAAAGTACTAGTGAAGAAACAAAAAAATATTTAGATATGGTATTTTCTCTATTAAGATACTTTGACGAAAATGAATGCAATATAAATGAAAATGACATATTGCCGGTTTCTTTCTTCTTAGCAGGTTTAAAAACTGATGAATTTGTTAAAGAAACTTTTGAAAGATTTGGAATTACTTTCGATAATTGTTTTGAATATTTAAGGAATAAAAATGTTTCCTTAGAATCAAAAAATGCTTTTGAAACTTCAGAATTTGTTACATATAGATTAGAAGATATATATAGAACAATATTATCAGAATTAAAAACAGATTATTATTTAGATGAAAAAGACATTAAATATGGTGACTTAGAACCATATCAAATCTTTGATTATATGTTAACTCTATACAATAAAAAAATATGTGAACTGTTAAAAAAAACTAATGATATAGATGATTTTACAGACAGTAATGACTTTTTTGAGTATACAACTTATAGAGAAGACAAATTTATAGAATTTGCATCTAAATATGGAGTCAATATTGAAGAAATGGCTCATATTGAAAGTATTAGAGAATACCATAGTGATAGATTTAATGTCATTTATGATGATGGAAGAATATATCTATTTTCAAACACTGGTAAAAAACAAGATATTGCCACATATCAATATGAAAATGGTATAGTTACTCTAGGAAGAAACACTGAGATAATAAAAATAAATGATAAATTAGTAACTAAAAAGAATTTTGAAGAATTATTAAGCACACTACAACAAAATAACAAAGTAATTAAATTAACTATATATGATTTAGATAGACAATGTGAAAAAACATTTAAAGTACAAAGAGAAGAATTATTTGGAAGTGATAAAATGGAAGATATTACAAAAATGGAAGATAATAAAAGTCAAGAATTAACTAAAGTAACAAAAACATATGCCCTTGATAAATATGGTGAAGATTTAACTAGTATACCCTATTTAAAAGATCCAGCAGTTGGAAGAAAAGAAGAATTAGATAGAATCATGAAAATACTTCTATATCCAGAAAAAGATAAATCAATTATTATTACAGGAGTAGCTGGTTGTGGTAAAACCGCTTTAGTGAAAGGTTTAGCATATAAAGTTCAAAAAGGAGAAGTTCCTGCTCCATTAAAGGATTTAAAAATAATAAGTATAGATACAGCAACTATGGTAGCTGGTACTAAATATGTAGGAACTTTAGAAGAAAAAATAAAAAAGATTTTAGATGAAGCAAGTAAAGACAAAAACATAATTTTATTTATAGATGAAATACATCAAACAATATCAGGTGGAAAATCAGAAGGAAACAATAATACAATAGCAGAAATGTTAAAGCCATATTTAGATTATGGAAAAGTAAGAGTTATCGGGGCAACAACTGATGAAGAATACGCAGAATACATTGAAAGTAATACTGCATTTAAAACCAGATTTAAAAAAGTAGCAATAAAAGAACCAAATTATGATACCACTTATCAAATATTAGATGACTTAATTACTGCTTATAACAAAATAAGCTATTCAAAACTTAATGTAAGTGCTTCAGAAAGATACATGATAATAGATTGGCTAATCAATTCAACAAAAACTAATTTTAGAGATTACAAAGATAGAGCAAGTAACCCAAGACTAGTACTAGACATACTAAAAGAAGCTTATGCTATCGCAGCTTTTAATGAAAGTGAAGATGTAACAATAGACCATCTAATCGAAGCATTAAAAAACGAAGATAGATTATATGAAAGTTCAAGAGAAAGACAAGCACAAATATTAAAAAATACAAAGCCAAAAACAGAAAGTGCATGCAAAATATTAGAATTTAAACCTAAAGCTAAATAATAGCTCTTTTTTATTGACAATAAATATATATATGATAAAATTAAATACGAAAAGGTGTTTGTATGAAAGAAAGAGTTATAATGAGTATAGATTTGAAAAGTTTCTTTGCTTCATGTGAATGCGTAAATCGTGATCTTGATCCATTCACTACTCCACTAGTAGTAGCAGATACTTCACGTGGAAATGGTGCTATGACACTAGCAGTCACTCCATATTTAAGAAACAAAGGAGTAAGCTCTAGAAGCAGAGTTTTTGAACTACCTAAGAATATTAAAATAATATTTGCTAAACCTAGAATGAAATTATATGAAACATATAGTAATAAAGTAAGAGAAATATTCAAAAGTTTTATAAGTGAAGAAGATATTCACGTTTACTCTATCGATGAAGTATTCATGGATGTAACAGATTACTTAAAATACTATAAAATGACTGATATAGAACTAGCTAAAACTATAATGAACACCATTAAAGATAAAACAGGTCTTACTTCTACTTGCGGTATTGGGCCAAATATATTTCTATCTAAAGTTGCTATGGACATCGAAGCAAAACATAACAAAGAATTTATTGCTAAATGGACATTTGATGATATAGAAACAAAATTACAAAACTTAGAACCATTAAGTTCTGTATGGGGAATTGGAAAAAATACCGAGAAAAAACTAAATAATCTAGGAATCAAAAAAGTAAAAGACATAAATAACTATACAAGAGACTTCTATATAAAAAGATTTGGAAATGTTGCTGGTAATGATATATGGTGTAAAGCCAATGGAATAGATTTTACAACTATAAAAGATCTAAATGAAAGAACAAGAGATAAATCTATAAGTATGAGTCAAATATTATATAGAGATTACACTAAAGAAGAAGCAATACTTATAGTAAAAGAAATGAATGATATGCTTAGTAACAGACTTAGAAGAATGAAGAAAACCACTAAATTAGTATATTTAGGAATTAAATATTCAAGAGATTTATGTAAACATTTTAAAGAAACAATTCTTCTAAACGAAAGTGAAGACATACCAGAAAGAATCTATGAAGTACTAGAGTATATTTATTATAAAAATATAGAAAATCTTCCTATTAGAAAAATAACAATTGCATATTCAAGATTATCCGATAAAAGATGTACACAGTTAAGTTTATTTGAAAATAATATAATTGAAACAGATGAATACCATAAAGCAATAGACAAAATAAATGAAAGATTTGGAAGTACTTCTATATTAAGAGCATCTTCTCTACTTAAAAATTCTACAATAAAAAATAGAGAAAAATTTAAAAATATAATTTAAATTCTTCTCTTTTTAACATTATCTCTATAATAAGGCATTAAACCAATCTTATTCTTAGAAAACATTGGTAATTGAGCAAATATATAATCATCCCATAAATTAGCATTTATTAAATATGCTTTTTTATCTGATATTACAAAATTCCATTCTATTTCAAGAGATTCATCAAAATCTTTAGCACACTCTTTAGCTATAGATTTAATATCTTCATAAAAAGGTATTTCTAAATTAATAAGTTTAACTTTACTAACTGGATGTTCACTATAAAGTTCATCTTCTCCATATACAAGTTTATGTTTAATAGTTCCACTCTTTACATCAACTAACCCAGTTATATGTTTAACTGAATTGACATCATACTTATATTCTTCTTCAATACCAAATTTCACATAAGAAGAAACAATATCTACTTTATTACCACTAAGAAGTGTAACAACACTAATAGTATTCATATTATATGGATTAATATTATCAAATAACTTATTTTGTTTAATGCTCGCTTCTACAATTATCAAATTATTCTTTTTAGCTTTATCAAGTAAAAATGCAGGACTTCTAAAATTCTTAACATTTAAAACTAAAGTATTACCTTCACTCCTAAGATTATTGCTTCTACAAGTTAACTCTTTCTTCTTTAAAGCAAGTTCTTCAAATTCTTTGAAACTAAGTTCTTTAATATTATAATATTCTCTATTTAATTGATCCTTAAATTTAATATAGAACTTTGCTCTATTATTTATTATTGCCAAATGTTTAACATCACATAAATAATTTTCTAAATTTTGATGCCTACACTTACTCATATAAGTATCTCTCTTAAAACCAGGTAATGAATAAAACTCAAACATTCTATATTCATCATAGTCTACACCATATCTAATATAGCACCACCATATATCAAAAAATAGAAATATAGAATTCTTATTACACTTCTTTTTAATAAGCTTAATGCTACGATTAATACCTTTAATATTCTTCTTTAAGTAATCAAAAAATTTTTCTAACTCCTTCTTCATAATTAACCACCTGTTTTTTCTACCATAATTATATATTTTTTTTAACAAAATGGCAAGAACCTCGCTTGACTAGTACAATTTTCTAATTTATAATAGTACTCAAATCACTTTATAGAGGGGGAATATAAATATGAAAAGAGAAGTATTAGTATTTATATATAAAAGAAAAAAAATTAAATCAAACGATGAAGTTGAAAGCTACACTTATGAGCCATCAGAAGTACTTCATGGTAAAGAAATTAACTATAATGGAAACAAAACATTCATAGATGACACAGGTAAATTTAATTACCCATTTATAGATGATATATATAACTTTGATGATGAATATGTATATGCTTTCCCCGCTTATTTAGATGATTTATCACAAGGACAAAAAGATAAATTAACTAAAACACTAAAACGTGAATCAGAGGATTTTGACAAACACTTATTATTCCAATTATATATTCCAGGCGAAGCATCAGTTGAAACATTTGCATCAGATGATGGACTTGAAACTCAAATAAGTATAAATCCTGATAGCTATGAAGGATTCGAAGAAATGATAACTAGTGAATATACTAAAGAAGTTAAAAAACTTAAAGAAGAACTTGCTAGTACTGACAAAGAAAATAAAAAAACTAAAGCCCCAACTATAATAATACCAAAAATAATATACGCTGATGAATTATACAAAGCTGTCAGTAGAACAGTTATATGTCAAGATGAACAAATTAAAAAAATAGCAACTGAAGTTGCTAAAAATCAAAGATTACAAGATACAAGCTTAAAATCAAATATGTTAGTATGTGGACCTACTGGTGTTGGTAAAACGGAAATATTTAGAACAATTAGTAAAAAAACAAATTTGCCAATAACAATTGAAGACTCAACAGAATATACAGCCGCAAGCTACAAGGGAAAAGATGTAAGTGAAATGTTACTTCATCTATATGAAAACTCAGGTAAAGATATAGAAAGAGCACAAAGAGGTATTGTAGTAGTAGATGAAATAGATAAAAAAGTTTCTAAAGGAGATCATGCTACATTCACTTCAGCCGTTATACAATCACTACTTAAAATGATGGAAGGACACCAATACCAATTAATATCACCTGATGATAAAGAAATAATTACATTTGATACTTCAAAACTAACATTTGCATTCCTAGGAGCATTCTCAGGCATAGAAGAATATTCAAGAACAAAAAGAGGTATAGGATTCACTTCTCCTAAAGAAGAAATGCAAGATAACCAAGAAATATTTAATAATGAAACACTTAAAAAATTTGGTTTATTACCAGAATTTGTCGGTAGAAACGATAACATAGTAGTAATGAATAGTCTAGATACTGAAGAATATATGAGAATTATAAAAGAATCAGATAAAAGTCAATTACTTCTATATAAAAAATTCTTTGAATCAATCGGTATAGACTTTAAATACGACGAAAGAACAATAGAAGAAATAGCTAAAGAAGCTAAAAAACTAGGTATAGGCGCAAGAGGCATAAAAAGAATAGTAGAAAATGCTCTAGAAGTAGCAAACTACTACGCTTTATCAGAAGGACATCATAAAGAATTAATTATAAGTCCAGAAACAATTCATGATAGTAAACAATATATACTAAAGTAATAAATCATTAATACTAACAATATTATATCCTCTACTCTTTATATAATTAAGAGTTGCAGATAGTTCACTTAAATTAAATTCATTTTCCTTGATAAATATAATAATACCTTTATCAAGGATTTTTTTTGTATTAATTAATAAATCCTTTTCAATATAGTTAATAATATTTATACTATTTAGTTTTTTATTCTTACACACTTCTATTATATCTTCATCCTTATTAGTACAATAAAACTCATTATGAAGTATCTTCATAAAATTATTAACATCTTCTTTATTCTTTCCCTTAAATAAAATATTACTATAATTACTTATACTATCTAAATTAGAATTTAACATTTCATAATTAAATAATAAGTTTAAAATATATCCTTTATTATCAGCTATTTTCATCATCTTTAAGAAACTTTTACCATCATTAACATCTATTACTATACTAATATTATTTAAATAGTTATTGCCTCTAATAATATATTTATCCAAATTATTCTTTTTAGATAATATGCATTCTTCATCTTTATATTCAATCAATTCTTTTTTAAACCCAATACCCTTCATATTAGAATAACTCTTATTCTTATTAACACTAAGACCACTAAGTCCTAAAACGATTCCATCAGAAGTAATTTCACCTTCTCTACATTTATAATCATTATTAGATGCATACTCCACTATACTATCCATTATCACATTATTATGTTCACTCATAGTAATAATCTTATCAGTATAATAAAAACTAAATAATACAAACATAGACACTAAAATATATTTATAATACTTTTTCATAATAAATTATATATATAAAAAGAAAGATTTATGATAAATCTTTCTTAATAAGTGAAAGTGCTCTAGTAGTTTTAACTTTATCTTCCCATTCTCTTTTAGGAAGTCCATACTTATCAGTAAGTATTCTCACTCTATCTTTATTTTGAAGTATATAGTCATCTGCCACTTTTCTATCATTCACTATTGCTTGAGCCATACGACTAGCATTCATAGGATCAAGTCTATAAGCAAAATCTACTGGAGTAGACCCAACTGGTAATTGAAGTACCTTTCCTTCGGTAGTATAAACATACACATTACCACTAAATAGTTCTTTCTTAACTTGTTCTACAAATGACTTATTATCTTCATATTGTTTATCTATCTCTACTAGTGATTTAAAGAATTGACTTTTATTTTCAACAACTTCTAGCATTCTTTTACTAGCATCATCTCCATATAGTTCCCAATATGCAGCTACACCATAACTATCTATTTTATCCATCTCTAATGTTCTTATTTGAGCTTGTACAAGCATATTATCAGGACCAAAAACTGTAGTATGTAAACATTGATACATATTGGTTTTAGGATTACATATATAATCTTTAAATTTACCATTTATTGGTTTATATAAACTATGAACATAACCTAATGAAGCATAACAATCACTTACTTCATCAACAATAACTTTAAGCGCTAATAAATCATGGATATTTTTTATTTCTTGACCATCATATCTTTTTTTATAAATACCATATATATTTCTAATTCTAATTTTTATTTCATTAGGAATATCTTTTCTAGTTAATAATTCTCCTATTTTATATGCCATATCATCAAGTATACTTCTACTTCTAAATAACAACTCATTAGTTTCATCACTAACTCTATTATATTCATCAGGAAGTAAATACTTAAGTGATAAATCTTCGAGTTCACACTTAAGTTGATAGACACCTAGATTATATGCAAGTGGTACAAATATCTCCATAGTTTCCATAGATATTTCTTTTTGTTTATATTCTTTTTTATATTCAAGTGTCCTCATATTATGAAGTCTATCAGCAAGTTTAATAAGAACAACTCTAGCATCTTTAGTAACACTTGTAACAATTTTTCTAGTATTAGCATAACTTCTATCTTGCTTATTTGAAAAATTCATCTTAGATAATTTAGTGACACCATCCACTAGTTCAGCAATTTCAGAATTGAAATCATGAGCTATATCTTCTTTTTCTATTTTAGTATCCTCAATAGTATCATGAAGTAATGCAGCACACAATGTATCTTTATCAGCTTTCATTTCAGACAATATATATGCCACAGTTAACGGGTGAGTTATATACTCTTCTCCACTTTCACGTACTTGGCCATTATGTAACTCTTTAGCATACTCATATGCTTTTATCACATCAGGAATAATCATAGGATTATATTTTTCTACAGAATCTATTAATTCTTCTATAGTAGCACTTTTCATAACTCACCTCCATAAATAAAAAGTGACAACCAAAAAGTCATCACTTATAGGCATAAAGAAATATTGTTAGTTATACATCTAACATAATTATTAGATTTGATTATATTACAACATAAATACTTCTCCATAAATTACCTCAATAATAAATTTAATACTCATATTAAAGGTTTTTTATTTAAAAGTCAACACTTTTTATAAATTAAATCTCTTTTTTAAAGCCATTGTATTTTCTTCTATTTTAGGAGTAATTATTTTACCTTCTACATAATCATCAAAATTTATACCTAAGCCTTCAATACATTGTCTAGGATTAGCTTCTCCTCTAGTCATTATAAATCTATAAAAATCTTTCATATATTCTTTATAATTACCATCAGCTAACTTATGCATACAAAATGCTGTATAATATCCTAAACCATATAATAATTCTTCTCTTAATTGAACTTTTTCACCACTTTGTAATAAAACATTTCCACAATAATCTATATCAGTTGTTCCATTATTTGCTCTTTCTTTCATTAAACTATGTATAGGGTAAAAACTATCACTAATTTTAAGTGCAACATCATTTATTTGTATTCTTGCCCCGTCAACATCTATTTTATTTTTTAGTAAATATTCATAAAGACCAATCTCAAAAAAAGCAGATGGTACCTCTAAAAATGTATCATTAAATAAAGACATTCTTTTATTTTGGGGAAACAAAAACATTTCTCTATCTATCGCATGACCAAATTCATGAGCAGCAATACTTTGAGCATACGTATTAAGTATATTTGAAGATACAACTACATAACCAGATTTATTAATAGAACTACCTATAAATATTCCATCCCCATCTTCAATTTCCAATCCAGTTTGTACTCTCTCTTCATCAAAATATCTCTTAACCATTTTATACTCTTTATCACCAAATAAAGAAAAATAACCTAATAATATATCTTTAAAATCCTTCTCACTATAAGTTCTAAAACAAGAAGAATATGGAGTATCTATACATCCAACTTTATCAAGCTCATCGCAATAGTTATCAAAAAGTGTATACCAAGTATATAAATACTCATCTAAATAATCACAAAACTTATCACAATTCCTATATGCTTTTGTATCTAACATTTTTTGTACTCTATCTGGTCTTAAAAATAAATTTTCATCTTCTAACTTAATACCAGATATCATTTCATATAAATTCATTAAAACTTCATAACAGGCATAATCATCTTTAATTGCATCCTTAGATGGATGTCTTAAATAATAGTTTCTTAATTTATTTAAATCATCGCTCAAACGTCCAACATTTATTTTCATATATACCCCCGATAAAAGTATAATAACACAATATAATATTTTTATAAAGAAAAAACAAGATTTTATTTATCTTGTTTTCTAAAAATTAAAAATAATTCTTAAATATATATATTTGTAACATCGTTAATAATATCATCAGTAATATTTATTCCATTACCTCTAATTTTAATAACCAAATATCCACCAGTATCTAATCTATATAATAATAATTTTATATTCGTATAATAATTAAATCTATCTATCGTTGTATTCGCAGTACCACCTACTTTAGACTCACCACCATCATAAACAATAAAATTCTTATTATTTATAGCTATATTTTTACCCTTAACCAATTTTTGATATTTACCATAACTAGTACCAATAGTTGAATTAATAGTAGATATTAAATCACTTTCTTTCGCAACTATATTAGTTAAATTATACGTAATAGTATAATTATATATTTGCTTATTTTCATTAAAAGAAAGTCCATAATTTTTAGTTTGATACACATTTTCATTAGATAACTGATACTCTTCATAATTATTAGGCAATTTAATAGATATTTCTTCAATAGTTTCATTATTTTTTCTCATTAAAGAACCAATAAGCATATTATTTTCTACTTTAGAAGTAATATACTTCGAGTACTCTTTAATATCTTTAACTTTAAAACTATCAACTATATTCTTACTTATAGAACTATTAGTGCTATTAAATTCTAAACATAACGTATGATTTTTATCTATTATATAAAGTAAATTTATTTTTTCAAATTTTATAGAATTATTTTGACCAACATAATTAATTTTATAAACATAAGAATCATTACCATACTTAGTAATCACTTCACTATAATCAGAATAATTACTACTATCTTTACTACTATTTTTTAAACTATCTATAAAATCAAAAACATTACTATTAAATAAATTAACTGTTAAATTAATATCACCATCTTCAGTGCTTAAAACAAATGAATCATAGGTAGAATCTATATTATTAAGTTTAAAGTTTTCAGGCAAAATGTATTTAATATAATAATTATTATTAGCTATATCATATTCATTAGAACCTTTTAAACTATTATCTATTTCATTCTCATTAAATTTAATTTCTTGATTATTAATAGAAATTTTATTATTTAATAAATAAGTTTCATTTTTAATTTTAAAATAATACAACACATCTAACGCATTATCAAGTAATATGTCACAATACTCATTTAATGCTTCATAAGTAAACACTACTAATTTATTATTCTTTTTATACAAAGATACCAATACCTGGTTTTCATCATTTTCATATAGAAATTTATAACCACTATCACCATCTTTATTAATAAAAGTATCTTTTGATAATAATCTATAATTAGTATTTTGTATTCCAATATCATATAAAATATTATCTACCATTTTATCAATAGTTAAATACTTTTTTTCATCTTCTAAATATGATATTTTTATATTTATTTTAGCTTTTCTATTATATACTAATGAAACTTCCTCATTAGTATTTCTCTTTAATGTCCATGAACTATTATATTTTAAATAATAACTATCATTTTCATATTCTTTTATCTTTATTTTGTTGTTAAAGATAATATATAAGCATACACCAATTACTATTAAAATAACTATTATTATTAGAATTATATATTTCCTCATTCTATTTTTTATTTGTTTCTTGCTCATAATTTCACCATCACTATTATTAAGTAATTAAATTCTTCCATAATAATTACCTTATATGAATCATTTGTATATATCATCTTAGAATTGCTATCTAGTATTAATTTATAGCCATCTTTAATTAATTGATTTCTAAAAGAATGAGATAAATTCATAGAAGATATATAAGAAAAAACATCATTCTTGTATCTTAAACTTACTATTCCATTTTTATAATTAGCTTTAACTAGTTCTAAATTAATATTATTTTCAACATCACCTATTTTTTTATATTTATTCCATTTTGTTCTAGGTATTTGGTCTATTACTTTATCACTAGAGTATTTAACATAATAATATTTACTTTTTAATTCTTGAAATTTTATAGCTTTAATATCTTCAAAACTTAACTCATTAAATTTGTTTTGAACTTCTTTAAGTGCATTTACATTTATAGCAACACTTGTACTAGTATTAGTCATTAATGAAGTATTAAGGCCAATTACTTGACCATTACTATTAAACACAGGGCTTCCTTCATCAGTTTCAGTTAATGGTATTGATGTTTGAATATAGTTATCTTTAGAAACTATTATTCCCTTTTGAGTTACAAATCCAACACCACTTTTACTACTAAGTACTAAAATAGGATCCTCTACATTATAATTATCATTGACAAGTGAAACACAAGTATTACTTTTTTCATCAAGTTTTAAAACAGCTAAATTGGCTTCAGGATTTATAGTAACAACACCATCTAATTTATAACTAACTCCATAATTATTTCTAATAGTTATATCTTGAGCATTAACAAAAGCTTTCTCTAAAAATGACCAAGTAGTTAAAACTAATCCATCATTTATAAATATACCATTAGCACTACCAACAATACTACTATTATAAATAGCATCTAAATAAACAATATTATCTTTATTTTTAACGTATGTATTTAAAATATTACTATCTGGCATATTATTAAGTTTATCATATTTATATATACTAGTAGCACCACTATTATAAGAAGCTATAGCGACTTTTCTAGCCTCATTCTCTTTTAATTTTTCTAGATAATTACTTACATCATTAGTAACTTCATAATATACATACGCAAGATAATACTCATTATTAACTTTAACAAAATAATAGTAAATTACCATATCATTATTAACGTTTGAGTATTCATATTTAGTATTATTTTCCAAATTCATAGATACATCTGTTAAAGTAATTGACGTAATAACCAAATCATCAACAATATTAATCACTATATTTTTATAATTATTATAAACAATATTTAAATTATTCATTTTGTTAAACATATTAGGTACAACTATCTTTGAAACACTACTAAGTTCATCTACTAAAGCGTTATTATCAACATCATCTTTTTTATAATGATCATAAAGAGCTAAATTCAAATAATCTTGATGTCTATTGTAATACTCTTCATCATTTTCATTTTTGTTATTTGGATACCCCAACAATAAATAAGTAGTTTTTTTAACTAATGACTCTATTTTATTTTTTTCATCATCATAACTATCATCAATTTTATAAGTTAATTTATACATTTCATCAAAATTATTTAATATATTATTCTCTTTAACATTATTTAATTTACTAGAATTAAAATCAAAATTAAATCCAAGATTTAAAGCAAATACAACTGATACAAATAAAGTAAAAGAACATATACCAAATATTAATTTATTCTTCTTCATTTACTTCACCAATCTTTCGAATCTACTTTTTAATTCGTTATATACATATTTACTTGCTTCTTTAGCATTATTACCATTTAAATAAACATCATGAAAAGACTCAGCTATAGTTTCATCATATATATATTCACCACTGTTATCTCTAAAAATCGCATAACCTGATATTGTACTTCGCCATAAATCAAATTCAATATTATCATTAGTATCATTTATATAATTATTATAAGCTGTTTCAAGAAGTTCTAAAGAATACTTTCCATCATTAAAATCACGTAAAACTTCAACCAATTTATATTGTTTTTCTTCATTATCCACATAAAACATAGAATCTAAAGAATGTGAATACATCATAGTTAAAAATGAAATGTAATGTCCAAGTTCATGAGCAACAATAGAAGACATTACAGCATTAGACGGAAAATGACCAATTTTTACATTAGCATTAATTGTTTCATTAAAAGCATTTTCATTTAAAAAATATTTTGCATTTAAAAACATTTGAGTCTTAACAATAACAGGATACCCACCATCATTATACGCAAATTCAAAATAAGGTTGAAATGCAGTTATAAAATCAGAATCACTTGAATCGTTCATAATTGTAAGATTAGTTAAATAATTCTTTAAATTTGGAAATTCAGTATAAACTTTTCCAAAAACACTGTATACCTTTTTAGAAAAATCAGTATTTATTTCACATAAATTAACCGCAGTTATTCCATAGTTTTTTATAAATTCATTTTCTAAAGCAACTATTTCTTTAGGACAATTTTTCTTTTGTTCAACAGAATCTTTAGAAATTAATTTATAACCCTCTTCTTCACCACTAATAGTTAATCCTTCATAAATATTATCAGATATAATTATAGTCTGATATTTTCCTCTTTTAGATATATAATTCTTTTTTTCATCTATCATATCACTTATATTAGAATTTTCTCTAGAATTATCAGATATAAAAACAGAATTATTTAAGCTTCTATATGCAAGCGTACACATAAAAACAGAACACAAAATACCTATTCCTACTAATAATCCTATGATTATATTTTGTTCTTGTGATATTCTCTTATGAACAATAGGAGTTTTATTAAAGTTAGTATTATTTATATTATTATTTTCTACTAAAGAATTTCCACATTTACTACAAACAGTTAAATTTGATTCAAATGGATTTCCGCACTTATCACAATACCTCACTTTCTAATACACCTCTATTCTCAAAATATTATATCATATTAAAAATTCTTTGCATATAAAAAAAGATACACTTTTAAATGTATCTTAATTATTTTTTATTGGAATAAGTTTTTCTTTACCACCCATATATGGTCTTAATACTTTTGGTATATTTACACTACCATCTTCATTATAATTATTTTCTAAGAAAGCTATTAACATTCTAGGTGGAGCAATAACTGTATTATTAAGAGTATGAGCGAATTCTTTTTCTCCATTCTCTTTTTTATATCTAATTTGAAGTCTACGTGCTTGAGCATCAGTTAAGTTAGAACAAGAACAAACTTCAAAATATTTTTGTTGTCTTGGACTCCATGCTTCAATATCACAAGATCTAT
>OIZT01000326.1_pt1 | contig 31053 bp, 31 predicted proteins | sample 1588611 | NCBI WGS metagenome assembly OIZT01 (sample SAMN03283278) | human gut metagenome | biome: human-associated habitat; material: feces | host: Homo sapiens | place: Peru | collected 2012
ATACGAAACCGTTTTCATTTTGACTCCCGTTTTGTCTGATGAACAGATGAAGGAAACGGTCGCTAAATTCAAGAATCTTCTCACCGATAAGGGTGCTGAAATTTTGAACGAGGAGACCTGGGGACTTAAGAAGATGGCTTATGCTATCGACAAGAAATCAACAGGCTTCTACTGCTTGGTTGAATTCAAGGCTGAGCCATCAGTTGTAAACTCTCTCGAGACTGGCTTCCGCCGCGACGAGAAAGTTATTCGTTTTATGACTGTTAAGCTCGACAAGTATGCTGCTCAGTATGCTGAGAAGCGTCGTGCTAAACTTGCTAAAAAAGAGGAGGCTTAAACCATGGCAGAACAGAACAATTCAGAAATCCGTTATTTGACTGCTCCTTCTATCGATACAAAGAAGAAGAAGTATTGCCGTTTCAAGAAGAGCGGTATCAAGTATATTGACTACAAGGATCCAGAGTTCTTGAAGAAGTTCCTCAACGAGCAGGGTAAAATCCTTCCTCGTCGTATTACCGGTACTTCACTCAAGTATCAGCGTCGCGTAGCACAGGCTGTTAAGCGTGCTCGTCAGATTGCATTGCTTCCTTTCGTAACCGATTTGATGAAATAATTTAAGGAGGAGACAATAATGGAAATCATACTTAGAGAAGATATCATCGGTCTTGGCTACAAGAACGACATCGTAAATGTAAAGAGCGGCTACGGCCGTAACTATCTTATCCCACAGGGCAAGGGCGTTATCGCTTCTCCTTCTGCTAAGAAGCAGTTGGCTGAGGATCTTAAGCAGCAGGCTGCTAAGCTTGCAGTTCTTAAGGCTGAGGCTGAGAAGAAAGCTCAGGCTTTTGAGGGTCTTTCACTCGAAATCGCGGCCAAGGTTAGCGCTACTGGTGCTCTCTACGGTTCTGTAAACGCTGCTACTGTAGCAGAGGAACTCGCAAAGAAGGGTATCGAGGTTGACCGCAAGATCATCACAATGCGTGATGCTAAGAAGGTAGGCGACTACGAGGCTACCGTTCACTTCCACAAGGATGTTGAGGTTAAGGTTCCTGTAAAGGTTGTATCTGATGCACCTGTTGCAGCTCCAGCCGAGGCTCCTGTTGCAGCTCCTGTTGTAGAGGCTGAGGAAGAGGCTCCAGCAGCTGAATAATTTAGTACTGTAAAGCAACAATCCATAATCCCGATTCATTCTTCGTGGAATGTTTCGGGGTTTTTAGTTTTATTTTAATGCTATTTTGGTGTTGATACTGTATATTTTCACCTTTTAGCATACTTTTTTTATATTAATAATAATCTATTTATTTTTATGAAAGCATTTGTATTCCCTGGACAGGGTTCACAGTTTGTTGGTATGGGCAAAGAGCTCTACGACAACAACGCTACAGCAAAGGCTCTTTTTGATAAGGCCGACGAAATACTTGGTTTCAAGATTACCGATATTATGTTTGCTGGTACTGACGAGCAGCTAAAGCAGACCAACGTTACACAGCCTGCTGTGTTCCTTCATAGTGTAATCACCGCTATTTGCCTTGGCGACGAGTTTGCTCCAGCTATGGTTGCTGGTCACTCACTTGGTGAGTTCTCTGCACTTGTTGCTGCTGGTGCTATCAGCTTCGAGGATGGTGTAAAGCTTGTTGCTGCACGTGCTAACGCTATGCAGAAGGCTTGCGAGGCTAATCCTGGACTTATGGCTGCCATCATCGGTTTGCCAGACGAGAAGGTTGAGGAGGTTTGCTCTCAGATTTCTGCTGAGGGCGAGGTTGTTGTTGCTGCTAACTACAACTGTCCTGGTCAGCTCGTTATTTCGGGTACTGTAGATGCAATCAACAAGGCTTGTGAGGCTTTGAAGGCTGCTGGCGCTAAGCGTGCATTGCCTTTGAAGGTTGGTGGTGCTTTCCACTCTCCACTCATGCAGCCAGCTAAGGATGAGCTTCAGGCAGCTATCGAGCAGACTGTATTCTCAGCTCCTAAGTGTCCTGTATATCAGAATGTTGACGGTAAGCCACATACTGACGCAGAAGAAATCAAGGCAAACCTCATTGCTCAGCTCACAAGCTCTGTACGCTGGACATCAAGCGTTCAGAATATGATTGCTGACGGTGCTGACGACTTCACAGAGTGTGGTCCTGGTAAGGCTCTTCAGGGTATGATTGGCCGTATCGACAAGAATGTCAAAGTAGCTGGTATCCAGTAATAGAAGAAGGGCAATAAAGTTACTTGTAATTTTTTGACTACCCTTCATAGTTATGGATAAGAAGATAGTAATCTATCAGATATTCACCCGCCTTTTCGGCAACCGCAACACCACTCGCAAGGTGGCTGGTTCGGTTGCTGAGAATGGAGTTGGAAAGTTGAACGACTTCGATGCTACCGTGTTGCGCCATATCCATGACATGGGTATCACTCATGTATGGTACACTGGCGTTATCCGCCATGCCACTCAAACTGATTATTCCACTTACGGCATTCCTCGCCAAAATCCTCTCGTTGTAAAGGGTGTGGCTGGTTCGCCATACGCTATAGCCGACTATTATGATATAGACCCAGACTTGGCAGAAAATGTGGATGAGCGTATGCAGGAGTTTGAACATTTGGTGGAGCGTACGCATAAGGCAGGCATGAAGGTGATTATCGACTTTGTTCCTAACCATGTGGCTCGCGAATACCATTCTATAAAGAAGCCTGCTGGAGTTAAAGATCTTGGCGAAGACGACAATCAAGGGATGAATTTCTCACCGCAGAATAACTTCTATTATTCCGACTATCAACTTGATTTGTCGGGAGTTAGCGCTTATCGTAATCGTGAAGATAAAGAGGCTGACTATATAGAGAATCCTGCTAAGGCTACAGGCAATGACCGCTTCGACAACCGTCCTAGCGACAATGACTGGTATGAGACTGTGAAACTCAATTATGGTGTAGACTATTGCAATGGTCGTGGTCGTAGCTATCATTTCGACCCTATCCCAAACACATGGGCTAAGATGACCGACATCTTGCTTTTCTGGGCTTCAAAAGGTGTAGATGGTTTCCGCTGCGACATGGCAGAAATGGTGCCTTCATCATTTTGGCGTTATGCCACTACCGTCGTTAAGAATCGCTACCCACAGATCGACTTCATAGGCGAAGTTTATGACGGCAACCAATATCATACCTTCGTAGATTCTGGTTTCGACTATCTCTACGACAAGGTGGGAATGTATGATTGCATACGCGATGTAATCTGCGGTCGTCGTCCAGCTTCTGCTATTACATATCAATGGCAAACTGTTGGCGACATTGCTCAGCACATGCTCTATTTCCTTGAGAACCACGATGAGCAGCGTATAGCTTCCGACTTCTTCTGTGGCGATGCCAAGAAGGCTATTCCGGGAGTTGTGGTAAGTGCTTTGCTTATGCGTAATCCTTTCATGCTCTATGCCGGACAGGAGTTTGGCGAAAAGGGCATGGATGCCGAAGGTTTCTCTGGTAGGGATGGACGCACAACGATATTCGACTATTGGTCGCTCGACACTTTGCGCAATGGTTATTTCGACCGTCGCCATATCTCCAAAGATGCTAAGGCGTTGGCTGTGCAGTATCAGCAGATATTGCGCATCGCTAATAGGGAGAAGGCTGTATACGATGGCGAATTCTTCGACCTTATGTATGTGAACCCTGCTTCTCAGCATTTCAATCCTCGTGTTAACTATGCCTTCTTGCGTAAGGCTGCCAACGAGGTGTTGATGGTGGTAACAAACTTCTCTGCCGACAGGATGAATCTTAAGGTTATGATTCCTGAGCATGCTTTCAATTTCTTGAATATTCCTGAAACAACAGTAGAGGCTGTAGACCTGCTTACAGGCGAACAGCAGACTATTACATTGCAGAAGGATGGCATGTTCCCTGCCGATGTTAGACCTTACAGCGCACGAATCTTTAAATTCAGCATAATGAAGGAGACTGCAGATTATCTGTTTAATGAGCACAACAAGGAAGAATTCCCTCCAGCTCATACAGCCGAGCACCTGTTGAACCAGGTGATGGTAAGAATGTTTGGTTGCGAACGTTCGCGCAATGCACATGTGGAGCGCAAGAAGAGCAAGATAAGCTACATCCTCGACCATAAGCCTACTCGTCAAGAGGAAAAGGCTATTGAACAGCAGATGCAACAACTTATTGATGCCGACCTGCCTGTAACCTTCGAGGTTGTAGACAAGGACAACTTGCCAGAGGGTATCGACAAGTCGCGTTTGCCAGAGGATGCTTCACAGCAAGTTCGTCTTGTTCGCATAGGCGACTTCGACGTTTGTCCTTGCATAGGCAAGCATGTTCGTTCAACAAGCCAGATAGGACGATTTGAACTCCTTGGCACCAACTGGGATGAGCAGACTCATTCGTTCCGCATAAGATTTAAGGTGGTGCAATAATCTCTCACACTTAGTATTTTATATAAAAGTGCGTAACATAAATGCTATACTGACAATCACCGGATCCGACTCTACAGGCGGGTCCGGTGTTCAAGCAGATATCAATACCATCTCTGCTTTGGGTGGGTGTGCAGTTTCGGCAATCACCTCTATCACCATGCAGAACACCCTTGGTATTCAGAAATTCTATGATCTGCCAGCCGAGATAGTTGCAGGACAGATAGAAGCTATCGTCAACGATGTTCAGCCTGCTGTTATCAAGATAGGATTGTTGCGCTCTGTGGCTGTAATCGATGTTATTGTCGATGTGCTCCAACGCTATAAGCCACGCTATGTGGTCTACGACCCAATATTCGTTTCGAGTAAGGGCGAGAAGCTTGTTGGCGATAATGTAGTCAACGAAATTCGTCGTCGCTTGCTTCCTCTTTGTACTATTGTTGTTGAGCAACGAATGGCCCACCACGGTCAGAACAATGCTTACTCCAGCGCCATAGCTTATTATCTGTCGCAAGACAAACCTATCGACGAGGCTTTGGAGAGTGCAAAGGCTTATGTAAATAGTCGTAAACCTATGCTTGATGGACTCTATGACCGTTCGTCGGAATTATATTCAGATTTTATTAATAATGTGGAAAAGCATTTCTTCACCAATAGTGATGTGGCATACTATGCTGACGTGCTGAATGTTTCTCCACGCTATCTTGCACAGGTGTGTAAGAAGATAGCCAATAAGTCGCCGAAGCAAATCATCGACGACTACCTTATTGCTGCCATTCGTCAGCAACTACTTTCTACCACAAAATCCATACAAGAGATAGCCTTCGAGTATGGGTTCTCGTCGCAGTCGCATTTCAATAAGTTCTTTAAGAAGTCGATGGGGTGCACTCCTATGCAGTTCCGCAAGAATAGCTAATTGCCAATTGTTGGAATCTAATAAGATTGCAGTAATTGCCAGTTGTTCAAATTGATTATATTGTTGTCAATTTGCGAACAGAATTATTGTCCGCGTTCTTTTTGTTTTACCTTTGCTCCCGTATTGCTAAGGTTGGTGTTTTTGTGTACCTGTTTTTAGCTTTATGCAATACAGAATAACGAATTAAGTAAAACATTAATATAATTAGAACAATGACAGAAAACAGACAAGAATTGAACCGCAACTTGGCTCAGATGCTCAAGGGTGGTGTTATCATGGACGTTACAACTCCAGAGCAGGCTCGTATCGCAGAGGCTGCCGGTGCATGTGCAGTTATGGCTCTGGAGCGTATTCCTGCCGACATTCGTGCTGCAGGTGGTGTTTCTCGTATGAGCGACCCAAAGATGATCAAGGGCATCCAGGAGGCTGTTTCTATCCCTGTTATGGCTAAGTGCCGTATCGGCCATTTTGCAGAGGCTCAGATTCTTCAGGCTATCGAAATCGACTATATCGATGAGAGCGAAGTTCTCTCACCTGCAGATAATGTTTACCATATCGATAAAACTAAGTTTGATGTTCCTTTCGTTTGTGGAGCAAAGAATCTTGGTGAGGCTCTCCGTCGTATTGCCGAGGGTGCAACAATGATTCGTACTAAGGGTGAGCCTGGTACTGGTGATGTTGTTCAGGCTGTTACCCACATGCGAATGATGCAGAGCGAAATTCGTCGATTGGTTTCTATGAGCGAAGACGAACTCTTCGAGGCTGCTAAGCAGTTGCAGGCTCCTTACGAGTTGGTTAAGTATGTACATGAGAATGGTAAGTTGCCAGTTGTAAACTTCGCTGCTGGTGGTGTTGCTACTCCTGCCGATGCTGCTTTGATGATGCAGCTTGGTGCAGAGGGTGTGTTCGTAGGTTCTGGTATCTTCAAGTCGGGCAACCCTGCTAAGCGTGCTCAGGCTATCGTAAAGGCTGTTACCAACTACAACGATCCAAAGATGTTGGCAGAACTTAGCGAAGACCTCGGTGAGGCAATGGTTGGTATCAACGAGCAGGAGATTGCACTCCTTATGGCAGAAAGAGGAAAATAATGAGAATAGCTGTATTAGCATTGCAAGGTGCTTTTGCTGAGCATCGTCAGAAGTTGGAACAGCTTGGTGTAGAAAGTTTTGAGATTCGCCAACTTAAGGATTGGGATCAGCCAAAGGATGGTCTTATTATCCCAGGTGGTGAGAGCACTACACAGGCTAAACTTCTCAACGAGCTTGATTTGATGCAACCAGTTAAGGATGCCATTGTCGCAGGACTTCCTGTTTATGGTACTTGTGCAGGCTTGATACTCCTAGCCAAAAATATCGAGGGCGAACCAAGCCATCGTATTGCCACTATGGATATCACTGCCTTGCGCAATGCCTATGGTCGTCAGCTCGGTAGTTTCTATATCGAGGCTCCGATGAAAGGCATTGAGGGCAACATCCCAATGACCTTTATCCGTGCACCATATATAAAAGAGGTGTGGGGCGATGCAGAAGTGTTGGCAGAAGTAGAGGGTAAAATTGTTGCTGCTCGTCAGGATAATCAGCTTGTCACAGCCTTCCATCCTGAGCTCAACGATAGTTTGGAAATACACAAGTATTTCTTGAGTATGATAAACAACAAATAATAATCTTCATCATTCAGCATATGCTGATAATTACAAGATTGTAATTGTAAATTGAATTTGGTGTATACAAAAAAGGGATGCTGCTTGGCATCCCTTTTTTGTGCTAAATAATTATGTAACAAATAACTTGTAAAAAAGAAAATACAAATAAAACTTTGCTGTTTAATATTTTAATTGTAGATTTGCAAATAGAAAGATAAAGATGCTCAAAACAAGATGAAAGAAAGCGATTCTACATTAACAGCTATCCGTGAATGCTTGGCTAAGAATATGCCTCAAAACGGTAAAGCGATGCTATTCGGCTCACAGGCTCGTGGCACCGCAAGGGCTGATAGTGACTGGGATATTCTTGTCATTTTAGACAAAGATAAGCTTCTTCCATCTGATTACGACAATGTTACATTCCCACTGACAATGCTTGGATGGGAATTGGGTAAAGAAATAAACCCTGTTATGTACTCTGCTAAAGAATGGCAGCAATATAAGATTACACCATTTTATAAAAATGTAGAAAAAGAGGGTATACAACTATGGGGCTAACAAATGATGAGCGCAATTCACTTGTTAAATTGCGCATGGATAAAGCAAAACGTTTGCTTGATGAAGCTGAGCAAATGTATTCTATGCAGTTGTGGGATATGACTGCAAACAGAATCTATTATGCTTGCTTTCATGCAGCACAAGCGTTACTTGTTTGCTATGGTTTGTCAGCACATACTCATACAGGAACATTAGGTGTTTTTGGAATGAACTTTGTAAGAACAAATAAGATAAGCAAAGAGCTTGGAGCTTTCTTTTCTAGGATGGAATAACTAAGAATGAAAGCTGATTATAATTGTGAATATGAGGTTTCCATGAGCGATGTTGAGTCTATGCTAAAATCTGCGCAAGATTTTCAAAATGAGATAGAACGCTTGATTAATGAAAAAATGTAGTGCACGAAATAACGTAAAAAAGGGATGCGAAGTAGCATCCCTTTTTTATGCTAAATAATAAGCTAATATTCAAATTGTAAATTCAAGAAAAGCTTAATCTTCTCTTGAATTTGTATAGATTTTTTGACCTACATATCGACGGTTCAACTCTGTCTTACGGTAGCTATAGTCATATTCCTCTTTGCCGCAAACACTACATCTGAATGTAATTTTAAACACTTCTATCTTGTACTGAACCTCATACTCATCGTAAAGGCTGGTTGTAGTGGTTATGGTATGTGTCTTGAAATCCTTATCGTAACTACCTTTTTGACCACTACTTGTGCGGTAGGTTACGTGTGTCCATGTACGATAGCTACTGTAGCTTTTGTGTAGGGTCTTTGCAAATTTATGATCTTTTTCCCATTCTGTATATTCGTGGTCGAACTTTTGGTCAATGTAATTCATTGAGAATAAGTTGCGACAGTTTAAACATCGGTCGTGTGGTATGTAGTTGTCTAATGGAGACGCTATATATTTGTATCCAATGAATGCTATGACGACGTTGATTATCAGAAATGGCAACAAGTAGCCCCATATTAATATCATCACAAACCATACAAAGCTAGCAACTGTTATAAGTGTGATAATAATAATGCGCAATGGAAGATTATCTATCGGCTTTAGTATTATGGGCTGATGTATACTCAAACCTATTACGGCAATAGGCAAAAGCGGAGTTAGCCATAACCATAGCAATCCGAATACTATGAAATAGATGATGGCAATTGCTTTTTGTGGTAGTGATGGAGGTGCATCTTCAACAAAAAAAGTAGAAGACCATAACGGAGACTTGATGGTATTAGCTAGAATGTCTGCGTCAATGATATTTTTGACGAAAGGGACATAGCGTATCAAATGTTTGTCGATTTCGCTGTTGTAGACTCTAAATTCACAGTTGGTTGCAATACCATTGCCATTGAAGCTAACAATTGGGTGGGTGTGCAATCGTGAACCTTTGTAATCTATCACGTCTACGTAATCAAAACTAGCTATCAGAGAGTCATTGCGTCGTATTATTGTTTTTGCAGGATATAGCAGTTGGTCTGCTTCACTAATTGTTTTTCCCATGATTAGCCGTTTGAACTTTGCGTCAGATAACGTAATTTTCGGTCCCTCAGGGTTGATGTAATGCAATTTTAGATCTTCTGATATTTGAGGATAAACATCTTTATTGCTTATCTTAGCGGTTGAACCATCTGGAAATTTACAATAATACTTGCTGAAGTCATAGTCGAATGCTATAACGCTAATGGTTTCTAACTTCTTTGACCTTTTGTTAATTGCCTTTAGTTCGAATCCCAGTTTTTCAACAGGAATGAAGCCACGGTTTCCATTTGCGTCTTGCACCCATAATGAGAGTCTGCTCTTTTGCAGACTCCCTTGTATACCAAGTATCCATAATGAGTCGTCCTTGTTTATATTTACCCATGTCGTGTCGCGATAGCTTATGGGTATAGACATTTTTAATTTTGTAGGCGACTTAATGGCTTTGATTGCGCCATTGAAACTGTCGTTAATACTCAAAGCATTGAATACCAATGTGGCCGTAACGATGGCGATAATGGTTGTGCAAATAATTAAATGCCACAACTTGAGTTTTTGAGCTTTTGTCATGGTTAAAATAGTTTTAGATTTTTTGGAATGAGGGGAATATTATTTTATTCCCCTCGCATTTAGTGCTGCTGAATATTTTGCTGCATAGGCAAGATGTTCTTTGTATGTGCGGGCAAAATTGTGAGTGCCACTGAAGTCTTCTTTTGCACACATGTAAAGATAATCGTGGTGAGTGAGGTTGAGTACTGCATCGATACCAGCAACCGATGGTATGCGGATAGGACCAGGAGGTAAACCTGCATAACGATAAGTGTTGTAAGGGCTATCGATAGTGAGCAACTTATGGTAAATGCGTCGGAGGTCGAAATCCTGCCATGCATATTTTATTGTCGGGTCTGCTTGCAGAGGCATTCCTGAAGGATATTCAGCGTTGCGAAGCATCAAGCGGTTGTAGTACATTCCTGCAACCATAGGCTTTTCGCCATTGTTGGCAGTTTCTTCGTCGATGATGCTGGCAAGAGTTATCACCTCGTTAGGAGTGAGCTTCAGAGCCTTAGCCTTTGTGGTGCGTTCTGCATTCCAGAAATGCTCATTCTCTTTATCCATACGATCGAGGAATTTCTCTAATGAAATATTCCAATAGATGTCGTAGGTGTTTGGAATAAACATACATGCTATTGTTGTGGTGTCGTAGCCATATTTCTTGCATGTAGCCTCGTCGGTGAGTGCTGTTGCAATCTCTGTACTGTCGAGCATAAGATGCTTTGCAAGTTCTGCTGATAGTCGACCGATGGTACGCACCGAAGGAATGGTGAGGCTAACAGGAGTCTGCATACCATTCTTAATATGGCGGAACACCACGAATGCTCCTTCGCCAGGTTTGATAGCGTAGCGTCCTGTCTTCACGTGGTCGGCATAACCGCTATGGCGAGCCATGATGGTGAAGGCATTTAGACCATGTATGGTGGCGATGTCTGAGAGTTTGTGGTACACAGAGTCGGCGTTGTCGTCGTCGTCAATATAAACATATTGTGTCTCATCTGTCTTGCTGAATGAGGCAAAAAAATAGTAGTAGACAATGCCTACTAGAGCCATACCGCATAGTATTGTCGGTATGAGAAAACGTCTTGTTTTGCTTGCTTTCATAATAATGCTTGTCAATAAACAATGCAAAGGTAATGCAAATGAGCGAAATAGCAAAACAAAATTTGCATTTATGCTCTGCTATACATATAATGTAATTTAATTACAGTAATTCAACATAAATAAAACGGAGGGTAATATTGTGGGTAAATAAAAATAGTTATACCTTTGCATCGACCAAGGAGGAAATTCTGATGAAGAAATGAAATAAAGAGTGAAGAAGTAAAATAGAAATTCGAAGAACTTTAAATAGACATATACGAAGAACTAAAAATAGGAAAAAGATGAAATACAATACTTATATCTTCGACCTCGATGGTACATTGCTTAGCACATTGGGCGACCTTGCTGCCAGCTGCAATTATGCTTTGCGCAGTTGTGGTATGCCAGAACGTTCGCTTGACGAAGTTCGCCAGTTTGTAGGTAATGGTGTGAAAATGCTTATGATAAGGGCGGTGCCTGGAGGTGAGGAGAATGCTGACTTTGAAAAGGCGTATGCCACATTCCGTGAACACTATATGCACCACAATCTTGATACCACAGCCCCTTATCCTGGTATCATGGATATGCTAAAACGCTTAAGCGAGAGTGGGGCGAAGTTGGCAGTTGTAAGCAATAAGTTTTATGCAGCTACGCAAGAGCTTGTTGCTCATTTCTTTGGTGACTATGTTAAGGTAGCTATAGGTGAGCGTGAGCAAATTCGCAAGAAACCAGCTCCTGATACTGTGATAGAAGCTCTTCGCCAGTTAGGTGCAGATGCCAATAGTGCTGTCTATATTGGCGATAGCGATGTAGATATTGATACAGCACGTGCTGCAGGAATGCCATGTATCAGCGTGTTGTGGGGATTCCGTGATAAGGATTTTCTTATTCAGCATGGTGCAGAAACATTGGTGGAAAGCCCGGAGGAGATAGTTTAAGTGAAGAGTGAAGAACGAAGAGTGAAGAATCCAATAGTTGTATAAATGATAAAGGGTGAAGAATCCAATAGTTGTATAAACGATAAAGGGTGAAGAATCCAATAGTTGTATAAACGATAAAGGGTGAAGAATCCATTAGTCGTATAAACGATAAAGGGTGAAGAATCCAATAGTTGTATAAATGATAAAGAGTGAAGAATTAATAGCCATAAGACTATTTAATTCTTCACTCTTCACTCTTCACTTAAATTCTTCCCTCTAAAGGCTTCCCTTTGTCGAAGGCAGAGTGAAATGATAGATGTCTCTGCGTACAGCCATTTTAAGTGCTCTTGCAAGAGCCTTGAATATTCCTTCTATTTTGTGATGCTCGTTTTCGCCCTCAGCCTTTATGTTGAGGTTCATGCGAGCAGCATCGCTAAGACTCTTGAAGAAATGTAGGAACATCTCAGTAGGCATGTCGCCAACATGTTCGCGATGGAATTCAGCATCCCAAACAAGCCATGGACGTCCACCGAAGTCGAGTGCCACCTGGCATAGGCAGTCGTCCATAGGCAGACAATAGCCATAGCGCTCAATGCCACGCTTATCGCCCAAAGCCTTCAGAATACATTCGCCAAGAGCCAATGCTGTATCTTCGATAGTGTGGTGTTCGTCAACATTCAAGTCGCCATTTGTGCGAATATAAAGATCCATCATGCCATGCTTGCCAATTTGTTCAAGCATGTGGTCGAAGAAACCCAGACCTGTTTTGATGTCGCAATTGCCTGAACCATCGATATTCAGGCGAATGTCTATGTCTGTTTCGTGAGTTGTGCGGCGCACTTCTGTCTTTCTTTCTCCAGCAAAGAGAATCTCTGCAATCTTGTCCCAAGTCATGCCGTCGCGTCCAAGAATAAGCGCTTCGCATCCAAGGTTCTCTGCCAGTTGAGCATCAGTCTCTCTGTCGCCAATCACGTAGCTGCCTGCGATGTCGTAGTCGGGATTATCGATGTATTCCGTCAGCATTCCAGTATTAGGCTTGCGCATAGGCGAATTGTCCTCAGGAAAATGGCGGTCGATCTTTATATCGTCGAAAGTCACACCCTCGTCCTCAAGTGCTTGCAGTATGAAGTTGTGTACAGGCCAAAAGGTTGGCTCTGGAAAACTCTCTGTGCCCAAGCCGTCTTGGTTGCTCACCATAACGAAGCGGAAATCGAGATGCTGGCGAATGAAAGCAAGGTTGCGAAACATACCCTCGGTAAATCTCAGTTTCTCGAAGCTGTCTATCTGTTCGTCTTCAGGTTCGCGGATAAGAGTGCCATCACGGTCGATGAAAAGAATGCGTTGCTTGTTCATTGTTGTTGTGTTGTTGTGTTATTAATTGGTTGTTATTTATTGGTTGTTATTAATTGCCTCCTGCTTGTTTGCCTTCTTGCTTGCTATGCTTCCATAAGCATAGTAAACGGCGATGTGTCCCCAAATCATTACATATCCCATTAGGAACATTGCCACTACTGCTGCTCCATAATACATCAGCTTGAAGCCTGAAGGTAGAGCATCAGCATCGCCGAGAGCCATAGAAGAAGCGTTGGCAAAGTCGGCCATCATTATGGCGTTAGGCACAATGAAGAGGGGTATATATAATAAGGTGATGATGATGGCAAGGAGCATGTGAAGCATAAAGAGATAGCCCCACGACTTTAGTCCAACACCATATTCATGTCCGAAGATACTTCCCAAACGGCTATCTTCGTTGTATATATAATTCATACACGAATAAGCTGTAGGCAACAAAGCTATTCCAAATATCGCAGCCAAGGCTACTGCCACTCCGATGGCAATATTCAATGTGCTATGAGTAGCTGCATCTGGTGCTGATTGCAAGATAAGATAGAAGGCAGCTCCTATGATTATGCCTATCAAGAACGAGCATACAACCATAACTCCAGACATTAGAAGAAAACGTTTATAGTTTTTAGCTAAAAGCTTGACATTCAGCAAAGTAGCTGTCTTCGAAAAAAATAAGGCGTTAGTAAATATCGATGCTATAAATACTATGGCTGTAATGATCATTCCTATGGTTGTCTTAGAGTTGAGCACAGGTGTTAATGACACTACTGCGGCATTTATCAAAACGGGCAACCATGTAGCGAATAAAATAGTTTTTGCATTGTTGCATACAGTGTCGTAAGCTGCTTTTATACATGACGACACGCTGCGATGTTTGTAAAGTTCTTGTTCCATTATTATAACTCCTTAATAATAGTTGTCTTTTTCAGATTAAAATCTTTATCTTCTTCTGAATTCCGAGCATGTGATGGCTGTAGCAATAGCCACATTCAGACTCTCTGCCTTATCGGCAGCAGTAGCGAAGTTCGGTATCAGCAATCGGTTGTTTACATGTTTTCTCACCTCTTGGCTAATGCCATTACCCTCGTTGCCCATCACTATGATGCCATGCTTACTCAGCTCTTTGGCATAAATATCTTCGCCATCGAGTAGGGTGCCGTATACTGGGTAGTCAGCAGGAAGTGACGTTAGCAATTTGGTAATGTCGGTATAGATGATGTTCACACGAGCAATGCTTCCCATAGTAGCCTGCACCACTTTCGGATTGTAAGCGTCGGCAGTATCTTGGCTGCAATAGATGTTCTCTATGCCAAACCAGTCGGCAATACGAATTATTGTACCAAGGTTGCCTGGGTTTTGCACTCCGTCAAGAGCCAACGACAGTTTATCTTTAGGAAACTCTGCTGCCAACGAAGCGTTGCTGCCAGGAAGCTCGAATACTGCCAACACCTCCTGAGGAGTTTGCAGATAGCTTACCTTGCGCAATTCTTCTTCCGTAACGTCGAACACTTCAACCTCAGCAGGAATCTTTGTATGGTTAGCTTTTAGCCAACTTTCTGTAGCCACAACATAGCGCAAATGCATTGTTGGCATCAAGTCGCCAACAACCTTTGGACCCTCAGCCACAAACAAGCCTTCTGCTGTACGATTCTTCTTCAGTTCGAGCGAACGTATGTATTTTATCTTAGCCTTTGATATCATTGTAAATTATTTCTTGCAAAGGTAGTAATAATTTGGTTCTTTTTTGTAACTTTGCCCCACAAATTTATATTCCATTGAAGTTTATTAAACAATACATACTCTTTGCATCCTTTGCTTTGCTATCGGCATGCTCTGGCACCAAGTACGTACCTGAGGGCGATTATTTGCTCGACAAAGTAGAGGTGAAGTCGGAACTTTCTGGTTTCGATGCGTCGTCTTTGTCGGCTTACGTTAAGCAGACTCCTAACACAAAATGGTTTTCTTTGTTCAGAATACCATTGGCTACATATTCCCTTTCCGGTCGTGACACCACAAAATGGGTAAACCGCACATTGCGCAATATTGGTCAGGCGCCGGTAGTCTACGACACCTTGCTCACCAACACTTCTTCGGCAGCCCTTTCTATGGCTATGCGCAATAGGGGCTATATGCATGCCGACGTAGATGTTAAGACTAAGCGTAAGGGTAAGAAGATAAAGGTGGTTTATGAGCTTAATCCTGGCGAACAATACACCATTGGCTCCATACGCTATGATATTGAAGACGATAGCATAGCTAAAATTCTGAAAAACGACAAAGCCTCTATGCTTCGTCGTGGAGCACCATTTACAGTAGATAAGCTCGATGCCGAACGTAAGCGTATCACCAGCTTGCTCATGGATCGTGGCTACTATCGTTTCCACAAGGATTTTATCACCTATAGCGCAGACTCTTCGAAATATAGTAGCGATATTAACGTAACGCTCCATTTGTCGAAATATCGTGCCAACAACAATTCGCCCGAAACTCTTCACCCTTGCTATAGTATCAACTCCATTAACTATCTTTCGGGCAATGGAGCTGACGATAGTATTGTGCACCTTCGTCATAAGGTTATGGCTTACAATACTGCCATAAAACTTCATCGACCATTTTCTGCCACCGACCTTCAGACCACATACAACAACTTTGCACGTCTGAAGGCTGTGCGCTATACTAATATTCGATTCAACGAAGTGCCTGACACCACGCTCTTGGATTGCAACATACAGGTGAGCACTAATAAGCCTCACTCTATATCTTTCCAGCCTGAGGGCACAAATACTGCAGGCGACCTTGGTGCAGCAGCATCATTGACCTACGAGAATAGAAATATATTCCGCGGTAGCGAACTTCTGAGTATCGAACTCCGTGGTGCTTTCGAAGCCATTACCGGACTCGAAGGCTATCAGAACCAAGACTATGTGGAATATAATGCTGAGGCTAAGTTGCAGTTCCCACGCTTCGTAGCTCCATTCCTTTCTCGCACATTCCGCCGTCGTAGCAAAGCAACATCCGAGCTTTCTGTGGCATGGAACATGCAGAATCGCCCAGAGTTCCATCGTCGTGTGTTCTCTACAGCTTGGCGATATCGATGGGCAGAACCTCATCATCATCTCAGCTATCGTTTCGATCTTCTCGACCTCAACTATGTGTACATGCCGTGGATAAGTGCTACGTTCAAGCACGACTACCTTGATAGTGTGAGCAATCGTAATGCCATCTTGCGCTACAACTATGAGGACTTGTTTATCATGAAGCTTGGTTTCGGAATCTCTTATAATACCGACAACTTCGCATTCCGTGCCAACATCGAGTCGGCGGGCAATCTACTTGATGCTTTCGCTCGTGTAGCTAAGTTCCATACCAATAGTAATGGGCAGCATACATTTCTTAATATAGCATACGCACAATATGCTAAGTTCGACTTCGATTGCACACGTCTGTTCCGCTTTGATGCTCACAACACTCTTGCCCTGCATGGAGCCTTCGGCATTGCTTATCCTTATGGCAATAGCACGGTGTTGCCTTTTGAGAAGCGATATTTTTCGGGTGGTGCCAACTCGGTGAGAGGATGGGGAGTGAGAGAACTCGGACCAGGAAGATTTCGTGGTACTGATGGCCGCATCGACTTCATCAATCAGACGGGCGATATGAAACTCGACCTTAGTGCCGAATATCGCACTTATCTCTTCTGGAAGTTTGATGGTGCAGCCTTCGTTGATGCTGGTAACATCTGGACTTTGCGCTCGTATGCAGAGCAGCCTGGTGGACAATTCCACTTCACCGATTTCTATAAGCAGATTGCTGTGGCCTATGGTATTGGCTTGCGTTTAAACTTTGGTTATTTCATTCTTCGCTTCGATATGGGTATGAAAGCCATCAATCCTGCCTACGAAACCAAGAACGAGCACTACGCCTTTTTGCATCCAGACTTTTCTCGCGATTTCTCGTTCCACTTTGCTGTTGGAATGCCATTCTAAAAGGTTTTACTCATGATGGTTTCTTGAAAAATTCTTTTATAAACAAAATAAGGTGTAGCTTTCATGCGAAGGCTACACCTTATTGTTTAGTGGTGCTTCTTTTCGCTCTCCTTGATAAAGCCATGACGATAAGCGTAGAGAAGTTTTTTGAGTTCTGTAACTTGTTGGCGTAGCTCCTTACCCTTGTCAGTATCAGCAACGAGCATACGATGGCTCGACATTTCCACAATCTGAGTTGTAGACTTGATGTCGGTACCTCTGATTATTGCATCTTCGGTGCTGGTGAAAGGCTCGTGCTGCACAAGCTGGAAACCACGGCTGTGGTAAACCAAGGTGTAACCAGCAATGCCAGTTTCCTTATGGTAAGCCTGCGAGAATCCGCCATCTATCACCATCAGCTTGCCGCCTGCCTTGATAGGGTTTTCGCCACTCGCCACATGCACAGGTACATGACCATTTATGATGTGACGATTAGGGTCGGTAATGCCGAAGGCGTCCATTATCGAGTCGCAAATATCCTCACGATCACGCAAGGTGAAGAAGTTGCCCTTAGTCTCGTGGTGTGTCTCCTTTTCATTGATGAAATAGCGCTCAAATGTAGCCATCTTAGATTTGTCGAACAATGGACTATTTGGTCCGCACCATAGATACAGGAAGTAGTCTACAGCATATTCGCGCTCCTCTTTTGGAGTATCGTTTTGGAAAGCCGAGCGTATCTGCATGCCGATATCCGACATCAAAGCTCGTCCTGAGCATTTGTGACCTGGACGAATCTCCACTTCCTTCAGCGTGCCATCTTCATTAAGTGGTACAGAGGCATGGAAAAGCAAATTGCCATTGTAAATGCCGTACATGCAACCATGTGCCAGCATAGCACTGAGGTGGCGATGTAGCTTCTCACTAAGCATAAAGAAATGGCGCAGATGGTGCATCAGAGCCTCTTCCTCTTCTGTAAGCTTTGTAGGGTTGGCAGGATCGATAGTAGGGAAGTGGCAACTCTTCATCTGGTATGTGTTGCCTTCGAGGGTTATGGTGCCAGTCTTATAGTCGATATGCGAGAGCAAGTCGCGCTCTTCCATCTTCCATTCCGGATGCTTATGATAAAGCTGTGCTTCCACCTTAAACTGCATCACGGCAATAGCCTTGTGCATCTGAGCTGTCAGGCGTTGTGTCTTAGCATCCATGTTTTCGGCACCGCCACTAAACTTAGGCATAAACTCTTCGCAAGGGTCGTCTTTGTAGGCTTCCATAGCAAAGGTGGCAAGGGGCACAAGGTTGATGCCGTAGCCCTCTTCCAAAGTGGCGAGGTTAGAATAACGTAGCGACAAGCGAATCACATTGCAGATACAAGCATCATTGCCCGCAGCAGCACCCATCCACATAATGTCGTGGTTGCCCCATGTGATGTCCCAATGTTCGTAGTTTTCCATTAAGTCCATGATGCGATGAGCACCAGGACCACGATCGTAGATGTCGCCCAAGAGGTGAAGTTGGTCGATTGCCAATCGCTGTATCACACCAGCCATAGCGATGATGAAATCGTCGGCACGTCCTGTAGATATTATGGTGTCGATAATCTCGTTTACGTATGCTGTCTTGTTTGTGTCTTCTGTGCGCTCGTGGAGCAATTCTTCGATGATATAAGAGAAATCGGCAGGCAATGAGTGGCGCACCTTAGAGCGTGTGTATTTGCTCGAAATGTCTCGGCAAACAGCTACCAGCTTATGAAGCGTGATGTGGTACCAGTCGTCGATATCTTTCTCTTGTGCTTTCACCAACTCCAGCTTCTGTTCAGGATAGTAAATCAAGGTGCAGAGCTCACGCTTTTCAGCTTCGCGCAGAGTGGTGCCGAAAAGGTCGTTTACCTTTCGCTTAATATTGCCAGAAGCATTTTTGAGCACATGCTGAAAAGCCTCATACTCACCATGAATATCGGCAAGGAAATGTTCGGTTCCCTTAGGCAAATTGAGAATAGCCTGAAGGTTTATAATTTCAGTACTTGCATCGGCTATTGTAGGAAAAGAGTTAGACAACAGCTGCAAGTATCTCATGTCTTTTTCAATGTCTTTAGGATTTGTCATGACACGGCTATGTTTTTAAGTTTTGTAATCTCAGACGTCATTGCGTCTGCCTGTTTGTCAAATATTGGTTTTATAGGCATGAAGCCTTCTGTTAATCTTGTGATGGTTGCCATGGCTGCTTCGAGCCTTGCCATAAACAGCGTGGCGCTGGTTTCTTCGAGCATTGTTGCCAATACATCCTCGTCGTATTCCTCATGGTTGAGGCGTGTGGCAAGGTTTGCAATATGGCGCAAAGGCAACTTGTTGTGAGCAAGTTCGTGCTTTATGTTTAGCACCATCATGCATAGTTCGCGCTCTATCTGCTGTTCGTCGGTAGCAATATCTTCTACCTTGCTCTTCAGCATGATGTTGCTACTCAGCACGTCGTCGCACTTCAAATCTTTATCGCTATATTTATTGCTTGGAGCAAAGCGCTGAGCATTGTCCACTTCTATCATCGTAAGTTCAGGGTTGATGATGGCAGCACCTTGGGCAATGATGTCGGAGATGTGTTCATCGTGAGCATAGATGCAGATGTTGCGCCAGTCGGTGGCGTCAATCTTCTCCACATCTTCCTTTGCCTGTTTCATGGTTGTAGGCATCTGAGCTATTTCGGGGCAGGTGGCAGCCTGCAGCAGATACGTCATGGCTGTTGCTGCTTGTTGGCTCATCAAGGTGTAGACATTTGAGTCTAACACCTTTTGATAGAGTGTCAGCATCTGGCGAGCCATCTCCTTATTGCTCACGAGGCTTGTCAAAGCAGGATTCTTGATGATGCTCACGCGAGGATTCCAACGCAGACGAGTGAACATCTCGTTTTCAAACTTTCCTGCCACATGCACAGCCGACGCCTGTCGTGTCATTTGGCGCTGAAAGAGGTTGGTCTGCAGATTTCTCTTTGCAGCCTTACCTTTCATAGTCCATGGTTCGAGTCCGCCTAAAGGCGAAAATACCGTAGGGATATTCGCCTTGGTGGCTTTCTGCATGAGCTGTGCTGCTTGATGATTCCAGCATCCGAAGATGTGTACGATATTGATATCGTTGAGCAATTGTGGTGAGTAAGCGTGAGCTATTTCTGCTTGCACTCCGCTTATGTTGCCATTCTCGTTAAGACACACATTCAGCGCCGTCACCAATTCTTTGTTGGCGTCGACGCTGAATGTCTGTTGTGGTATATAGAGCAAAATCCTCATAATCCTATAGTTTTATAGTTTATGGGTTGTAAAATCTAATTTGTCGGCAAACTTATGGTTTATTGCATGTTTCATATTGTGCCACACCACGCTAAGCTGCAAAGGCAAAGCCAAAAGGGTAGGGATATTTTCGCCCAACTCCTTGGAGCGTTTAGACAACCATAGACTACATAGTGATGTTGTTATTATCAGCGAAACCGCTGCTACTGCTGTGATAATCCATTGCTGAAGTACCACGGATGCGGCAATGGCTGCGATGTCGGCAATTACCGTTGTGTGGAGCATTATCTGGTCGATGTTGAATACCAAGCGATGCTTTATGCCTCGCTTTAGTATCTTTCTCGATTCCAGATAGTACATGTGGTGATACAGCCACGCCTTGTGGGTAGGAGCATCCTCAACGACATGAGCCAAATGAGATGTTTCTGTAGCAGTATTGTCGGCTGTGGCAAAATCGTTTACCAAGAAGTCGTATTCTCCTCTCACCAAGTTCAAACTACTACGAAAACCCTCCTGCTTCATAAACAGGCTTTTGCGTATCATAAGGTTAGAGCCATAATGGCGATAAGCCATAGACTGCTGTGCTTCGCGAAGCGAGTAGCATTGAATTAGCATGCGCTCAAATCTCTGATACATTTTTGCATCGTCGTCGTAGCGGCTGTAGCCAATTACGAGGTCTTTGTCCTTATTGCAGTTGCTAGCCATATTGGCAAGCCAATGTTCCGACTCAGGGCGGCACGATGGTTCTACGAGCATTATCCATTCGCTCTTGGCAGCCTTTACGCCAATTGTGATAGAGAGCTTTTTGCGGCTCATGTATCTCGACGATTCAGGTATAAGCGTGTAGTATAGATGCTTGTCGGCTGAAAGCAACTTCAGCACATTTTCTGTTTCGCTGTCGCCTTTCTCTGCCACCACTATCACCTGAAAGTTTCCAGGATATTGCTGTGCCAACACTAAGGGCAGATTGCGTCTTAGTTCGGCAGCATTGTCGTGGGCAGTTATGACGATGCTTACGGATGGCATTTGCTGTCCGTAAGCATCGTTAGCAGAACTGTTGTCGGCATCTTCTGTTGATGATAAGTCAGCCTCTTCCGACAAGATAATCTTGCGGAACAGAGGGTTAACAAAGGAGGCTATAATAGCCAATAGCAGCAGAATGCCGCAAATTATTAATGATGTTGTATTAAATATCATAAATCTTCTGAGATATAGCCTTTAGGCAACTTGCGGCAGTTGTACTGACTTGCCATAATTTCGCCATAGGCTCCAGCCGAGCGTAGTGCTATTAGATCGCCACGCTTGGTTTTGTTGATGTCGATAGCTTTAGCAAAGACATCGCTCGATTCGCATATTGGACCCACCACGTCGTAGGTCTCCATAGGCTCGTCGCTCGAAATGTTCTCTATCTTGTGGTACGCCTGATAAAGGGCAGGACGGATGAGGTCGGTCATACCGGCATCCACAATGGCAAACTTCTTTGCTGTGCCTTGCTTCACGTATAGTGTGCGGGTGATGAGCGAGCCCATCTGAGCCACAACGGCACGTCCCAATTCAAAGTGCAGAGACTGACCTTCGCGCAATTTCAGCTTCTTGGCGTATGTATCGAAATAAGCCTTGAAGTTTGGTATTGGCTCACGGTTAGGGTGGTCGTAGCTAACGCCGAGTCCACCGCCCACATTGATATTCTCAACGATGATATGATTGCGCTCAAGCTTGTCTTGCAATTCGTTGATACGGTTGCATAAAGCCTCGAAGTCGCCCATGTCAAGTATCTGACTACCAATATGGAAGTGCAATCCCACAAACTTCACGTTCTGCATCTGTGCCGCTTCTTCTATCGCAGCCTCCATGTCTTGCATGGCAATGCCGAATTTGTTTTCTGCAAGTCCGGTTGTGATATTGGCGTGAGTATGTGCGCCCACGTTAGGGTTGATACGGAAAGCCACTCTCGCCACCTTGCCTCGTGCTGCTGCAAGCTCGTTGATAACCTCCAGCTCGGCGATGCTCTCCACATTGAAGCAGAAAATATCTTTGTCGAGTCCGAGGTTTATCTCCCAGTCGCTTTTGCCCACTCCGGCATATACTATCTTAGATGGTGCAAAACCTGCGTTGATGGCAGCCTCAATCTCGCCACCGCTCACGCAGTCGGCACCAAGACCTGCTTGGCAGATTATATTGAGCACCTTTGGATTGGCATTAGCCTTCACCGCATAGTGCACATGGTATCCTGGATGCTTGTCCACTTCGTTGTTGATAGCCTTCAGGGTTTGGCGTAGCAAGTCGGTGTCGTAATAGTAGAATGGCGTCTGTATGCCTTGGAATTTATCTATTGGAAATGTACCTTTCATCTGAATTGTCTTGTTCTGTGTGTTGTGTGTTGTTGTATAGCCCATCCCTCTGTGTTGGAGAGAGATGGGCTGAAAGAGATGATGTGTTTTTTGCTTTACTTATTAAACAATACGTTGCTCAAATTCTGCAGCGCTTGCTTCTTGTCGCTCTCCTTGATAAGGAACGAGATGTTGTAGTTGCTACCGCCATAGCTAATCATGCGCACAGGGATGTTCTTCATAGCGTCGGTAGCGATGGTCTCGAAACCGAGGTTGCTCCAGTCGAGGTCGCCAACTACGCAGACGATACACATGTTGGTGTCTACGGTCACAGTACCATATTTCTTGAGCTCGTCAACGATTTCGTTCAGGTGGTCGTCTTTGTCGATACTCATGCTCACACCAACTTCTGATGTTGCAATCATGTCGATAGGAGTCTGATAGCTCTCGAAAATCTCGAATACCTTGCGCAAGAATCCTGTTGCCAAGAGCATGCGCGACGACTTAATCTTGATAGCTGTAATGTTGTCCTTAGCAGCCACAGCCTTGATTTTGCCACGTACTATCACGTTGTCGATGATAGTGCCCTCGGCCTTAGGGTCCATGGTGTTCTTCAAGCGTACAGGAATGCCTGCATATTTAGCTGGCTGCACACATGTAGGGTGCAAAATCTTAGCTCCGAAGTATGCGAGCTCGGCAGCCTCTTCGAAGTTGAGCTGTCTCACAGCCTCTGTCTTATCAACGATACGAGGGTCGTTGTTGTGCATTCCGTCGATGTCGGTCCAAATCTGAATCTCTGAAGCTGGCAGAGCAGCACCGATGAGCGATGCTGTATAGTCAGAACCACCACGCTGCAAGTTGTCTACCTCGCCATAAGCGTTGCGGCAGATGAAGCCCTGGGTGATGTAAATCTGATAGCCCTCATTGTCCTTCATGATAGACTGTAGCTTCTCCTTGATATAAGCGGTGTCAGGCTCAGCATTCTTGTCGGTGCGCATAAAGTCGAGTGCATTGAGCAACACAGCCTTAACGCCACACTCCTGAAGATAGTTTACCACCATGTTGGTGCTGATGATTTCGCCCTGAGCCACGATGCTCTTCTCCTCGAAGCTTGTAAACAAGTCTTTGGTGAATGAGCGCAGATAGTTGAATTCCTGCTGCAACAGGTCGCGTGTCTTCTGCTTATATTCTTCGGTGGAGTAGAGGTCTTCAACGTGTTGCAAGTATTTCTTCTCAAGGTTGTTGATAACCTCGTTTGCGCCTTCTGGATTCTTCTTATACAGATAGTCGCTAATTTCCACCAATGAGTTTGTTGTGCCGCTCATTGCCGAGAGCACTACGAAAGTTGGTTCACCAGACTCTGTGATGAGCTTGGCAACATTCTTCATTCTTTCAGGAGAACCTACCGAGGTACCTCCAAACTTCATTACTTGCATGTTCATATCGTTTATTTTTTTTCTTTTTTTCTTTTTTTCTTAATTATCCTTCAAATCCATTTGATTCTTCACTCTTCACTTAGATTCTTCACTCTTCACTTATAGAGATCTTAGTGAAATCCTTAGTGATGTCTGCCATGTGACCATCCTTGCATTGGTAAACGATGCCTGGGAACTGGTCGATTATAGGCAAGTTGTGAGTGGTCATCACCACGGCTGTGCCGGTCTGAGTGATACTCTTCAGCACATTCAGAATTGATGTTGCTGTTTCAGGGTCGAGGTTTCCCGTTGGCTCGTCGGCAATTATCACCTTTGGCTCGTTGAGCAATGCGCGAGCTATAGAAATACGCTGCTGTTCGCCACCCGAAAGTTCGTGAGGCATAGAGTGTATCTTCTCTTGCATGCCGACATCAGCCAGCACCTCGTCGATACGCTTTTTAATATCTTTCTTGTTTTTCCATCCTGTGGCTTTTAGCACGAATTCCAGGTTGTCGTAAACCGTGCGGTCGTGCAACAACTGGAAGTCTTGGAATATTATTCCCAATTCGCGTCTTAGTGCAGGTATTTCCTTGCGTTTCAGGCTCACCACATTGCGTCCTAACACTTCTGCCTTCTCAGCCTCGTCTTTCATGAGGTCGAGTTCGCAGTATGTTGTTTTCAGTAGTGAACTCTTTCCCGAGCCCACCTTACCAATGATGTAGATGAATTCTCCTTCGTCTACATGGAAGTCTACACCCTCAAGCACTAATTTGCCTTGCTGGTAGATGTTTACGTTTTTATATTCTATTAGCATATCTTTTATTAGCAATTTACTCTTTACTCTTTTTCACCCTTCGGGCTTTATCCCAGTTAGGGTCGTGGCGTTTTTGCAGTTCTGCAGCCACATTCTCTATGCGTAGGCCCTTTTCGGTGAGCAGCACTATGAGGTGGTAGAACATGTCGGAAGCCTCGTAGATGAGTTTGTCGTTAGTGCCGTTGGTGGCTTCTATGACAGTCTCGAGAGCTTCTTCGCCCACTTTCTGTGCTATGCGGTTAACGCCTTTTTGGAAAAGACTTGTGGTGTAGCTGCCCTCAGGCATCTCTTCGTGGCGACGCTCTATGAAGTCCTGTAGTTCTGAGAGAAAAGCCAATGGATTGTTCTCGTTGTCTTCGCCCCAGCAGGTGTCGGTGCCTTTGTGGCATGTTGGACCATGAGGCACAGCCTTGACGAGTAGCGTATCGTTGTCGCAGTCGTTCTTGATGCTCACCAGGTCGAGAAAGTTGCCTGATGTTTCGCCCTTTGTCCAGAGGCAGTTGCGCGAGCGGCTCCAGAAGGTAACCTTGCCTGTAGCCATGGTTTTGTCGAAAGCCTCTTGGTTCATGTATCCAAGCATCAATACATTCTTTGTATTTGCATCCTGTATGATGGCAGGAACGAGTCCGCCTGTCTTTTCAAAGTCTATTTCCATTTTTGCGTTGTGTTTTGTCTGTCACCTTATTATATATATGTACGCGTGTGAAAGCTTATCTCCTCACGTTTATTCCCTGTTGCCAGAGATAATCTTTTAGCTCAGGTATTGCTATTTCGCCGAAGTGAAACACGCTTGCTGCCAATGCAGCATCAGCTTTGCCCTTTACGAAAGCATCTTTGAAATGCTCCATGGTGCCTGCGCCGCCACTTGCTATCACGGGTATCGACAGGTTGTCGGCAAGTTCAGCCAAAGCTTCGTTGGCAAATCCTTGCTTCACTCCGTCGTGATCCATGCTGGTGAATAATATCTCGCCAGCGCCACGCTCTTGCACCTGGTGTGCCCAGTCGAAGAGTCCGAGTTCTACTCGTTCTCTGCCGCCCTTCACGTAGCAATGCCAACCGTCTTCGTCGTGGCGTGCATCGATAGCGCACACACACACTTGCGAGCCAAATTTGCCAGCTATCTCGTCGATGAGGCTAGGAGTGCGGATGGCTGCTGAGTTGATGCTCACCTTGTCGGCTCCTGCGTTGAGCAGACGTTCCACGTCTTCCAGTTTATTTATTCCGCCACCCACGGTGAACGGGATGTTTATCTCTTGCGCCACCTTTGTCACCATGTCGGTAAAGGTTTTGCGCTCCTCGAAGCTTGCCGTGATGTCGAGAAACACCAGCTCGTCGGCTCCCATATCGCTATAAGCTTTGCCCAAAGCTACAGGGTCGCCAGCGCTACGCAGATTCACAAAGTTGGTGCCCTTAACGGTTTCGCCATTCTTCACGTCGAGGCATGGTATGATGCGTTTTGCTAAAGTTGCCATAGCTCTTCGATATTTATTTTTCCTTCATAGAATGCCTTGCCGAATATCACGGCAGGAATGCCGCTGTCGTTAAGGTTGCGAATGTCGTTGGTGCAGCCCACGCCGCCACTTGCTATGAGGTGAAGAGTGGGGTAAGCGTCCATGATTTGGTGATATAGTTCGGTGGCTGGTCCTTGCAGGGTGCCGTCTTTCGATATCTCCGTACAGAGCACGTTCTTCACTCCGTGGTCTACATATTGTTTCAAGAATGGCAGCAACTCTTCTGCAGAGTCTTCCTTCCATCCATTTATCGAAATCTTACCGTTTCTTACGTCGGCTCCCAATATCAGCTTGTTGGCGCCATATTCTTTGAGCCAACTCAAGAATAGCTCTGGCTTTGTCACTGCAATGCTGCCTATTGTCACCATGCTTGCTCCAGCCTCGAAAGCCTTCTTCAGGTCGTCGTCGGTTTTTAGTCCGCCTCCAAAGTCTACCTTCAAGTTTGTTGCATCTGTAATAGCCTTCAGCACATGGTCGTTGACTATATGTTTCGACTTTGCTCCATCGAGGTCAACCACATGTAGGCGTTTGAATCCCATGTCTTCAAATTGTCGTGCCACGTCGGCAGGCGAATCGTTGTAGACTGTCTTCTGATTGTAGTCGCCCTTGGTGAGTCTCACGCATTTGCCGTCGATGATGTCGATGGCTGGTATTAGTTCTATCATAAGTCAATCTCCATGAAGTTTTTCAGAATCTGTTCTCCCACCTTTCCGCTCTTCTCTGGGTGAAACTGCGTGGCATAGAAGTTGTCCTTGTGCAGCGCTGCAGAGAATGGTAATGTGTAGTTGGCTGTAGCGATAGTCCATTGACTCACAGGTACATAGTAGCTATGTATGAAGTAAACATACGGGCTTTCTCCCAATCCCTTGAATAGTTTGCAAGGCTCATCGCCCAGCTCTATTCTGTTCCATCCTATTGCCGGCACCTTGTCTTCGTGGCACGTAGGCTGAAAACGTTTCACCTCCATCGGGAATAGTCCCATGCAGTCGGTGTTGCCCTCTTCGCTATGCTTGCACAATAGCTGCTGGCCGATGCAGATGCCCAATACGGGTTGCTTCAAATCGAGGATGATGCGGTCGAGCTGATGCTCCTTGATATAAGCCATCGTAGAGCTTGCCTCGCCCTGTCCGGGAAACAGCACCCTGTCGGCAGAAGCCAACACCTCAGCATCGTCGGTGATGATGGGCTCTACTCCGAGTCGTCGCATGGCGTTGACTACGGAGTAAATGTTGCCAGCATTGTATTTTACTATTGCTACTTTCACAGTTCTGATGTTGTGTTATATGTTGTTATGTTGTGTGTAGGGTAGATTCCCTAACTGAATATTATCGTCTTGTTGTTGTATGTCAGAATCTTGCGCTCTATGTGCTTAGTCACGGCTCTCGACAATACAATCTTCTCCAAGTCTTTGCCTTTGAGCACGAGGCTCTCAGGAGTGTCCTTGTGGGTGATGCGGGTGACATCTTGCTCGATAATAGGACCTGCATCCAAGTCGGCTGTTACATAATGGCTTGTGGCGCCGATAATCTTCACACCTCTTTCCCATGCCTGATGATAAGGTTTTGCACCAATGAAGGCTGGTAGGAATGAATGGTGGATGTTGATAATCTTATGTGGGTAAGCGCTTATCATGCCGTCGGTGATGATCTGCATGTAGCGTGCCAACACGATGAATGTCACCTTCTCTTTCTTCAGCAACTCCATTTCTGCCTTTTCAACTTCCTCTTTGTTAGAGTGGTCTTTCTTTATTGACCACACGTAGTAAGGTATGTTGAACTGCTCAGCCACATATCTCAAGTCTTCGTGGTTGCTCACGATGCAAGGTATGTCTACGTTCCATTCTCCTGCCTTATAGCGTGCCAGCAAGTCGTATAGACAATGGCTCATCTTGCTCACGAAGATAGCCATGCGTGGTCGTTCGTCGTTAAAGTAAAGGTTGAACGTCATGTTGTATCTCTGCGAATATAGGGTGTCTATATATTCGTAGATTTTCTCGCGTGGAATGGTGAAGTTCTTCAACTCCCATTCTATACGCATAAAGAACATACCGTCTTCTCTATCTACATATTGGTCAAGGTATACGATATTACCCTGGTTGTCTGTGATAAACTTTGTAACTTCCGAGATGATGCCTTGTTCGTCAGGGCAATGCAGAAGTAGTATTGCTGTTGGTTTCATATCTTGCATTTGCATTGTTAATGTCGTTGCAAAGATACAAAATAATATTGAAAGTGGAATATAGATTATATGAAAATTATTAATAATCTGCTATTATGCTCTAAATTGTTGTCGTTTTGTAATCTTATTCCGTTTTTATAATAGCAGAGTGTAAAAGCTAAAGAGGTAAAAGAGTAAAAGGGTAAAAAGTAAATGAGTAAAAGATGTAAAAAAGTAAAAGAGTAAAAAGAATAATATATAAAAAGAAAATAGGTGATATATAAATAGATAAAAAGTAAAAGGGAGGCTTTTTCCTCCCTTTTCATTGTTCGAAGTCGTTTTTACGACTTCGCTTATTTCTTCGCTTAAATATCGCTTATTTCTTCGCTTAAATATCGCCTATATCTGCGCGCTATATATCGCCTAATTGTCGCCTATATCTTATTTTTCCTCCTCTGTAGCTCTGAGAATGATGCTGGTGGCGCCGATGGTGAATAGGGTGCCATCTTCTATTACTCTGCGTTCGCGGTCGCCAAGTATCTCATTGTCTACGAATGTGCCGGTATAGCTTGGGCCATCGCGGAGAATGTATTTCAGGTTGCCCTTCTTGTCGCGGCTAACATTGATTACGCAATGGTTCATGTCGATACTTGGGTCGTTGGTTTCTATGGCGCAATTCACGCCAGAACCCTTCATGTATCGGCCTATCACGTTGTCGCCCATCTGCAATGGAATAACCTGCTTGTAGTGGAATACATTCTCTATCACGACGATAGATCCACAGCCATTTTCGTTGGCTTGCTCGTCGGGATTATCTTCCTTTTGAGTGTTTCTGAGTTTAGATACACCTATTCTAATACCAAACTCCTTTCCGCATTCCGGACATTGGAAAACCAATGACTGTCCTGCTTCGTATTTTGTTTCATCGAAAGTAATGAAGTTGTCGCATTTAGGGCATCTAACTCTTTTCATGTTCTGTGTTAACCTCGTTGTGTGAAAATGTTGGCTTGCAGCCTTTTAGTTTTAGTTAATCTTCATCACCCAACCCTCTACGAAAGGTTCCTTGTCGTTGAGCTTGTTGAGTGTGTTGTAGGCGTCCTGCTGAGTAGCGTAGTTGCCATAAACAACGCGTGTGACGTTGTTTCTTGTAGCTACGCGAGCTTCGTTCAGTCCTTGCTTGTGAAGTGTGCTAACGAATGTTTCTGCATTCTTTTTAGCAACCTTCGAGGCTATGACTATCACGTAGCCGCTTGTTTCTGCAGGTGCTGCCTTTGCGGTTTTAGCAACCTCAGTTTTGTTTTTCAATTCGTTATTGGTGAGTGCCTTGTTTGGGGCTATATTTCCTGTTTTTGCTTCAGCCTTTGTGTTGATTTCTGTCTTTGCCTCGGTTTCAGCTACGGCTGTATAAGTTTCTGCGTTGTCAGCCTTCTTAAGGTCGATTTCTTTCAGCGAAGCTGTGCCTGTAGTGATATCTTTCGGCATTACCTTGTCCAAAAGGTTGGTGTCAATGGCTCTCCCAGCAGTAGTTGTGGTGTTGCTGAGTGGAGCAGGGAATAGGAGGAATACGATTACAGCGATACAACAAGCTGCGATGTTGCGCAATAGGCTCACGCGGATGCTTATCGTGCGTTCCTCCTCTTCTTCTATTTTCTCTTCGGTAGGCGCATTGATGTCTACGATGTTAGCCTTTGTTTCGCTCTTAGTGTTTTCTGTAGCGAGCAATGCTAATGGCTTAAATTCGAAGCTTCCCAAACCGTAGAGATCAGGAGTCAGAATGCCTGCTTCGCAAGGTTCAAACTCGTAGTGTCCGTCGTCGTTGAGGTTTAATGTGCCGATATTATGCAACTCGAATGTGCCGTCGGTATCTATTCGCTCTTTTATTTCTCTTACCTCGTCGGCAATGCGCTTCAGAGCTTCAGGATAGCTAATGTCGTAGGCTTCTACATACGACTGAGCGAGGAGCGAATCGTTCATTTTTAGCTTAGGATTGAATCCAATAGTGCGTAGCGGCGGGATAAACATGTTGTCTCTCTCGTCGAAGCGTGCGTCGGCATGATGCGCCATAAATCCCCCAAAATCAGGCACTATGACGCAGTCGTTGCTTAGCAAAAGTATCTCTATATGTTTTTCTAATTCAATCACGTTTGCAAAGTTACTGCTTTTTTTCGAGGTAGCCAAGTGAAGAGGAAATTATTTTCTGTAAAAAGTGGAAGAGAAGCAGATGTTGTCATTTTGTCATTTGGTCATTTTGTCATTTTGATTTTTGAAAGTGTGAAATTATATCTATATAATTATATATTATAATATATAATTATATAGAGGTCTGACAACCGCTTTTTTTCTTGAAAATGACAAAATGACAAATGACAATCTTGACAACGTTACTTTAGAGGTCGAATGGTGCTATGCGACTATTCGTAAGAGGTTGTGCGACTATTCTCGTGGGGCGATGCGGATAGTCGGGTGGCGCGAGGCGGATTTTTATGCATTTATGGACGTTTGTATGGGCTTGTTTGGATGTTGTGGGAAAATGGTTGTTTATTCCCGTTAAAAAGTGGTTAAATGCTTGGCTGTTACGGGAAAAATGAGTATATTTGCATGTCGATAAATATATGGTGGTTTCTTTTTGTTAAATGGTGTTGTTCGGATAGCGAAAAGAACAAAATAAGGTAAAAAATACGATGA
>OIZT01000327.1_pt1 | contig 31036 bp, 29 predicted proteins | sample 1588611 | NCBI WGS metagenome assembly OIZT01 (sample SAMN03283278) | human gut metagenome | biome: human-associated habitat; material: feces | host: Homo sapiens | place: Peru | collected 2012
TAGTAGTACCAATAACTTTAATATCTTCACTATCTAATACTGGCTTTAACATTTCTGATACATTTAATTTGTCTCCATCGCTTGTTCCTACGCCAACAATAGTATGTATTTCATCAATAAATAAAATTGCGTCTTCTTCCTTTATATCTTTTATTATTCTATTAAATCTTTCTTCCATTTCACCACGATATTTAGTATTAATAGTAAAATCCATTACATTTACTTTAAAAATCTTTTTATCTTTAAGAAAATTAGGAACATTACCATTTTGTATTAAGTATGCTAATTCATTAACAATAACACTTTTACCTACACCTGAAGGTCCTACTAAAATAGCACTTTTATTTTCTGATGCAAGTGCAATCATTAATTCTTTTAATTCGGTTCCTCTTCCTATAATTGGTTCAGTTTTAAAGTTTTTCTCAGTTAATATTTTATATTTGTCAGAACTAATTCTTTTAATGTTTGAATTATCATTGTTTTTAGCAGAGTCATTATAACTACTATCTTTATTAATGCTATTGATATCATTTTTATTATTTAAGTAATCATATACTTTTACTAGATCTATATTACTAATTTTACCACTATTTAATAATTTATCATAATCACTAAAAACTTCTCTAATTGCTGAACTAAGTGGAGTAGGATTATAACAACATATTTCATCAATTTCAATAAATCTATCTTTTCCATATATTTTATATATTAATTTAGTAAAAATATCTATTGCTTTCTTTTGATTTTTAAGTTTTACAATAGTATATTTTGGACTATGTAAATTAGTACTTTCTATATTATTTTTAGTACCAAGAGATACTACAAATAAGTCTTCGATAAACATTATGTATTCACACTTCTTTCTTTTAGTAGTTTATATTCTAACACATTAGTATTTAAAAGTAAATAAATATTCTTTATAGAAAAAATCATACAACAATTATATATGATTTTTAAGTTCAATTACTTTTTTTAATGTTTTAGGTTTTACTTTAGTTAAATTAATTAAATTATTTATAGTAGTTTCTTTGGAAGTATTATATAATCTATTACAAGAATTAATTCCATAAATTATATTATCAATTGTTAAGTATTCATTATCTAATAATTTGGCTTCGGCGAAAGCTTTATCTATTATACTTATTACTAATGATGGATTATTTTCTATATCATTATAAGTTCTATTCTTTTTATTTGCTAGTTTAATTAATTCTTCGATTATAATATCTAAATAATTTTCTATTTCTAATGCTGAAATATTAGTATTATTAAAATAATCTATAAATGTCTTTCTAATAATACTACTTAGTAATATATCATCTGGTTCATTAATATTAATTTTTTCAAATCTTCTTTTTAATGCAGTTGTTTCAAAAAAATTAATATATTCTTCATTAGTAGTAGTACCAATAACTTTAATATCTTCACTATCTAATACTGGCTTTAACATTTCAGATACATTTAATCTATCTCCTTCGCTTGTTCCTGCACCAATTATAGTATGTATTTCATCAATAAATAAAATTGCATTTTCTTCTTTTGCGGTATCAATTATTTTGTTAAATCTTTCTTCTAATTCTCCACGATATTTAGTGTTTAAAATGAAATCAGATACATTTAACTGAATTATTTTTTTGCTTTTAAGAAAATTTGGAACATTATTATTTTGTATTAAATATGCTAATTCGTTTACAATAACACTTTTACCTACACCTGAGGGTCCTACTAAAATAGGATTTTTATTGTTGGTGGCGAGTGCAATCATTATTTCTTTTAATTCACTTGTTCTTCCTATAATTGGTTCAATATAAAATATTTTGTTAGTTAATATCTTATACTTTTTATTTGCGCTTTCGGATTTGTAATTGTTTCCAACAATACTTCCTAAGTTATTACTTGTATTATTTATTGTTTTAAAATCATGGAATTCTTTTGTAGTTTCATTTAAATGTGAATATATTAATGATAATCCTTTTTCATCTATTAAACCTTTATTTAAAATTTCTTCATGATTGGTAAATACATATTTTATAACTGAACTAAGAGGAATAGGGTTACTACAACATAATTCACTACTGTTTATTTTGTCTTTGCTATATATTTTATAGCTTACTTTTGAGAAAACATCAATTACTTTTTTTTTGTTATTTGCTATTGTACATATGATAAATTTAGAGTTAAAGTCTCTATCTGTTTCAAAATTATTTCTTCTATCTAATTTTACAATAAATAGATCACATATATGATTCATAAGATTCTCCTTTTTTAATTAGTTTATATTCTAACACATAAGTATTTAAAAGTAAATGATATTTTATATGCAAAATAGTTAATTAATGATTTAATATTGTTAAAAATTATAAAGCGTAACATAAAAAGGTTGACAGACTAATATAATTATGATATGATTATTTAGACGAAGGAGGGATAACAATGGTAAAAATTAGATTAAAAAGAATGGGTGCAAAGAAAGCTCCTTTCTACCGTATAGTAGTAGCAGATTCTAGAAGTCCTAGAGATGGTGCATTTATCGAAAAAATCGGTACATACAATCCGCTTACTAATCCTGCTGAAATTAAGGTAGATGAAGAATTAACATTAAAATGGTTAAATAATGGTGCAGTTCCTACAGATACAGTTAGAAATTTATTAAGTAAAGCTGGAGTTATGAAAAAATTCCATGATCAAAAGCAAGGTAAATAATGAACTTAGTAGAATTAACAGAAACAATTATTAAGAAGATTGTATCAGATCCTGATTCAGTTAATGTAAAAGAATTTGAATCTGATGAAGAAAATACTGTACAAATTGAAGTTATGATTTCTAGTGATGATTTAGGAAGAGTAATTGGAAAAGAAGGACACACTATTAACGCTATAAGAACTATTGTTCAAGCTAGTTCATATATTAATGATAATAAAAAAGTTAGAATAAATATAGATTCATATTAAAATGGTAAAATGATTTTAGAGGGTAAAACTTTAAAATATAAAATTTTAGATTCTTTAAAAGAAAAAGTATCTAAACTTAGTATTAAACCTACATTGGTAGTTATACAAGTTGGTAATGATGAAGCTTCAAATGTTTATGTTAAAGAAAAAGGAAAAATGTGTGATTATGTTGGATATGGATTTAAACATATTAAATTAGATAGTGATATTACAACATTAGAGTTAGTAGATATTATTAATAAATATAATATGGATAATTCAGTATTTGGTATATTAGTACAAATGCCTTTACCTAAACATATTGATGTGAATATTGTACAAAATGCTATATCTTATAAAAAAGATGTAGATGGATTAACTGATATTAATATGGGTAGTTTAGTACATAACAAGAAATGTTTAGTTCCATGTACTCCAAAGGGTATAATTGAATTACTTAAATATTATAATATTCCTATTAAAGGTAAAGATGTTACTATTGTAGGAAGAAGTAATTTAGTAGGTAAGCCATTAATTAATTTATTTTTAAATGAAGATGCTACAGTTAGTATATGTCACTCTAATACTAGTGATTTAAGTAAATATACAAGTAATTGTGATATTTTAGTAGTAGCAGTAGGTAAGAAACATTTAATTAATAAATCTATGGTAAAAGAAGGTACTACTATTATTGATGTAGGAATAAATAGGGATAATGGTAAATTATGTGGGGATGTTTGCTATGATGAAGTTAATGATATTTGTAATATAACACCAGTTCCTGGGGGAGTAGGACAAATGACTATTGCAATGTTAGCAAGTAATATTTATGAAGCATATGATTTATCTAAGGAAAGATAATATGAGAATAGATTTAACTAATATTTTAGCTAATATAGTTAGTGCAATTAATATTAATGAACAAGTAATTATAGATAATGAAATTTTAAAAACAAGTAATATAAGAAGATTAGATAATACGATGTTTAAAGGTAGAATCTTTAAAGACTATGAAGATAACTTAGTTTTAGAAGGTAACATTACTGGTACAATGGTATTACCTGATGATATTACTTTAAAAGATGTTAATTATGAATTTAAGTCTGAGATATTTGAATATATCGAAGAAGTATTTACAATAGATAAAAATTCTATTGATATATTAGACTATTTATGGCAAAATATATTGGTAGAAGTTCCTTTGAAAGTTAGAACTGAAGAAGATGATAATATAACTTTAAAAGGAGATGGATGGAGACTTATTACGGAAGAAGAACTTAATAATAGAAGTAATAGACCATTTAGTGATTTATCTAAATTATTAGACAAGTAAGGAGGAGATAATATGGCAGTTCCATTTAGAAAAGTAAGTAAAACTAGAAGAGATATGAGAAGAACTCATTATAAGGTTACTGCAAATGGATTAGTTAAATGTTCTAACTGCGGTGAAATGATTAGATCTCATAGAGCATGTCCAAAATGTGGTTTTTATAAAGGAGAAAATAAATTATCTAAAGAAAAAGCAGCCTAGTGGTTGTTTTTTTTATTTTCCTAAAACTTTAAATAAATAAATAATTAATTAATTAAATTTATGCCAAACATTTGTATGAAATGTATTGACATTAACAAAGACGTATGATATCATCTATACACAAGGTGGTGAGGTTAATGTATAAAGCATATAAATTTAGATTATATCCTAATGATGAACAAAAGATTCTTATAAACAAAACATTTGGAAGTGTAAGATACACATATAATTATTATTTAGATAAAATGAAAAATAACACTTATGTAACTCCTTATAATAACATCAAGGACTATGAATACAATTTAAAATATGAAGCGACATTCTTGCAAGAAATAGATAGTACCATAATAAAAAAATCAATATACAAATTAGATGATGCATATAAAAGAATGTTTAATGATCAAGGAGGATACCCTAAATTCAAAAGTAAATATGGAAGAAATAGTTATAATACGCCCGCAGTATATGGCAAGTATAAAGGTATAGAACAATGTAATATAGAATTAAATTTACAAACAAAACAAATAAAATTACCTAACTTAAATTGGGTAAAAATAAGAGGATATAGAAATATAGATAATATTAATGGCAAATTAAAAAATGCCACTATATCTAAAGAACCTAATGATAAATATTATGTATCAGTATTATATGAAATGCCTGATATCAAACTTATAGAAAGACCTAGAACCATCGTAGGAATAGATATTGGAATAAAGAAGTTGTTAACCTTATCGGATGGAACAACAATAGATAATATACATACTCAAGAAAAATACCAAAAAAGAATAAAAAGAAAACAAAGAGAATTATCTAGAAAAATAAAAGGAAGTACTAACTATTATAAATGTAAAAAAGAACTAGCAATACTTTATAGTAAACTAGCTAATTCAAGAAAATATTACATTCATAAAATAACTAAATCTATAACTGATGAATATGATATTATTACTTGTGAAAAATTAACAACTAAAGAAATGATAATCAAAGGTAAAGAAAATAAACTATCTACAAAAATAAATGATGCCACATTCACAGAAATAATAAGACAACTCTCGTATAAAGTAAAATTTAAAGGCAAAAGATTTTACCAAATAAATACCTATTATCCATCAAGTCAAATATGTAGTAGATGTGATAACCAAGATAAAAAATATAAAGATTTAAACGAAAGAGAGTATAAATGCACAAAATGTGGAATGGAATTAGATAGAGATTTTAACGCAAGTATAAATATTATGTTCGAAGGATTAAAGTTATATATGAAAAATTATGCCAAATAACACACACATACACATTAGAAAGCAACAACTAATAACAAATACTATAAATAAATAAGATTTATTAAATATTTAAGAAATAAGTACGGTAGCAACTATCGGAATTTAAGTCTGTGGAGAAGTCTGAATACAGGGTCAATGAAGCAGAAAACATATCACCTTAGAGATGACATTATATGTCATAGAGCATGTACAAAGTGTGGATTCTATAAAGGAGAAAATAAATTGTTTAAAGAAAAAGCAGCCTAGTTGTTGTTTTTTTTAATGTTTGAATGTATAATTATGATATGAGGATGGTGAAGATATGGAATCTAACAAAGAACTAAAAAATTGTCCTAATTGCAATGAAAGGATTAGTGTTCATGATATACAGTGTCCGTACTGTAAATACATAGATGATAAGAAATATAAAAAAGAAAATGATAAATTAAAAAAGAAGAAAAAGGACACTAAATTAAATGAAAAGAAGTTAAAGAAAAAGCTTAATCCAAGTAAAAAAACTAAACAAAGAAATGCATTACTTGTATATGCTATATCTACACTCGTAATATTAGTATGTGTAATTATCTTAGTAATTAAAAGATTTATGTAGTATTTTTTAATATAAATAATATAATTAAAGTGAGGTAATTATGAAATATATTGGGTTAAATGATAAAGAAGTAATAACAAATAGGGATAAATATGGTATAAATGAATTAGAAGTAGTTAAGAAAAAAAGAATAATAAATAAAATAATTGACATATTTAAAGAACCTATGTTATTACTTTTAATAATGTCTACGTTGATATATTTTGTTCTTGGAGAAATATCTGATGGTATACTTATGTTAGTATTTGTTTTAGTGATATGTGGTATTGAATTTATTCAAGAAGAAAAGACTAGTAAGGCATTAGAAATATTAAATAGTTTAAAAGAATTAAATGTTAAAGTAATTAGAAATAATAAAATAATTACTGTTAGTAGTAGAGATGTAGTAGTTAATGATATTCTTGTTTTAGAAGAAGGAGATAAAATACCTGCGGATGCTATTATTTTAGAATGTAATTCTCTTGGAGTTAATGAATCAATACTTACTGGGGAATCTCAAGTTGTATATAAAAAAATAAATAATGAAACAGATAGTAAATTTAAAGATAATATATGTTATTCAGGATGTGATATAGTAAATGGTAATGCTATTGCTAAAGTAATTAATGTAGGAAAAGATACTGAATATGGTAAAATTGGAGTATCATTAAATGATATAAATAAAAGTATTACTCCATTAGATAAACAAGTAAGGTCATTAGTTAAAATATGTTCTATAATTAGTTTTATCTTCTGTATTTCTGTTATAATTATAAGTTATATTAATACTGGTAAAATAACTAGTTCAATATTATCTGGTATTACTATTGCTATGGCTACAATACCTGAAGAAATACCCGTAGTATTAACAGTATTCTTAGCTATGGGCGCATGGACTTTAGCTAAGAAAAAGACTTTAACAAGAAATATGAAAGCAGTAGAAACCTTAGGAGCAGTAACAGTGCTATGTACCGATAAAACAGGTACCTTAACAGAAAATAAAATGAAAGTAAAAGAAGTATATAGCAATAACAATTCTTATAATGAACTAATGCTACTTTCCGTAAATAAAACTCCTTTTGATCCGACAGAAATAGCCTTAAAAGAATATAGTTATAACAAAGTAAATAATCATATTATGGATAATGATATTATATATACATATCCATTTAATAACGAAGATAAAATGATGGGTCAAATATGGAATATTAATAATAAAAAATTATTAGTAGTTAAAGGTTCAAGTGAAAGTGTATTACCTTTATGTAAATTAAATAAGAATGAACTTACTAAAATAAATAAAAAAATATTAGAGTATTCTAAAAAAGGATATAGAGTACTTACTATTGCCAAGTATGATAATGTTAAAAAAATTAATGATAAATTACAAGATTATAAGTTAGAATTTTCTTCCTTAGTAGCATTAGTAGATCCAATAAGAAAAGACATTAAAGAAAATATTAAATCTTGTTATGAAGCAGGAATTAGAGTAATAATGATAACAGGAGATAATGGATTAACAGCTTCTTCGATAGGTAGAGAGATCGGGTTAAAGAATACTAAAAAAGTAGTAACAGGAGACCTTCTTGAAACAATGTCAGATGAAGAATTAAAGAAAATAGTAAAAAATACTTCAATATTTGCAAGAGTATATCCTAATCATAAATATCGCATAGTTAAAGCATTACAGGAAAACAACGAAGTAGTAGCAATGACCGGAGATGGTGTAAATGATGCAACTGCCTTAAAGAAAGCAGATATTGGAATTTCTTTTGGAAGTGGTACCAATATAAGTAAAGAAGCTTCTGATATTATACTTATGGATGATAATTTTAATACCATAATTGATGCAATTAAAAATGGTAGAACCATCTATGAAAACATTAAAAAGTCCATTTATTATATATTCATAATTCATATACCAATTGCCTTATCTAGTTTAATTATACCTTTATTTAATTTACCAACATTACTTTTACCAATACATATAGTTTTATTAGAGCTAATTATTGATCCTACTTCTTCGGTAGTATTTCAAAGATTAAAACCTGATGATAATATAATGAAAACTAATCCTAGAAAATTAAATGAACCATTAATAAGTAAAGATAAGACATTATTATGCATAATTCAAGGATTATTAATATTTGTTGTTATGTTTGGTGTATATTATTATTTTATAGATTTAGGAATAAATATTAATTTAGCTACCACTATATCATTTAGCACACTTATTATATCTAATGTATTATTAGTATATAGTTTAATTAGTGATAAATTAATTATCTATAATATCAAAGAAGTATTAAAAGATAATGTCAATCTAATAATTAATTTAGTTATATTTATAATGTTAATATTAATTATTTATGTACCAGGACTAAATAGTTTAGTTAATACTTGTAAATTAAAAATACATGAATTATTATTAGTGATAGTTTTATCTATTCTTACAATACTTCCATACGAATTTACAAAGTTAAGAGAATATAGTATAATTAGTAAAAGGAGAAAAGTAAATGAAAAATAAATTAACTATTTTAGACAAGGTAAGATTAGAAGGTTATATTAAGGAAGATATTTATTTAACTAAAAAGAATAGAAAGTATGAAAATATTGATATAATTGAAGCACATTTTAAGGTATTAGGATTTAATGAAGAAGATACTAAATATTTAGTAAGTGCTACAATTATGCCTATCGAAGAAATTAAAGAGTATATTAATTATTATGATACAAACAAATGTAATCCGAATGATTTTATTAATGAAATAATTGATAAGTATTTGGAAAATGATATAAATTTAAGAAGTAGTGATAGGGAAGAAGATAAGAAAAAATATAAGGCAGATAGAAATTTAGTTATAGAAAGAATTCAAGATGTTAGAGAAATAATTAGTTTTGAAAAAGAGTTATCTAATACAAAAATAAAGAAAAGAATTTTATTTTCAAAATAATATAATAAAAAAGTTAAGTAGGAAGATATTTACTTAATTTTCTTTTTGCCTTTTCATAACTTACAGTTATTCCAAGGATTTTTAATACCTTATAAATAAGTTATTAAAAATAGTTTTGAGCTTATAATCTCAAAACTTATGGTATATTGTTTAAAATAATAAGAAGTAAATAAAAATATGTAAAGTTTGTGTAAAATTAACAAAAAGGGTAAAAAAGGTTTTTAAAGCAGCAATTATAACATATGTGATATAATAAAAAGGGATTTTGCTCTTAAGGAGAAAAAACTTTTTTAAGTAATTTTTTCTTCTTAAAAAGGAAAAATACCTATTTGTAAAAAATATGTAAGTATGCTAATGTTTTTTATGAAGGAGGTGAAAGTTTATGAATAGAGAAATTAATATAGAATATTTAGAAAAACTAGATAAAGAAGATAAGTTCTTTCCAATTATGAAAGATTGGTACTTTAAAAGATTTCTAAGAGAAAATCCTGAGTTTTTATGTATGTTAATAAATGTTGCTTTAGGTTTAAATGTTAAAGTAAAAGATATTAAGTTTGATAGTACAGAATTACCAAAAGAAAACAGTGAAGAATATTTTAAGGATGTAGATATATTATTTCATATAGGTAAATATATTACTGTTGATATTGAATGTAACAGTAGGTATTTTGAAAGTTGTTCTGAAAGAAATTTGGCATATGCTGATAAACTATATGGAACTTGTTATAAAAGTGGTACTGATTATAGTGAAATAAAAGAATATCAAGTATATCAACTTAATTTGAATCCATTTGAAAAGAGATTTAAAAGATATATAAATGAAAGTATATATGAAACTGGTGAAAAATCGAGCAAGATTTATACAAAAAATAAAAGAATTGTCTTAAAGTATCTTGAATACTATTATTACTTATATTATAATCTAGGTATAAGAACAAAAGAAGTAGTAATATTAGCATCGCTAATTAGTAAGTCTTTTAAAGAATTTTATTTAATGTTGTTAAATATATTTTCTAAAAAAGATGCAGATGATATATTAAGGAGGATGATAAGTATGAATATTAATGGATTTGCAGTAGGAGAAATGTGGAGTAAAGAGCGTTATGACTATATAGCTGCAGAGAAAGAAAAAGAAATAATAGAAAGAGAATTACAAGATAGTCTTGAACTTGGAAAAGAGCAAGGAACAGTGGAAACAAAAGAAAATATAGTAAATAATATGTTAAGAAAAAATATGTCTTATGAATTAATAAGTGAAGTATCTAATATGCCAGTAAATGAAATAAAAAAACTAGCTAAAAGATTATCTAGTCAAGTAAGTTAACCGTCACTTTTTCTGTTATTAAAATATTAAATAATTAAGTTTTGAGATTACAAGCTCAAAACTATTTTTTAATAACTTAGAATAGATATTAAAAAACCTTGGAATAACGTATGTTATGAAAAGGAATAAAATAATAAAATTATATTTAAAGTATGGTAATTACTTATATTTTATGATAAAATATTACTTGAAAGAAGTTTGATTATATGCATATAACTAGTATTAATAATGAATATATAAAAGAAATATCTAAACTAAATGAAAAGAAATATCGTGATAAATCAAATAAATATTTAATCGAAGGCTTACATTTAGTTACCGAAGCATTAAAGTATGATATAATAGATACTATTATTATTAGGGAAGACTTTAGTTATGAAACCAATATAAAACATATTATTGTAAGTAACGAAGTAATGAAAAAACTAAGTGATAATCCAAGTATTCCTAAAATTATGGCTGTAGTTAATAAAAAAGAAAGTACTATTTCTGGTAATAAAATATTATTATTAGATAGATTACAAGATCCAGGCAACTTAGGTACAATAATACGTAGTGCAGTAGCATTTAATTTTGATACTATTATTCTAAGTAATGATACTGTAGACTTATATAATTCTAAAGTACTTAGATCTACTCAAGGAATGTTATTTAATATTAATATATTAAGACAAGATTTAACTAATGTAATTAATGAATTAAAAAATAATAATTATACTATTTATGGTACAAAAGTAGATAACGGAAATGATGTAAAAGAAATAAATAATACAAATAAATTTGCCTTAATTATAGGTAATGAAGGTACTGGTATAAGTGATAATATTTTAAAACAATGTGATAAATATTTATATATAAAAATGAATAATAACTGTGAAAGTTTAAATGCAGGAGTAGCAGCATCAATATTAATGTATGAAATGGGGAATAAATAATGAAATTTATAAGAATAGGTAGAATTGTAAATACTCATGGTATAAAAGGAGAATTAAAAATAATATCAGATTTTAAATATAAAGATAGAATATTTAAAAATGGATTTCCTATTTATATAGGCAAGGAAAAAAATAAAGAAATTATAAATACATATAGAGTACATAAATCATTTGATATGATTACCTTAATTGGTTATACAAATATAAATGAAGTATTAAAATATAAAGGAGACTATGTATTTATTAATGGCGATGATTTAATATTAGCCAAAGAAGAGTTTCTAGATGAAGACTTAATAGGATTTAATGTTATATATAATGGTATACCTAATCTTAGTGTAATAGGAATAGAAAAATATCCAAGTAGTAAAATGTTAAAAGTAAAAACAGAAGATAAATACAAACTAATTCCTTTATCTAATGGCATAATAGATAATATTGATTTAGAAAAAAAAGAAATATTAATTAAAGATATCGAAGGATTAATATAATGATAATAGATATACTTACATTATTTCCTTCGATGTTCGAAGGATTTATTAATGAATCAATTATAAAGCGTGCCATTGATAAAGAAAAAGTACAAATAAATATTCATAATATTAGAGATTATTCACCATTTAGTAATAAACAAGTTGATGATTATCAATTTGGCGGAGGATCAGGTATGGTATTAATGTGTGAACCAATATTTAATGCCATCGAAGCAATAAAAAAAGAAGATAGTATTGTTATAATGTTAACTCCATCAGGTAAAGTATATAAACAAAGTGAAGCAGTTAAATTAAAAGAATATAAACATCTAATACTATTATGTGGCCATTACGAAGGATTTGATGAAAGAATTAAAACAATCGTAGATATGGAATATTCTATTGGAGACTATGTTTTAACTGGTGGAGAATTACCTGCAATGGTAATAACAGATTCTATTGTAAGATTAATTGATGGTGTAATAACTGATGGTAGTTTAGAATCAGAAAGTTTTACTGACAACTTATTAGATTATCCAGTCTATACTAGACCTGCAGTATTTCGTGGTATGAAAGTACCAGATGTATTACTAAGTGGTCATCATGAAAATATAAATAAATATCGATTAGAAGAAAGAAAAAGGGTTACAAAAGAAAAAAGAAATGATTTAGTTAAAGGAGAATAACAATGAAAAATATTAATTATTATGTATCAAGAGATAATGAAACAAAAGAAATAGTATATATGGAATATAACAAAATAGATGGTTATAAAATAACTCCAAAAACTAAAAAAGAAGATGCAATCGAAGTAAGTAAAATAGTATTTGTATCCCCAACTTTAACAGAAAAACTAATCAAGAAAAAACTAGAATTAAAACTAAGACATCTACTTAGTAAATTAAATGAATTAGATGATGATGATACTAGTGGAGATGCTATTAGAGAAACTTTAGTAGAATGTGAAAGATTAAAATTAACAATTATAAATAATTATTTAAAATATTTAGGACAAGAATATGCTAATCTTAGTTTAAAAAAACTACAATTAATTATTAACGAACTTAGATTTAGATTATTCTCTATAAAACAAAAACAAATGAATTATTTATATTTTAATGAAGAAAACAATGAAGAAAAAAAAGGTCGAGGTAGATAATGCAAGTGGATATTTTAAAAGTAGGTATTTTACAAGAAAATACCTATATATTATCTATTGATGATAAAGTTATTGTAATAGATCCAGGTGATGAATTTGATAAAATTAATAAAGTTATTAATAATAGAAAAGTATTAGCAATCTTAATTACTCATAAACATTCTGATCATATTGGAGCGTTAAAATATTTTAAAAATATTGATATCTATAGTTATGATAATCTAAAAGAACAAGAATATAACATAGATAAATTTAAATTTAATGTAATCTTTAATCCAGGTCATTCAAGTGATTCAGTAAGTTATTACTTTAAAGAATATAATTATCTATTTTGTGGAGACTTTATTTTTTATCATAATATAGGTAGATGTGATTTACCAACAGGTAATTTTAATGAAATGCTAGAAAGTATTAGTAAAATAAAAACATTACCTGATAATACAATTATTTATCCAGGTCATGACAAGATTACTACAATAAAAGAAGAAAAACAACATAATTATTATTTTTAGGGAGGGTTAATATGAAAGAAAATGAAATAAAAATAAATAAAACATATTTAAAAGGAAATGAAAGTTATATAAATGTAGATTTAACTTATAATAATAGTAATAGAGATATAACAAAAGAAATAAATATATTAGATAGATGTATGAATAGATTAACAATTATTGCAAATACATATGAAGCAGTATCTATAATAAGAACTATATTTAGGGAATATAATGAAAAAGTTTTAAAGATAGTATTTGTTAATGGTAAAGATATTAATTCTTTAGTTAAATATAAAGATAATAAATTAGTTAAATATTCAAGTACTAATGAATTAGATAAAGATTATAAAATGTTATTTGATTATTCAAGTAATTATGGAATAAGAATTAATTTTGTTGGAAGTCTAGATGCGTTTAAAAATAGTCCTACTAAAGAGTTTGGTAATGAATATAGAATGTTAAATAGATTAGGTAATGATCCTAAAACTTTTATAAAATCTTTAAACTTTAATGAACTATATATAGCAAAATTATATGAAACATTATATAATAAAAAAATAGATTTTAATAAAGAAAATATGCCAAATATTTTAACTTCTTCATTATTTTTATTACAGGAAGCTTTAATTAATTTACCTGAAGATATTTATTTTTGTATGTCAAAAAATAATATTTATTCTTATAATTTATATGATTATATATCTAAATTAATGTTATTTGATGATATTGATACTTCAAAATATAATTTAAGTAAAGATGGAATTAAATTAATAGAAAACATTAGTGTATTACTTAAAGATAATGAAGAAAAAGTTCCTAAAATAGCAAGTTTAATTTATAATGAAAAGTATAGAATGCATAATAGAAATAATGAATCAATCGATGAAAAAATAAAGAAATTAACAAAATAAAAGAGTTACAATGTAACTCTTTAATTATTTTCTATATTTAATTCATCATCTAATTCAACAAGTTTTAATATTTCATTAAATGTAGTAAATCCAGCGATAACTTTAAATAATCCATCTTGTAATAAAGTAATTACATCTTTAGTATATACTAGATTTCTTAATTGTTCTTTTCTTTGACCTTCGCTTATTGCATCTTTTATTTCTTGAGTTATAAGTAATACTTCTTGTATTGCAACACGACCTTTAAATCCATGAGAACAATGTTCACATCCAACAGGTTCATAAGTTTTTTCTATATCAAGTCCTAATATTTTTTTAAACATCATTTTTTCTGTTTGAGTAGTAGGGCGTTCTTTTTTACATTTATCACATAATTTTCTTGCTAATTTTTGAGATACAATACCAGTTAAAGCACTTGCAAGTAAATATCTTTCAACATCCATATCAAGTAATCTTTCAATAGTATTAAGTGAGTTATTGGTGTGTATTGTAGATAATACTAAGTGTCCTGTAATTGATGCTCTTACTGCAATTCTTGCAGTTTCGCTATCTCTTATTTCTCCGATCATTATAACGTTAGGGTCTTGTCTTAAAATACTTCTTAATACTGTAGCAAAGTCTAATCCGATGTCACTATTAACTTGTACTTGGTTTATTCCTTTTATTTCCATTTCAACTGGGTCTTCAACAGTTATAATATTTACCCCATCGGTATTTAATTTTTGTAAGAAAGAGTATAGAGTAGTAGATTTACCACTTCCTGTAGCACCAGTAACTAATATAATACCATTTGGTGCTTCAATCATTTTTAATATTTTTTTATAATTTATTTCACTAAAACATAAATACTCAATACCTTTTAAACTCATTGAATAATCCAAAATACGAATAACTATTTTTTCTCCATGTTTAGTAGGTAAAGTAGATACACGCAAATCTAAATTCATACCTTTAATATTACTCTTTATTGCACCATCTTGTGGTAATCTTGTTTCGGTAATATTCATACCAGATAATATTTTAATTCTTGTTATAATATTTTGTTTAATATCATTAGGTATTTCATAATAAGTATTAAGTATTCCATCAATTCTTATTCTAACCTTTAAGCCATCTGCAGTAGGATCAAAATGTATATCACTAGCATTCATTTTAGCAGAGTTAACAATTATTTCATTAACTGAGTCTACTACTGGAGTGGATTCAAAGTTTATTTTTCCATCTTTTTCTTCTTTTATATCACTATTTGTATTATTTGTTGTATTGTTTACATCATTCATACATATCCCAACTTTCTATTCTTTTTTATTAAAAATACTAGATTTTATTCTATTAATATTATATAATATTATTTGAAGATAAGCAAGAGTAAAGGTGGTTAATTTGAAAAAAACTATTAAAAATAATAATAAAGGTTTTATGTTAGTAGAAGTCATAATAGTAACTGTAGTAATTGCTACAATTATGACTAGTTTATATGTTGCATTTTCTAGAGTATATAAAGTATATGATATGAAATCTAAGTACTCTAATGTTGATGGAATATATGCTTTAAATATAATTAAAAACTATTATATAGAAAATATTACAATAAATAAAATGATTAATAATTCTAGTACATATATTGATTTAAAAAATGATATAGAAAATGGTAGGGAATATTGTAGTACTTTAAATATTGGTGATGAGAATATTAATTATTGTGAAAAAATAAATAGTGTAATAGCAAATTATAAGATAAATAATCTTTATATTGTAAATAAAGATAAGTTAACAGATTTAAAAAATGTTAGTTATATTTCTCAAACATTAAAAGATTATGTAAATTATTTAGATAATACTTTAGATAAAACAGATGATAGTATTAAAGTATATTTTATTGGGGAGTTTGTTGTTTCTTCTAATGATAAAATATATAATTATGCTTATTTACCAATAAATACTTAAAAAAATTAAATTCGACAAAATATTTAATATAGATATAATATAATTTTCTTGGTGATAAAAAATGAAAGAAACATTAAAGAAAATAATTATATCTATTTTAATTTCTAGTTCTTTAGGATCTATTTGTGGGATACTTATATACAAAATTTATTTTACTAATAATATATTATCAATAGATAACAACACTATTTATTTAATACAAAGTGGTGCTTATAGTAGTTATGATAATATGAGAGCTAGTGCAGTTAATTATAATTATATTTATTATGAAGAAGATAATTTATATAAAACAATAATAGGTATAACTAAGTCAAAGGATAATATAAATAAAATAAAAGAAGTTTATGGTAATGAGGTTATAGTAAATACTTATTATAGTGATGACGAGTTATTAAATACTAAAATAATTGAATATGATAAGAAACTAAGTAATACTAATGATATTGAAGAGGAAAAAAAGATAATTATAGAAATGCTTAATAACTATAAAAAGGATGATAAGATAAGGTTAACAAAAATAAGTTAAAGAAAAAACTTATTTTTTTCATAAATTTATAAAAACTAATTGACAAAATAGTATTTTTCTATTAAAATTATACATGTAGCCAGTAAGTGGAGTGATACTCAAGAGGCTGAAGAGGCGCCCCTGCTAAGGGTGTAGAGTGGGAAACTGCTGCGAGGGTTCAAATCCCTCTCACTCCGCCATTTGATATTTATCTTACATATATGTAAGATTTTTTTCTATATTGGTAAAAATAAGGAGTAGTAGTAATGAATTATAAGAAAATTAAAAGTAATGCTAAAAATAATTTAAAACATAATTATTTTAAAAATGTAATTGTAGTATTTATTTGTACAATATTAATATTTGGGGGAATAAATTATTCTACTAAAAATATTTTAAAAGTTGATATAACTAATAAAGAAAATATTGAAGTAATAAATAATTATAAAAATAAATCTAATAGTGAAATACTAGATGATTTATTAGAAAAAACTACTGAAGAAAAAGAATATGAAGAATATATTTCTAATAAATTTACTAGAGGAGTATTATCAGTATTTGTAAATGAAGTAGTATCTACTAAATCTATATTATTTAGTTTATTAGAAGGTATAAATAACTTTCTAGGTAATAAAATATCTACTGCAATTATTATAATTATTGCTAATATAATTATATATGTAATAAAGAAGTTTTTTATATCAGCTTTAGAAGTAGGTAAGACAAGATATTTCTTGGAACAAAGAAGATATAAGAAAACTAATGTAGATAGAATTTTATATCCATATAAAAAGAAAAAAGGTATTAAAAATTCAATCATTTTATTTATAAGAGATTTAAGATTATTATTATGGTCTTTTACTATAGTTGGAGTATTTATAAAGTATTATGAATATTTGATGATACCTTATGTTTTGGCGGAAAACCCTAATATTAATAAAAAAGATGCTTTTAAATTAAGTAAAGAATTAATGAATGGTAATAAATTCAATATGTTTAAAATTGATTTATCATTACTAGGATATAAAATACTAGGATTATTTACTTTTAATTTGTTTAATATATTTTATACTAATGTATATAAAGAGACATTATATAGTGAATTATATGTAAATATCAGAAAGATGAAATATAACACTCTTACTAATAAAGAATTACTTAATGATAATAAGTTATATATTAATAATTATATTGATGAATCTTATCCAGAAGGGATTAATAATACTAGATCAATGTTAATAGTAGATGCTAATAAAAATTATAGTTTAAATTCTTATATATTATTATTCTTTACTTTTAGTTTTATTGGTTGGGTATGGGAAGTGATGTTACATTTAGTAAATGATGGAGTATTTGTTAATCGTGGTACAATGTATGGACCTTGGTTACCTATATATGGTTTTGGAGGAGTATTTATTTTATTCTTATTAAAGCGTTTTAGAGAAAAACCAACATTATTATTTATAACAGCATTTATCTTATGTGGAATAATAGAGTATAGTACTGCTTGGTATTTAGAAACATTTAAACATTTAAAATATTGGGATTATAGTGGATATTTTTTAAATCTACATGGTAGAATTTGTTTAGAAGGTTTAATTGTATTTGCTCTTGGAGGATGTGCTGCTACTTATATTGTTGCACCTTTACTAGATAATTTATATAGTAAAATAGATTTTAATATAAAGAAAATTATTTGTATTATTTTAATTATGTTTTTTATGATAGATTTCTCATATTCAACATTTGTTAAACCTAATACTGGTAAAGGCATTACTACAGAAGTTATTAATTAAAGTTATAGAAGTCCTATAGCTTTTTTGCTATATAATATTAAAAATATGTAAATTTTGTGTAAAATTAACAAAAAGGGTAAAAAAGGTTTTGAAGTAGTGATTATATCACATATGTTATAATAAAAAGGAATTTTGTCCTTAGAGAGAAAAACTTTTTTGTTCATTATTTTCTGCTTAAAAAAGGAAAATACCTATTTGTAAAAAATATGTAAATATGTTAATGTTTTTTATGAAGGAGGTGAAGGTTTATGAATAAAGAAATTACTATAGAATATTTAGAAAAACTAGATAAAGAAGATAAGTTCTTTCCAATTATGAAAGATTGGTACTTTAAAAGATTTCTAAGAGAAAATCCTGAGTTTTTATGTATGTTAATAAATGTTGCTTTAGGTTTAAATGTTAAAGTAAAAGATATTAAGTTTGATAGTACAGAATTACCAAAAGAAAACAGTGAAGAATATTTTAAGGATGTAGATATATTATTTCATATAGGTAAATATATTACTGTTGATATTGAATGTAACAGTAGGTATTTTGAAAGTTGTTCTGAAAGAAATTTGGCATATGCTGATAAACTATATGGAACTTGTTATAAAAGTGGTACTGATTATAGTGAAATAAAAGAATATCAAGTATATCAACTTAATTTGAATCCATTTGAAAAGAGATTTAAAAGATATATAAATGAAAGTATATATGAAACTGGTGAAAAATCGAGCAAGATTTATACAAAAAATAAAAGAATTGTCTTAAAGTATCTTGAATACTATTATTACTTATATTATAATCTAGGTATAAGAACAAAAGAAGTAGTAATATTAGCATCGCTAATTAGTAAGTCTTTTAAAGAATTTTATTTAATGTTGTTAAATATATTTTCTAAAAAAGATGCAGATGATATATTAAGGAGGATGATAAGTATGAATATTAATGGATTTGCAGTAGGAGAAATGTGGAGTAAAGAGCGTTATGACTATATAGCTGCAGAGAAAGAAAAAGAAATAATAGAAAGAGAATTACAAGATAGTCTTGAACTTGGAAGAAAAGATGGTATTGCTATTGGAAAAGAACAAGGAATTTCTATTGGGACTATAGAAACAAAAGAAAACATAGTAAATAATATGTTAAGAAAAAATATGCCTTATGAGTTAATAAGCGAAGTATCTGATGTACCAGTAGAAGAAGTAAAAAAACTAGCTAAAAGATTATCTAGTCAAGTGAGTTAATTCTCACTTTTTTTATATAAATACTTGCTTTTTTTTGTCGTATGAATACATTCCTAATTATTTAATTACTTAATAATATTTATTAGGTGATAAACTCATGAATACTAATGGATTAAATAATGAAGAAGTAGTAACTAATAGAAAGAAATATGGCAATAATAAAATTACTAATAAAAAAGAAGATACATTTATTAAATTATTTATTGAGTCATTAGGAGACCCTATAATTAAAATATTATTAATAGCTTTAGCAGTTAAAACTTTATTCTTATTCAAAGACTTTGATTATTTTGAAACAATAGGTATAGTACTTGCTATATTAATAGCATCTTTAATATCAAGTGTTTCAGAGTATGGATCAAATAAAGCTTTTGAAAGATTACAAAATGAAAGTTCTAAAATAAAATGTAAAGTAAAAAGAAATAATACTTTAGAAGAAATAAATATTGAAGATATTGTCTATAATGATATAGTTTATCTAACTAGTGGAGATAAAATACCTGCGGATGGTATCTTAATTAAAGGTAATATTACCGTAGATGAATCAATGATAAATGGTGAAGCAAGAGAGATGTATAAAGAAAGTACTAATAATATAAATAACATTAGTAATTCTAATAAATTATATCGTGGTACAATTGTCTATGATAATGATGGATATATGTTAGTAACTAATGTTGGAAATAATACAATGTATGGTAAAATGGCTTTAAAATTACAAGAAAAAAGTGAACCTTCACCACTTAAATTAAAATTAACAGATTTAGCTAAAACAATATCAAGAATTGGTTATGTAGCAGCTTTCTTAGTAGCAGTAAGTTACTTATTTAATATGATAGTAATTAAAAATAACTTTAACTATAATTTAATAATTAATACCATTACTAACTATAAATTAATATTTGCTTATATCTTAAATGCCTTAACTTTATGTGTAACTATAATCGTAGTAGCAGTACCTGAAGGATTACCTATGATGATTACCTTAGTATTATCTACCAATATGAAGAAAATGTTGAAAGATAATGTTTTAGTAAGAAAATTAGTAGGTATAGAAACTGCAGGTAGTTTAAATATATTATTTACAGATAAAACAGGTACTTTAACTAAAGGAAATTTAGAAGTTATAAATGTAGTATTAGGAAATAATAAAAGTTTTAATAGTATGATGGAAGTAAGTGCATATCCTAAATATGATGAATTATTATCTACTTCCATTATTTATAATAATCAAGGAATTTATGATAAATATGAAAATAAAGTAATCGGAGGTAATATTACTGATAAAGCATTACTTAATTTTGTTAAGAAAGTTAAAAGTAATAATGTCATTGAATTAGATAAAATACCCTTTAATAGTAAGAATAAATATTCTGTATCTTTGATTAATTATAATAATAAGAAAATAAAACTAATTAAAGGAGCCTATGAAATAGTACTTAATTATTGTAATTATTATTATGATGAAAATGGAGTAAAACAATTATTAAAAGAAAAAGACAAACTAAATAATTATATTACTAATTTAACTAGTAATGGTTATAGAGCTTTAGCAGTAGCTATATCTGATGAGAGAATTGCTTTATCTAATTTAAGAAGTTCTACTTTAGTAGGAGTTATTTTAGTAAGTGATGAAATAAGAAAAGAAGCACATGAGGGAATAGAATTAATTAATAATGCTAATATTCAAACAGTAATGATAACCGGAGATAATAAAAATACAGCCTATTCAATTGCTAAGGAAGTTGGTATAATTAAAAATAAAGATGATATAGTATTAACAAGTGATGAATTAAATAATATGTCTGATGATAAATTGAAATTAATCTTACCTAAACTAAAAGTAGTAGCAAGAGCCTTACCTACAGATAAAAGTAGGTTAGTTAGTATTTGCAAGAAAAATAATTTAGTAGTAGGTATGACTGGGGATGGTGTGAATGATTCAATTGCTTTAAAAAAAGCAGATGTAGGATTTGCTATGGGAAGTGGTACTGAAGTTGCTAAAGAAGCATCAGATATAGTAATACTTGATGATAATATTAAATCTATTGCTAATGCTATACTTTATGGTAGGACAATATTTAAAAGTATTAGAAAGTTTATTGTTTTTCAACTTACTGTTAATTTTTGTGCAGTATTTATTTCTATTGTAGGACCTTTTATTGGAATAAGTTATCCTGTTACTGTTATTCAAATGTTATGGATAAATATGGTTATGGATACTTTAGCAGGTTTAGCATTTTCTTATGAAGCGCCTAGAATAGATTATATGAATGAATTACCTAAAAGAAAAGATGAACATATAATAAATAAATATATGTTTAATGAAATATTATTTACAGGATTATATTCTTCAGTTATGTTTGTATTATTTTTAAAATTACCTATAATAAATAAATTATATGTAGATAGTAATCATTTATTAACAGCATTCTTTGCCTTATTTATCTTCACTACAATATTAAATTCTTTTAATGCTAGAACTAGTAGAGTTAATATATTTGATAATCTATTTAAAAATAAAGTATTTATCTTTATAATCATAATGGTATTTATAGTACAACTTTATCTAATATACTATGGAGGTAGTTTATTTAGAACATCAGGACTTACTATGTATGAATTATTTATTACTATTATTATTTCATTAAGTGTATTAATTATAGATATATTAAGAAAAATATTTTGTAAGATAATTAAATTAGGAAGTGGATTTTAATTATTATATACCTAAAATATTAACTATATAAAAGAAATATTGAACCTATAAAAATAGTTTCAATATTTTTTCTTTATCTTATTAAAATATATTGATAAAATAAATAAACAATGTTATACTTTTTAGTAAGAAGGGTAACATAAGTGAGGCGTTTTATAATGATAAATTTAATAATATTAATTATATTGATAGTAATGTATGTAGCATATTACTATATTTCTAAAAAGTATAGTAATAAAAAATATTATATTTTAGGAATATTTATATATGTATTTTTAATAATATATTATTTTGCATTGGCAAATTTTAAAATAAATTTTTATATGCCAAGGTTATTTATACTATTAATATTACATATTACATTATTTGATAATATTTATAAGAAAATGAATAAATTACATAAGCTATTGAAAACACTTTTAGTTTTATTAATAGCAGTCATTGTATATTTGAATTTAATTATATTGCCAGAACAGTATTTTATTAAATTTTCTAGTCCAATTGATTTATTTAATTATTCTATTGTGGAAAGAAATAATAATATAATTAATGTAGTTTATCCAGATGAAAATAGTGCTTTTATTGCTTCAAGTACTGATGTTATCTATTTAAAGAAAATTAATAATAAGTGGATGTATGAGAATACGCTTTATAGAAATAATAGACTAGTAAAATTTTATAATTATCCAGATAATTGTAATTTAAGAATATTAGAAACAAAAGATAACACAAGATTATTAGAAATTATTACACTTACTAAAGATGTAAAAGTTACTGATGAATTTAATTCCGATTTTAAGGTTATTGATTTTGGTAATAGTGCTAGGTACTATATAGTTTTAGATAGTCAATTACAAAATTATAATTTAATTGTTAATGATAAAACATATAAAATTTTAAGAAATGGTGGCGTAATTGAACTTAGTAGGTTGGACAACATTAATTAATATTTTTTAAATTAAAGAAATAGTAATTAATATAAGGAGTGCTTAAATTATGAAAAAAAGTATATTAAAAATTATAATAATTTTATTGTTTATATTTATTCTTGCTAAAATGTATGACTATTATTCTTACATCTTAGGATTCAAATTAAATTGGAATATTGATTTTCCAGTAGCTACTAAAGAATTATATTATGTAGATGATGGTGCTAGTTTTAATGGTGATGGAATAACTTATGGTGTTTTCTATTATAGTAATACAAAAAAACTTGATAAAATGCTAAATTGGCAAGAAAGTATATCTGATAGTGATATAGAAAAGTTCAATCATTTATTAAAAGAATTAAATAAGATTAATAGTATTAACGAAAAAATGTTAGTAGATTTTAATAATCCAGAAAATCTATATTATGTTATGACTCAGGATCGTGATAAAAGGTCAACTTTATTTTTAATATATAATAAATCAGAAAAACGATTATATTATCTAGAATTATTTGTGTAATATTGTGAATTTATTAAGAAAGTAAAGAACATTAATTAATGTTAATGCTCTTTTAACTTTTAGTGAAGATAGTTATAGTGATGAATTTTTATATTACTAAAATTTATTTTTGAATTCTTTCTTTAAATATTCTAGTAGTGATTTATCTTGTAATAATATGTAATTATGTTCTGAAATATATAGTTTAATTTTATTATTATTTTCTATATTAATTTTAATAATATCATTTATATTAATTTCATAAACTATTTCTTTCTTTGGTATGTAATATAAATTTCTTGAACATTTTAAATCTTCCATTGAATTTTTTGAATCATTTGGATAATTTAAAATAAGGAATCTAAGATTAGTAATTATAACAGTATATTCATTATAATTATTGCTTTCTAATATTTTTGAAGTATCTGATATAAAATTAATTTTTTCATTATTTAGTAAATTTAAGTTATACATAAGAGTTCTCCTTTCAATATTATTATATCAAATTATTAATAAAAAGAAAATTAAAGAAATTGACTAAATAAATAAACAATGTTATACTTTTGAGTAAGAAGTATAGTGATAAATAATTTTAAATATTGTTGGAGGATTAAAAATGAGTAAAAGAAAAACATGGAAGAAGTGGGATACATTTTATTATAAGATAGAAAGTGAAAATGAAATAATAAATAATAAATAATAGATATCTTTTGTTTGTAAAAGTTGATGATGCACAATGGTATGAAAAATATTCACGCCCAATATTTAGGGTATTAATAACTAAGAATGATAAACTACCAACTTCATTTGAAGAAGTAAATAATTTAGAACACGTTCAAACATCACAAATTTATTGGTATAAAAGATGGGATTCACCTGAGTCTTTTGGCGATAATTATTATCAAATTATTAAAGAAAGATGTAATATGAAATATTACCCAGATGAGTTAAATTTCTTAAAAATATATCTAGCATCAATAGTTATAGATGGTAGAAAAAATCTTCCTGATAACTGGCATTATTTAGGAAATTATCCAATTACAAATTTTCCAAAAGATGAGTATGTCCCATTCTATGAAAGTAAGATAGAAGAAAATTGTTATTATTGGAAACCTGATGGAAGAAATGATATAAAAAGAATGGTTCAAAATTATTTAGATTACAATTTAAAAGGTATTTATCCTGAATTAAAGAAAAATATTAGAAAAACAAAAAAAGCTTCTATGTTTTGGATGATGGCAAAAATATCTGTGTGTCTTTTAAAGACTGGTGGAATAGAGAAAGAAGAAAATGAAAAGATATTAAATGAACTGCTTGATATGATTATTACAATTGATGGTAAAATAGAGGATTTAGATATAAGAAAAGAACTTCTTATTGTATCTAAGACTGCCGATAAGGAACTTAGAAGGGATAATCCAGAATTTTTTGATGAAAATGGAAATTGTATTTGTTAAAAATATAAGGAGTGTTTAAATTATGAAAAAGAAAATATTAAAAATTATAATAATTGTATTGTTTATATTTATTCTTGCTAAAATTTATGACTATTATTCTTACATCTTAGGATTCAAATCAAATTGGGATATTAATTTTCCTGTAGCTACTAAAGAATTATATTATGTAGATACTGGTGGTGGTTTTCATGGTGATGGAATAACTTATGGTGTTTTCTATTATAATAATACAGAAAAAATTGATAAGATGCTAAATTGGCAAGAAAGTATATCTGATAGTGATATAGAAAAGTTCAATCATTTATTAAAAGAATTAAATAAGATTAATAGTATTAACGAAAAAATGTTAGTAGATTTTAATAATCCAGAAAATCTATATTATGTTATGACTCAGGATCGTGATAAAAGGTCAACTTTATTTTTAATATATAATAAATCAGAAAAACGATTATATTATCTAGAATTATTTGTGTAACAAGAATGCTACTTTAGTATTCTTTATTTTGTTTAAAATTAATACATATTTGGTAATATTCATACCAAGATGTATTTTTTTTATAAAAAAAGAAGTACATTGCAATATTTTTTATAATAATTAATGTAGGGAGGCAAGAAAATATGACATAAACTTAAATAATTTAATTATGGAATAATTAGGGAAATAATAATATATGAAGGAGGGGAACAATGGTTACAGAACAAGTAATAAATAGAGAATATATGCTAGAACTAGATAAAGAAGTAAAGAAAAAAATAAGAAAGTTTATATCTTTAGTTAATGATAGATTTGTTAAAACATTACTATGTAAGAATATAATATTATTAAAGAAACTTTTAATATATGTATTAGATTTAAAACTAGATCCATATAATGTAGAATTAGTAATATTAAATAATGAATTATTATTAGATAGTTATAATGAAAGAAAAAAATATACTGATTTTATAGTATTATTAGATAATAAATATTATATTGATTTAGAAATAAATACTAGTAATTTTGAAGAAGTAAAATATAAAAATTTTTTATATATTTGTAAAATGAATAGTATTATAGAAAAAAAGGGGAGTAAGGTTTCTAAAATGAGTGAAAGAGTGGTAGTACAGTTAAATATAAATGCTAGTAAAAAAGAAGATGTTTATTATAAAGATAGAAATAAAGATGAAATATACAAAGTAATTGGTGAAAAAATGAGCGATGTATTATTTGAAAACTTTATTATTGTCTTAATATCACTTGAAAAGTATCACGAGTTATATTATAATGGTGATAGAAGTAATAAAACTATTTTAGTAAAGTTTTTTGAATGTGATAATTATGTTAAGACATATGATATACTAGGTCAAATATTAACTGATGAAGAAAGAAAAAGAGTTATAGAGGAGATGATTAAAATGAATAGTAATTATGTATTATATACTGATGAAGAAAGAAAAGAAATTGATAAGATGCAGATGGAAGAAAACAAGAAACTTTTCTTTGAACGAGGAATTGAGCAAGGGATTGAACAAGGAATTGAGCAAGGAATCGAACAAGGGATTGAACAAGGGATTGAACAAGGAGAACTTAATAAACAAAATGAAATGATAACAAATATGATAAAAAATAAATTTACATTTAAACAAATATCACTAGCTATTAATAAACCTATTCAAGAAATAAAGAGAATAGCAACTTCATTAAATTTAATTTAATTTGTATCTTAATATTTACTATTAAGGTACTTTTTCTTTTTTAATTTGTTTTAACAATAATGAAATTGTTCTTTATTTTTAAATATAAATTCATTAAAACTTCTTGATAAAATTCTTATATTATGGTATTATTTTATTATAAGATAATATAAGAAAATATCAAGGAGAGTACAAATGAAAAAGAAAGAGATTTTATTAATAATATCTATATTTTTAGTAGTATTAATTTTGTTTAGTAGTTCTTATGCACTACTTTTTAAAAGTGATCAAACAGATAAACAAAGTTATGCTACTGGAGTATTAAGTATAACTTCAGAAGCTACAAACAATAGTGTTACATTAAATAATGCTCTACCTATGTCTGATACAGATGGAGCAAGTTCTACTCCATATACTTTTAAAATAACTAATACAGGTAATTTAAGTTATAAATTTAATGTAATGTTATTATCTACTACTACAGAAAATCAAATAAGTGCAGAGTATATAAAAGTAAAAGTAAATGATAATGCTCCAGTTAAATTAAATAGTTTAACTAATGGAGTAATATTATCTAATATTACTTTAAAACCTGAAGCATTTGTTGAAATATCATTAAGAGTATGGTTAGATGAAAGTACTCCAAATACTGAAATAGGTAAAAGTTTTAATGCTAAAATAACTACTGAAGGAGAGGCTGTTTATGTAAGTGGTGATAAAAGTGGCGCAAATAGTCCTGATTTAGTAGATGGATTAATACCAGTTAAATATGATGAAAGTTCAAGTACGTGGGTAAAAGCAGATAGTGAAAATACAGATGGTTCATGGTATAATTATGGAAATAAAGAATGGGCTAATGCAGTATTAGTTAGTGATAATGGTTATAGTACAACTTCAAGAAATGTTAATATCACTAATGCTAGTGATATGACTGAAGATGGTGTTAAATTCACTAGTACAAATGCTGGTAAAAAGAATACTACATCTTCATCAATAGTTACATTAATTTCGCCCTCATTAAATTTTGGAGAACAAAAGCTTGATTATTCTATTTCAAGCGAAATTAATGATAAACTGACTGTTAGTTTAGATGGTGAGCTTCAAATGCTTGGCGATCAAGCTCAAGGATACGATTCTGGTATAAAAACTAGTACTTATCTTTATGACTTTGAAGATAAAACTGCTACTTCTCATGCATTTACTTTGTCTTATACCAAAAATGCTTCAGTTGATGGAGGAGATGATAGGGTATCCGTTATATTTGCTGTTTCAGGCATCAATGATGATTTTATTATTAAAATTGCAGATAATTCTAGTTATCCTTGGGCAACTAATGCAAATTTTATGGCTGATAGCTTTGAATATGACTCATCAACTAATAAATTTAAGTTAGTTGATCCATATATAAAATATTTATCTTCCTCTATTGTGGGTAAATATATATGTTCTGATATTACTAAAACTGAATGTACTACGTTATATAAAATTACAGAAGCAAGTGCTACTTCAATAACAAAGGTTGAAGAATATAGTTATGGTACTGGAATTAGGAATACTTATCAGAATGCAGAAGTAGGTACTACAATACCTGATGCTAATATATTAGCATATTATGTATGGATACCAAGATATAAATATAGAGTATGGAATATAAGTAAACAAGCAGGAGCAGAATCAACTTATGCATATAATGCTTATACAGAAGGAATAGATATAGTATTTGAAAATGAAAAAGAAACAACGGGCAAAATAAATTGTACATATAATTTTAATGTTGATACATCAAATGGTGGAATTGATTTGGATACTACTACTGCAGAATCTTGTACAGGTTCTAATGGGGATTATTATACTCATCCGGCATTTACTTTTGGAGATGATGAAACAAGAGGATTTTGGATGGGAAAATTTGAGTTATCTGGTGAAAGCGCTTTTAATGTAGAAAATGATAATAAAATAAGAATAATACCAAATGTTGATTCATGGAGATGGGATGCTTTATGTTCGTTTTATAGAGGAATTAGTAATATGCAAAAAGAGAATAATTATTATGGTTTGTCATCGGATAAATCAATTGTTGATTCGCATATGGTAAAGAATATGGAATGGGGGGCAGTACTTTATTTGACTAATTCTATTTATGGTACGTGTGATAACAATGTCTGTACTGGAGTATCTAAAAATGGTTATGGTGAAAATACAAATTATACAACTAGGACTGGATGTGGACCAAGTACAAATGAAAGTTATAGTGAAGAATGTAATGAATATAATACTTTAATTGGTATGAAGGCTTCTACTACTAGTAACATTACTGGAATATATGATATGGTAGGTGGCTCTTATGAATTTGTTATGGGAAATATGTCTATGGTAAAAAATGGATATGTATATAATATGAGCAAAAGTGGCCTAAGATTAGATGATGATATAAAAGAAGAGGATATTCAAAAATATATTACAACTTATGCATATGATGATCTTGCTGATTATCATTATCATTATGCATATGATGGACAAAGAGCATACAATAGAGCTAGATTAGGAGATGCTGTTGGTGAGACTCTTTTACAGATTTCTACCAAGACTGACGCTGTTATTCCATATAATCAAAATTTTTGGTATGGAGCACATGGAGGTTTTATTTACAATCAATCTAATCTCAATGTTCAATATTCTTGGTTTATAAGAAGTGGAGTATTTACATATACGTCAAATGAACACTTATTTGGTTTTGAGTATTCTAATGGTGCTAAATCAGATAAAGAAAATAAAATTCCTATATCTTCTCGTACAATATTAGTATCTTTAAAATAATAGTTGAATAAGTTATTTATTTATTGTATAATTTTTATAGGATAAAGTAGGTGAATAGAACAATGAAATTAAATAATAAAGGATATATGTTAGTAGAAGTAATAGTAGCATCTGCGATAGCGTTAGTTATGGCGTACTTTTTGGTAGATATAACAATAACATTAACAAATAAAAATAATGATTATTATGTAGAAAGTACATTAATTACAGATAAAAATTTAATTACTAAAGAAATAATGGATGATGTAAATAATTCTGATTATTCTTTGATAGGAATAAGTGTTAGTAATGATGAAGATAATAAAGTTACTACTGCGGAATTAGATTATAAAAATATAAATGATAATTCTACTCTAAAAAGAGAATTAATTATAAATAAAAATACTAATGAAATTAAGTATGGTGAATATACTAAGAAATTAGATGATACATTAACTATTAGAGATTTTAAAATAGAAAAAGATGAAAATCAAAAACAATTATATATATCTATACCTGCATATACTAATTATTCTGATGTTGATTATGGAATAAATTTAATTATACCTTATACTAATGATATTGAGGTAACTATACCTGAAGCTAATTTTTGCAATTTAACTAGTGGAACACCAAATAGTCCTGATTTAGTAGAAGGTTTAATACCTGTAGTATATGATGAAAATAAGAGTAGTTGGGTAAAAGCAGATAGTACAAATAGTAATAGTTCTTGGTATAATTATTGTGATAAAAAATGGGCTAATGCAGTATTAGTAACTTATGAAAATAGAAATAGTTATAAGAATGCAAGTGCTGGTGCAACAATATTAGATTCTGATATATTAGCATTTTATGTATGGATACCAAGATACAAATATAAAGTATGGAATATAAATAAACAAGCTGGGGTTGCTAGTTACGAT
>OIZT01000333.1_pt1 | contig 30555 bp, 18 predicted proteins | sample 1588611 | NCBI WGS metagenome assembly OIZT01 (sample SAMN03283278) | human gut metagenome | biome: human-associated habitat; material: feces | host: Homo sapiens | place: Peru | collected 2012
TGATGCCGGATTCGAGTTCAACTTCACACTCGATTGTAGGGTTTCCTCTTGAATCAAGAATCTCCCTGCCAGTAACACGTACAATTCTCATAATAAAATAATGTATTTATTAACTTACTGTTTTTAGTCTCAAAAAAGGCCGGGGTTTGAAACCCAGCCTTTATATTCTTTCAATTATCACGCCAGATTATTTAACGAGGCAGACAGCGACACGGTTCTCCTCAGGAGTCTCGAATGGATTGACGGTGTCACCGAAATACTCAGTGATGATCCTGTCCTTGTTGATGCCGGCGGCAACGATGGCCTCAGCGACAACCTCAGCTCTCTTCTCGGAGAGGAACTTGTTTCTCTTGGCGGTACCAGTGGCCTTGTCAGCGTAACCGGAAACGCGAACCTTGGTGTCAGGGTTGGCCTTGAGAGCCTCGACAACCTCATCGATCTTGAGCTGCTCGCTCTCACGGATGTCCCACTTGTTGATGACGAAGAGGATGTTGCGTGAAAGTGACTCGAATGCAGGAACAACCTCAACCTTCTCCTCAACTACTGGTTCTGGTTCTGGTTCTGGTTTAACAACAGGTGCCGGAGCCGGAACCGGGACAGGTGCCGGAGCTGGCTTTGCCTTTCCGAAGCTGAAGGTAAGACCTGCGACAGCCTTGATCTGGAAGTCAGCCTTTGAGCCCTTCTTAGAGTTGAAGTGGTCGTCAAGGAAGCTGCAATTGCCTTCGAGGTTGAGGGCGATCACGTCAGTGAGTCTGATGTTGAGACCGGCACCGGCCCTGAAAGCAGGAGAGATCTTGTTGTCCTCCCAAAGATAACCGTCAACGAACTTGTCCTTCACGGCCACAGCCTCATCGTTGTTGAAAGCGTAGTTCACGCCGACACCACCGAAGATGTAAGGATTGAGGGTACGGTCATATTTGTAACCAGCGAAGATCGAAGCGATGTCAGCCATAAGGTCAACGGCACCTTCAACATAATTGAACTTGTAAACAGTGGTAGGGCCGTTCACAGCACCTTTACCCTGCCATCCATTGACATTCAGCCTTGCGCCGAAAACAGGCGAGAACTGATAGCCGAATGAAACAGCGGCTGAAGGAGAGATAAGGTCAGAGAATGAGGTCTCACCGATTGTGTGAGCCGCACCACCCTGAAGCTGCATAAACCAATAAGGGTCAAAGTCCTTCTTCTGTGCGTTCGCTACGGACAGAGAAGCCACAAGCGCTGCGCTTGCAAGAATCGCAAAAATATGTTTCATAATATTGTTGAATATAAATTGCACATTTATCGACGCTAAATTACGACAATTTTTCCAATCTGCAAAATTGACTATAAAATATAACGAATAAACGTGAATGTTTTTTTTGGACACACATCACTTCAACGTTCAATCTTTCAAGCATCCCAGAGGTATTATCTTGACTCCGTCCGGTCTTGTGTAGGCCATTTGGCCACCTGTTATGATCACAAGCAGATCCGGTTCCCTCAGCGGGTTTTGCCTCTCTGATTCGTTATGCTTTTTTATCAGTTGTTTGAGTTCAAGCAGATGCGCGGCCCCTTCCTCGATCTCGCGGCTGCCAAGCTTGCATTCAATCAAGGCATAGCGTCCGTCCGACAGATGCAGTACGATGTCCGCCTCAAGGCCGTACCTGTCCCGATAGTAGGAAATGTGACTATCCTGATCCATCGTGTAGGCACGAAGGTCACGCACACACATTTGCTCGAACAAAAAACCGAACGTTTTCAGCTGTGTCATCAGGATATCCGGAGATAATCCTAAGGCGGCGACCGCGACAGAAGGATCACAGAAGGATCTTTTAGGGGTGCTCCTGATGTTTGACTTACTCCTTATCGCAGGACACCAGGCACCGATATCCTGAATGACAAACAACTTTTCCAACGCCTTGACATAATCATCAAAAGTGTCCGAAGAGCAACTGACCTCTCCGGAAGAAGTGACATCCGAGAGCATAGATGTCTTTTTGGCAACCGTAGAAATATTGCGGGCGTATGAACGCATTATCATCGCCGCGGTCTTCTCGTCACGCTGAACCCCGTCTATTCTTGAGATGTCCTCTGAACACACACTCTTCAGGTAATTCTTGGCCACAAGCAGCCGAACCTTATTTTTGACTGAAATAAGTGACGCTGGCCAACCACCACGACAAGCCGCGAGAATCAAATCCTCCACCGACAACTTAGAAGTCTTCCCGTCAATATCATATTCAGGATTACTGAATAGTTCCTTGACCGACACCAGTCCCGTTGACTCCCTTGACTCCCACAAACTCATAGGAAGCATCTTCATTTTTGCGATCCGGCCTGTTCCAGAATGTCTGGTCTCCTCTTTTTTCACCCTATTGGAACCGGTAAGGATGAACTGTCCGGGGACACCCCCTCTCTTATCACATATAGTACGGACGGCATCCCAGATCACAGGTGCGTCCTGCCATTCGTCAATAAGGCGCGGAGTGTCCCCCTTCAGAAGAAGCGATGGCTTGGAAGCCGCCGTCGCCAGATATTCATCTCTCATATCAACATCCTGCAAACTAATGGAACTATTCGCCTTTTGACTGCACGTTGTAGTCTTTCCACACCATTTTGGTCCTTCGACAAGCACCGCACCCGAGGCCTCAAGGTTGTCTTGCAGTATGCCATCAGCAATTCTACTGAGATATTCCATAATAGACTCAATTATTTGCCAAAGGTATGAAAATTAATTACAAAGAGCAAGCCGATCGGCATTTTCGTGGCATTTTAATCGGCATTTTCGTGGCATTTTAATCGGCATTTTCGTGGATGCGCCAGTTCAAAAACGTACAAGCACGAAAAAAGCAGGCCGACACACGATAGTGCCGTTGGCCGGAATTAAGGTCTCAAGACTTATAAAATAACGCGAAGCGCCTATTTCCGAAAAGAAGAGCTTAACCTTTTCATACCACTATCTTACGACAAGGGCGGCGTCCTTCGCGAGATAGAGGATATTCTGGTTCACCTCCGGGGAGAAGGTCAGCTCCTTCAGGTTCGGGCAGGACTGCACATTGACGTTGTTCAGTTTCGGGCAGGCTGTGATATCCAACGCCGGGACCGGGGTGTTGTCAATCCAAAGCCTGTACAAACCGGTCTGGGTGCCGAGAGCCACCGACTTTACGCCGGTGTGCGACGCATAGACAAAAGACAGGGAAGGACAGCCCGTAAGATCAAGAGCGGCGAGGTTCTCGTTATTCGCACACTTGAACATCTCAAGGGCGGGGAGTTGGAAGGCAAAGGACTCCACACGGGTGCCGGAGAAGTCAAGCGACTTCAGGTTCCTGAAATATTCAAGGCCTGCCAGTGACTTGATTTCGAGACCCGAGACATCGATCGACTTGACGGAATCCGCTTCAGACAATGACAACTTCCTGTCTCCGTCAAGATCCATCGACGAAACGCAATAGGCGCGGAAAACAGGATCCTTGATTTTCTTTGCCACATCCTTGACCTCTGACGAGCAGGATGTTATGAATATAGCCGCGAAGGCCGAAACGACGAACAATACTTTTCTCATTATTCAGACATTTTCTTTTCATTCAACTTTTATAGGCAGGCAACCACTTACTTTAATAATATATAGGAGTGATTGCCCGCCTACGTCAATTACCGTTACCATTCAATAAAGCCAACACCCTCCGAGCCGCCGGCACCGACGTTGTCCGACCTGACAAGGATCACACACTTCGCGACGACGCTGCTGTTGTCTTTGGATTTTGCGGTTATGGTCACCTTGCCGCCGCTCTTTGCCGTCACGATGCCGGACTGCGAGACATAAGCGACAGTCTTGTCGGACGATTCCCAAATGACATCCTTGATCGAGGCGTCCGAAGGTGACACTCTGGAAGTCAGCGTGAGGGTCTGCCCGACTCTCATTGAAGTTTCAGACACATCAAGGGAGATGCCTGTGACTGGAACCTTGGTCACGCTGACAAAGCATTGGGTGGAATAATTCTTCGAATCAATGGCCAGGGACCCCCTTCCCTCCTTGTAGATCGCCGTGACAGTCACATTCCAATATGGTGTTCCTTGAACCTTGTCACGCTTCCAAGTCACAGGGCAATTGATCGCCGGAGAAACCTTCAATATCTCGTTGGCATTATCCGGAGCGACTTTCACTTTGATTGTGTACGACTCGCCCATTTTCAGATTGATAGTCTGATTATCCTCTGGATAGGAGATTTCAGTGATCTCTATGATACGCTCCTCCACGGTGACCGAGCAAGTTGCCGAGAAAGCTCCAGCACCGGCCGTTACTTTGATTATGGCTGTACCCGGCGAGACCGCAGTGACCACACCATCCTTTACAGTAGCGACAGACTCCTTGTCCGAACTCCAAGTGACTGTCTTGTCCCTTGCGTCCTCCGGCAGAACCGTGGCGGTAAGGGTGAAGCTGTCACCGACCTGAAGGGATTTCTCAGACTCGTTCAGTTTTACACCTGTGACCGCAAACTTGTCGATGACGGTGACTGTCACCTCATTCGACGTAACATTCTTTCCCTTGACCATGATTTTAGCCACTCCGACTCCCACAGCGGTGATATCCCCGTTCACAACTCTAGCCACGGACTCGTTGTCTGATTCCCAGACAAGTTTCTCATTCGCATTAGATGGAAGCATCTGAAGAGTCAACGAAGCGGACTCCCCTATATTCATATTCAATGCTTGAGGGGTAATGGTGAGTGAGGTGGCGTAAACGACCGGTTCGAGGACAGTCACATGGCAGGAAGCCTGATGTCCACCATCAGCGGTCTTGACAGTTATGACCGTGGTGCCTACCGATTTGGAAACAACATTCCCGGCAGTTGAGACCGTCGCCACGTTCGGGTTGCTTGATGACCAAGTGACATTCTTGTCTGACGCATCGGAAGGAAGAACAGTAGCGGTGAGAGATCTGTTTTCTCCCAGATAGAGTTTTATTTCCTTCTGAGAAAGTTCGACGCTCTCGGCGTGCCTCTTGACTGTCACTGTGCAGGCAGCCTCCTTGGAAAGATCATTTGTGACCACCTTGATCACAGCTGTACCCGGCTTGTTCGCCGTCACCTTTCCATTGGACACGGACGCCACGGCAGAATTGTCTGACGACCAAGCCACAGTCTTGTCTGAAGCGTCCTCCGGTGCGACAGTCGCGGCAAGAGACTCTGTCTCTCCAACGTACAATGTCAGCGAAGCTTTGTTGAGGGAAACTCCTGAGACGTGACGCTTGACAGTCACTTCACAGGAGGCTGTGAACCCACCATCCTTTGTGGTGGCGGTAATTGTTGTCTTACCAGGCTTCAGTGGCTTGATGACCGCACGCAACGCCGCGCCAGGGGCAATTGACGCCACCTCTGGATCCGAACTTGACCATTCGAGAGACTTGTCTGTGGCATTGGCAGGAGTCAAGGTCGCGCTGATGTCCAATGAAGGATCTCCGACATAAAGGGTTTTGGAGGAGACCGACAGGGTAATTCCCTTGACCGGCGTTCCGACCTTTACAAGGCAGGAGGCCATCTTACCTCCATCAGTTGTGACGGCGTGAACAGTAGTCTCTCCCGGGCCGACACCTGTCACAAGTCCCGACTGCGAGACAGTAGCGACCGATTCTTTGTCCGAGTACCACGTGACCTCGGCATTCGAGGCGTTCTGAGGAAGAACCGTCGCTGTCAGTTGATGGGTTTCACCAGGTTTCAATTCGACAGTGGTCTCACTCAGGGAAATCCCGGTGACACGGCTGATGACAGTCACCTTGCAGACAGCTGTCACATTCTCGGCCACCTTGACCGTGACCGTAGCCGTGCCTGCCTTGCGGGCGGTCACATTACCTTCATTGTCAACCGAAGCGACATCCGGATGATCGGACACCCACGTCAGGGTCTTCTGCGTCGAGTTCAACGGGTACACCGTCGCCGTGAGTTTGCCGCTCTCTCCTTCGAGAAGTTTCAGGCTCGTCTTGTCGAGCGAGACATGCTGAGCGGGACTCTTGACACTCACAACACAGTTTGAAGTGAATGAGCCGTCGTTGGTTGTGGCTTTCACAGTCGTCGTGCCAGGACCGATCGCGGTCACGGTACCATCCGAGGCAACCGACACGACCTTCGTGTCCGCGCTTTCCCAAACAACCCCTAAATCCGATGCATCCTCAGGAGAAATCACCGGCTTGATCGTGAAACTGCTTCCGATTGTCTCAAGAGTGAATTCACGTGGGTCAAGGCTGATGCCTGTGACAGGAGTACCTACCTTGACATTGCAGTAGGCCGTGAAACCTCCGTCTGACGAGGAGACAAAGACCGTCGCCTCTCCATTGCCCTCCGCCTTGACATTGCCATACGCGTCAACAGTGGCGACAGAAACGTCAGAGGAACCCCATTTGAGGGACTTGTCCGAAGCGTTCTCCGGGAATATGGTGGCTTTAAGGGAAGCGGACTCTCCTTTTTTCAGAGACAGTTCAGACTTGTCGAGCTCGATCTTCTCGACCCCGACCCCGACTGTCACATTGCACGAGGACATAAAACCTCCGTCATCCGTCCTTGCGGTGACCTTGGAAGTTCCGACCTGAAGGCCCTTGACGGTGGCGCTACCGTCTTGATTGTCTACATAGTCAATAACAGAGCTGTTCTCAACCGTCCAGATAATCTTCTGATTGTCCGCATTCGAAGGTGAGATGATCGCTTTCAACACAAACGAAGCCCCTACGGAGAGATCTTGACGCTCCTTGTCAACGGAGACCGAGCTTACGCCTATCAACTCCTCCTGACAGGCGGAAAGAAGGCACAGGGCCGAAATGAGTAAAAGAATATACTTTTTCATCATGTATCCATTTTTTCAATAAACACTACTGCCTCTGACACCTTACGGCGTGGCCCTCACCACGTGGCTTGTTGTTGCAATACAGGCTCACCTTGGAATCGGAACTCCCGACTTTGAACTCAAATGTCGTCGTGGTCTGTGAGGCCGTGGTCGTGGTCCAGTAATCAGCGAACGAACCTGCAAGACCTATTGTCGCATCGTTTCTTCTCAGGTAACCCGTACAAGGATACCAAGCATAACCACCAGAAGACAGGGTGAAACGCACACCGTGATAGAATGTGTCCACTGAATATGATCCATCATCCACCTGGTTCCAGACACCGTCCTCACCGCCTTTAGGCACACGCCATCCGGCCGGACAAGGGTCATAGATTGTCTTGTCATCGGTCCAAAGATCATTCTGACGGCTCTCATACAACCAGTCGTTTCCGCTGCTGACATCGCAAGTGATGAAAGTTGTCGGATTGGCAGCGGCGAAATCAACAGTACAGTCACTGTTTGAGCCAATATGATCGAAAACACACGTGGAAGCCATCGGGGTACCATCAGTGGATGCCGCACCCATAAACGGATCCTTGCGTCCCCACTGGTAGAAAAGGCCGTAAGAGGCAACACCTTCAAAAGAAGAGGAAAGTGCACCGAGATTCCGGTCCATCATATCCAGAGAAGCCCCTTGATAGCGCTGTGCCGTCTGATCCGGATCGAAATCACACAACCAGATATGCCAGGACCAAAGAATGTTGTCATTGGAATCGTATGCGGCTATGAGAGCGTTACCCGGCTTAAACTGCTCGGCAGTTTTGAAATAGAGGTATCCATTCTTGACACGGACGGTGGAATTGACAAGCGCTCCGGACTTGACAACGGTCGCTGTGTTGTCAGTCTCCCAAAGAACTCCGGCGTGATCCACGGCTCCGACAGATTCCTGTAAATTTCCCTTTACAAGAGGAAGTTTGTACGAACCTGATTCACGCACAATGTAGCAGTTCGCGGTTCCGGCAGCGTCAAGCGGCTCCCCGTCAAGGATATTTGAAAGTGACGAAGGTATGTCTGCATTGCGGACTGTCGCGAAGTAGTACCGCTGCACTCTGACGAAAGACTCACAAACAGAGCGGCTTACTTCCATACCCCCTTTATAGAAAGTGAGGGTGAATCCTTTTTTGAAGGACTGAGGCACCATAGAAATATAGTAGAAATCACCCGCGTTGAAATCCCCTTCAAGAGAAATCTGCGTGGACGTTTCCGAAGAGGCGGCCCGACAGAGCGGAATACCATCCTCGCCGAAACTGATTACGACAGCCCCAGCCACCGGCTCATTGCCATTGCCGCTGAATATGACCTTATCATATCCAGACTCCGAAACCGTGAAACGAATGCCTCCCAAAGCATCGTAGAAGCCCATCTTATCTGTAGATGCAGACCTTCCTACCATAAGGAACGCAGCAGGGTCAAAAGAGCCCGACACGGCATTCTGCACAGCAGGCAGGGATGCACTGATAACAGTCGAAGCTAAGGATGTCGAGTTACTGTAAGGATACACTCCATAATAATAACCTCCATCCGGATCCGAAGCTTGCCCGGCAAACACAGCGGTAGCGCCCCCATCCTGAGTGACAAACTTATTGCCACCCGAACCGGAATCCGAATCGAAAACGCTGATGCTGTCGGATGGATTCCAGCTTACCGAACCGAAATTGTCGGAAATGGCGGCCCTGGTCTCAGGTGAGAAAACAGCCTTTAGCAATCTTGGGGTCTTTTCAGGCAAAGGGATTTCGGGTTGTGAAGCCTCTTTCTGGCACGAAATCGTAGCAATAGCAAGAGACAACACCATTAATCCATAAAATCTCATAATATGCTAATTACATTGTAACATAGACAACTGATATCCAAAAGAGGGAAGACAGAAAACTATCTTCCCTCTAAAGAATATTATAGGTTATTACTCTTCAAGAGTAGTAAACTATTTCGTTTCAAATTACTTCTTGTCAGCACGCCCGTTAGGCCATTTGGTCTGAGTGTTCTTTGTTGAAAGGACGGTTACCTTGCCCTTAAGGTCGAGATTGTAAAGATCACCGATCTTGACAACGAGGTTGTAGTCAGCATACTTGTCAACAAGGAGGTCAGTACCAAGGTTATCCCAAGCAACGTAGAGGCCTTCAGTGTCGCTACCGTAAGTGAGACATCCACCAAATGAATCCTTGGTGTTGTTCTCATAAGGATAGGTAAGTTCATTACCCTTCTTGAATGTAACACTGCCGTCAAGATCATTGAGGCCGTACTGAGACTTAGCGTAATCTGTAGCGATCATCTTGGCATTGGCCTTATCGAAGGTGAAGATGACATTCTTCTCATTTTCCTTCTCGACAACCTTGATGTCAGTAGGAATATAAGTGATGTCGCCCTCATTCTTGAATGTACCAAGTTCAACGTCCTTGTTTGAGGTGACAACCTTGAACGGAGTCTGGAATACTACATAGTAGTAACCAACCTTCTCAGTGGCAGGAGTGATCTCATCAGCATCGGAAGTACACTTCTCAGTAACCTTCACAAGAACAGCGGTGTCCTCAGTAAGGATAGAGTTCATAAACTTGATGTCAGGTGAAGTTACAGGGCTAGCGATGATCGCCTTGAACTCAGCAGCTGTGAATTCTACCTTATCAACGTTGCCATCAGGAGTGATGAACTTATACGCATCATCAGCATAGTTAACCTTCCAAGTATTATCGCTGTGCATAATCTCGAAGGAGATTGTGGCATCATCAGCGATCTTGATGTTCTTACCGTACTCCTCGAAGTGCTCGATGAGAGATGATGAGTAGGTGAAGTTCTTGTCAGCACCAGCTTTACCCTTGACGCGAACACCAGCGTAAACATTGTAGTTCTCAGTTGACGGGATGTACTTGGAAACCGGCTTGGCCTCTACAGGTACATTCTTCTCACCAAGGAGGTAGTCAGGGTTGAGGATAAGCTTAACAGGAGTTACGAAATCGTGCTCGTGCTTGGTAGGAGTCTTCGGCGTGATCTCATAAGCGAACTTGAAGCCGACATTAGGGGTCTTCTTGCTGTTCTTCTTCGCCTTATAAGCGAACTCGATCTCAGTCTTGTCTGAAGGAATCTTAGCATTCTTATCAACGTAGAGTGAGATTACATTAGTAGAAGTAGCCCACTCTTCCGGTGCCTCAGCAAAGTAGGTAATTCCGGCAGGGAAAGTGTACTGATTTACAGGAACGTAGGTAGTGTCAAGCTGACCATCGGTACCCTTCTTGATGTCAAGGACATAGAGGTTGTTAGTGTCATAGTCCTCAAGGAATGCCTCGTATGAGAGACCCAATCCACCAAGGACGCTCTTGTTGACCTCTTCCCAAGTAACCTCAAGCTTATCAGCAGTGTAGTCAGGACATGCAGTCTTAGGAGCGGTGAACTTGATGACCTCGTCGCCACAGAACTTAACAAAGTGATCTGTGAAGGTCTTGTAGTAAACAGCAGGAACTTCAGGTGCAACCTTCTTCTCGACGATTCTGATCATGATGTAGCACGTAGCAAGAGTGTACTTCTTGTCACCCTTGGTGGTAGTGGCGGTAACCTTTACCTGAGGGGTTCTGTTGACAGCAGGACGGGTTGACTCATTAAGGAACTTATCGTTAACCCTGATCTTGCTGCCTTCGATAACAACGAACTGATTCTGATCAGTACGTTTATCTTCTCCGAGGAAAGGCTTGTTGACCTCACCCTTCTCGTTAACGAGCTCAAACTTGTAGTCAACATCAACACCGATCTCTTCAGCAAGTGCGTCTTTAACATTATAACCATCAGCAAGAAGCGTTACGTAGTCTTTAAGATCAAGAGTCTCAGTGTAGAGAAGCTCCGGAGTAGGAAGTTCTGGAGCGTAGAGTTCATCGTCAGCAGGATTGTTGATTGCGATAGGCTCAGAGCGATACGGTCTAATTGTCTTGTCAATCGGGCTAACATCATTTTTTGTGAAATCCTTATGGATAAGACCATAATGAGCATAGAGGCCACCGATGCCTACATAGGCATAGTCGGAAGTGATGGTCTCACCATTAGCGTAGGTCTGAAGAGCGATGATGTCGTTCTTGAGATCCTCTGGATCATTATCAGCACCAGGTCCAAACCATGTCTGAATAGGGAAGTGGTTAAAATCATTGAGTTTGATAGAGAAAGTAGCCTCTCCACCCTTAACGACAGGCTTCTGATTCTCGCTTACGATAGAGACAAGATCCTTCTTGTCAGAAGCGCTTCTCATTTGGATGGTCTTTACCTTTCTGTTGATGAAAGCCCATTCATTTGCGTTAACATCAGCGTTCTCAGGATTGAGCCTGTAAGTCACATTGGCTACGCCAGAAGAGTAGAAGACAACTGTATCATTCTCTTCGTCCGGAATGATGATACCATAAGGGAACTCGATGTAGCCAAGACCCTCCATCAGAGCCTCTGGAATAAGAGCAAGGCTCTTGACGGTTGTAAGAAGACTGATCTCAACCACGCCATCCTTCGCTCCCTCGACATTGTGGAAGGTAATCTTGCCGCTCTCCTCGTCATAAACAGCCGTTATGGTTCCCTCAGGGAACACATCGATGTTCGTGACCTCAGAAGTTGTCTCCTTGGAGGCAGGATCATAGGTGTACTTAACCCACTTGCCGTAGTTGGCGTCACTCTTGTCGGTGCAAGGCTGATACCAGATCTGAAGGGCATCCTTGCCGTCAACGCCGTCCTTACCAGGAGTGCCAGGAGCGCCGTCGTTGCCGTCCTTGCCATCCTTGCCAGGAGCGCCATCCTTGCCGTCCTTGCCAGGATCACCCTTGTCACCCTTGTCACCCTTTGAGGCGAATCCGGTGTCCTTACCGTCAATGAACCAGTTGCCATTGGCACCGATGGTAACGACAGAACCGTCCTTGCCAGGAGCGCCGTCCTTGCCGTCGTTGCCATCTTTACCATTGGTAACGTCGAAAGACTTACCATTGCTCAGAGTCACCTTGACTCCGTTAGTGATAGGCGTCACATCCGTGATGACGGCACCGTTGTTGATCGCAGTCTGGAGATCACTGACAGTGCTCTCCAGCTTCTTCACCCGTTCCGTCAAGTCGTTAATGTCGCCATCGTAGTCCGTACAAGATACGGCTACTCCCGCGAGGCCTAATACGATAGCCCCCGCAAGAAACAAGTTCTTAAACTTTTTGTTCATAGCTAAAAAACAAATTGATAAATAAATAAAACGTATAATTGTTCCTCTTAGTAATAAATATGTTTTGAGCCCCCACCGAGGGGACAACCCATAACACAACGACAAATATATGAGTTTAATTTTTCATAAGCAAGATTTTTTGGTCAGAAAATGAGAAAAAGATGGCTAAAAAACATTTGTTCCTAAGAGTGACACCGCTTTTTCTTCCGGGAACTCTCTTACAGGCATCTCGAACGAACATATTCAGAAATCAGCCAAGCCTCCTGACATACGTTTTGCATACTGGATTGACGAAAATATTCATCATCTTTTGGCTCGGATACGCGATCGTGTGGGACGCTTCGACAAACTCAGCGACCGGAGAGGTCATAGGCAGCCCAAAGCGGCAGGCCTAGCGACTGGGAAGGTCTGAACGACCAGAGAAGGATCACAGGAATTTGATCCTATCGGCAAGATTCAGGAAATACTCATTGGACCAAATATCAAGTTCCCGTCTCTGGCTTTGAGCGATGTAAGGGAACACGTCCTGCTTGACATTCTCAATGTCCGCTGTGGCAAGCCTATGACGCAGCCGTTCAATAAAGCCTTCGCGGCTTACATCCTCACCGCTGAACTCTTTGATTCTTTCTTGAAGATGCCTGAAGTCAAGCGAGACATCGTTCCTGACATACCACTCAAAGTCAAACCAGTCTCTCCCTTTGACGCGACGCTGCCACGCACGATAAACCAACGCGTGCATTTTACCGGCATATAGGTCAGGAAGTACAAAGCAACGAGTCATAAAAGAATGAGGCTTCAGCAGGAGTTTCGGTTCGGTGTCAAAAAGAAGCGGTGGATCGGTATCAAGCTCTATTTTGACCTTAATCATTCTTTTCGTCCGGAATCTGATGTCGTAAGTCTCTGTGTTCTCTTTTAAGAAAGCAGATTCAACCCTGCCAAACGATTTCTTCTCTTTTTTCGTGATCTCTACATCAAAGCCAGTAAGTTTGAATTCCTCCTTTATCGCTTGGAAATAATTCTCAAGATGAACATCATCTCTCTTTTCCGTAAGAGAAAAGTCCATATCTTCGGAGAATCTTGGCAGACCGTGGAAAAGCCTTAGACAAGTACCTCCATAGAAAGCCGCGTGGTCAAAGAACCCTCCTCTATGCAGTCCGGCAAGAACGATTTTCTGACAGACCTCTTGCTCTGCGTTTGGTGTAGCTATGGAATTGCCGCCTTGATATCCGGCCAGCATTGATTCAAATATCGTCATAAACTATTTATTATTTTAATAAGGTTAGACAAAATCCGTGTCTTACGTCCCACCCTGGCACATTCCTCGATCACCTCAACATTAAAATCACGCAACAGTTCCATATCTATGCGCAAATCATCCTCAAGGTACACTGTCAAAGCCTTGACTGAACGTTGTGGCACATAATTGTCATAAAGGATCGTATCACAAAGAGCCTTCTCCCTACCAGCCATCAAGAAACTCACACCATCAGCATCCATACTCTCGACACCTATCGGGAAATACACTGCCGGAACCTGCACATAACTGAAGGTACCTATCGGAGTCTGGAACGAGTGTGAGCGTTTTGTTGTCACACTTGTCATAACAAAAACCTGTTCCGGAATCATCCCGAAATAGCGAAGCGCCCACTGAAGGGAGACATAAGACGGACCATAAATATGGTTGGCGCAGAGCCTGGGATCTGTACCGCGGTCAAACAAGTCCGGATTGACAATGTACAAATTTCTTTTCAACCGTATAAGTTCGCCCGACTTTTCCATAGAAAGGACTTTCTTCTCCGGCGAGGATAGATCAGGGAAAGACGACCTAATATCCGCACTGGTTATTGGAATACCGGCAAACCGCTTCAACGGGAGACTAAACATAATTATTCTTTTTACAAATATACTGATATTTGCACAGAAAAAGAAGTAGTAGTTCTTTTTCTGTGTAAAATAATGCAGTCATAATTGATAATGGCAACACTGGCATACGGGATTGACGCAAATATTCATTATCTTTGGGGTTGGAGATATAATTGGGGCGGACGCTTCGGCAAGCTCAGCGACCGTAAGGTCAGGAACGGCGTCAAAGTAGGCAGGCTCAGCGAGCGGAGGGAACAATTATACCTATATTATATTAATAGATATGGTGGAGAGGACTTCCCCAAAGTGGCAGGAAGGCGGGAACCATCAATAAAGAATAAGAAAGAGTTCGAATTGAATATGAAGACAGGGAATAGGTTTTTAGCGGTTATGAGAAGAGGGCTGGCAAGCGTGGTCTCCATCATTATGACGATTGGGGTGTCAGGCAACTGCTTGGCGCAGACCCAAGGAGAGAAAAAGAGCAGGTTACTGACGTTTGAGAGGACAGTGCACGACTTCGGCGAGATCACGCACGAAGACGGGGTTCAGGAATGCTCATTCAAGTACAAGAACCAGACGGACACGACCATTCTTATCTACGACGTGAAAGTGTTCTGCAACTGCACCAAGGTCGAATGGCCGAGAAAACCGATCAAGCCTGGGGAGGAAGGCGAGATCAAGGTGAAATATGACAACGAAGGCACGCCGCATCACTTTGACAAAGGGGTGTCTGTCTATACCTCAACCGGGAAGCGACCGATTCTCCTTCGGATCAAAGGGACTGTAACGGAATAGAATCTCCACAACAGCCGGCAGTTTAGCAAATGACGGAATAAATGACGGAATAAATGACGGAATAACACGGGGATAAATGTACACACCACCTTTTACAGTCTCCTCAAAAGCCATCAATCTCATAGCAGAGATCTCGGCCCAGATAGAGAGATATTCAATAAGAATGGAGCAGAGCGATTCGCTAAGATTACGAAAAATGACCGGGAGGCGACAATGCGCTTTCCGGTCATTTTCATTATGACTCCGTGCCATATGGCAACAGAGGTTGGTCTTTTAAGAGATGCATTACTGCATCAGAGTGAGGTACCAGTTGCCTTCGATTTTGAGGGCATTGATGGCGAAGGCGGTGGAAAGGAGCTTGGACTCATCCTCGGAATGGCCGAAGGAGACACGGAACTTGACGACATTGTGATCTGGATCCGTGAAGGTGTAGCTCTCAAGCTTAGCCTGCCTTAGATTCATCTTCTTGAACTGGTTGGACGCGGAGACAATCTTCTCTGAGCTAATCTGGAACAAGGTGTCATTCTCGACCTGCCCCAAACCATCAAGAGCGCCGTTTACATCACCGGCGATTATCTTGTCAATCACCGATTGGGCTCTTGTAAGTACCTCGGTTGTGTCAGCGGCCGTAAGTTCGGACAGGAAAATCTCCTGACGAGTAGGCTCTGCCTTCGGTTTCTTACCTGAGCAGGAAGCCAAAAGGGAAAGCGCCAAGATCAAGGCGACGGAATAACAAGCGAATGATTCGATTTTCATCATACGTAAGTCATTAAAAAGGTGCGCACCGCAGAACGATGCGCACCTAATTATTCTATGTTAAGATCTTACTAGAGAGTAGGCTCAACAGTCACGTCAACATAGGTAGAGATAACACCCCACTCGTAAGTAACCTGTACAGGGATACGGAGCATAAAGGCAGAGTCAACATTGTTACCGTTGTTTACATAACGGAGGTAACCGAACTTCTTCTTCAGACCGTTGTACTGAGGTTCACCCCAGTTAGGCATTGTCTCTGAGCTGTAGGTGATGTCAAGACCTGTCGCAGCAGGAACCCTCGTTGGGTTGGTAATATCACCAGTGCAATGCCAAATATGAATGTCATTAGTCTTGGAAGAAAGGAGGGTCTCACCGAGAACACCACCGTTAAGGGTCGTTGTGATACCAGCCTCATCAACCTTGAAGTTATTGACATTGTAATACTTGAAGTACCAGAGATTGCTGTAGTCAGGAGTTACGAACTGACCATTATCACCTCTCCAATCCTTGAACTCGAATACATCGAAGATGCTGAGGTTAGCCTCCGGCTTGTAGGCATCAACACCGTCACGATATACCTTGCCAGTGATCTCAGGCATATTCAGAGGTCTGAGGAAGTAGTAAGGGTTAACGCCACCGGCGACAGCAGCTACGAGGTTGCAATCGCCATCAGCAGCCTTAAGAACAACGCCTATGTTAGCATAGAGTTCAGCCGCTGACTTAGGAACAGATGGAGAGTAGTTAAGAAGTGCCTTAGCTGTCTCGTTGTTCTCATAAGTAACCTCACCGGTCTCCTGATTAATCGTAGCGATTACAACACCATTAGCCTTAAGTTCAGTGTTAGTGTAAACACCTGCCTCATAATCAGCTGAAAGCGCAACCTCATTCACAGAAAGCTGAGCATTATCAGTAATTGTGACTTTGCCATCATAGAGATCAACTACCTCCTTAGAGTCAACTGTCAACTGAACATTTCCTACCTTAGGCTGAACAGGAGCGAAGTAATACTTGTAAACAGGATTTGTTACAGTCTTACCAGCTACAGTGAATTTAGGATTGTTGCCTTCCCATACCTGATTGATAGGAGTTACCCAAGTAGAAGGAACTGGCTTACCTGGTTCCATATTAGGAACTTTAACGTTAAGGATAGCCTTGGTCTGATTGTCGAACCAATAGTTGGCAAGCTTGACACCAACAGTACCGGCAGCGTTCTTGGTGACGGTAACCTTAAGAGGAACGTAAACACCCTCGAACTCATCCTCAACTTCCTCGCCATTGTGTCTGATGAAGACGTATCTTACCCAAATTGTAGCGGTATGGCCTTCCTTCTTGTAGATGGCGGACTTGTCGGCAGGAGTGAGAACCCACTCAAGAGTAGATACTCCATCGTTGGATACCTTTTCGGTAACAACACCGATCGCCTCGGCAGCCTCTGTGAACTTGGTGTCAGCGAAGCTGTACTGAACAGCCTTAGACTCCTCTGTCTGGAGAGCGTAAACCTTGTCGAAGGCAACCTCGTCAGCGTCAACAGTGACATAGATCTTGGTCATTTCGTCAGCCTTGGTCTCAACAGTAGAGTTCTCGCAATCGTTAGCGGCAACAGTCCAGTTAAATCCGTCAGACTTGATGTAATCCTTAGGAGCGATCTGAACCTTGATGTAACCAACAGCGACAACATCGCCAGCCTTGGTAACAACAGTCACACGAACCAATGGCTGCCTGTCGATGGCAGAAGGGGTAACCTCACCATTAACACCAGGAGTGATGACACCGGTGTTCTCATCAATAGCAGCGAAGCTGCTCTCAGAAGCCTCATCACCATCAACATAGTAATTTACGAGAGAGAACTTATAAGAAAGGCCGTAGTCATTCTCAGGATAGTCAGTCTCATAAACGTGATCCTCGTGAGTATTCTTTGAGGTGATAGAGTAGATAAAGTAGTGGGTCTCAAGAAGTTTCTTAATATCAAGAGAACCTTTGTAATCAACTTTCAGTTCAGCTTTGTTTGCGACAGCATCAGGAGCGGTAGTGAACAGATGGTTTGTTGGAAGCCCATATTCGCAAGCATTCGCCTTTGTTCCATAATCTACACTATTATAAGAGATAGCGTCAATCATCAATCTGGACTCATAGATGCGGGCATAATCTGAAGTTACAGTTGTGTCCTCACCAGCGGAAGTCTTCACATTGGCCTGAAGGGCGAAAATGGTGATATTTTCCTTCTTATTCTTAATATCCGGCTTGCTCTCGTCTGCGACCTTGTTTGATGTAAGGTTGACAAACAGGTTGCCATTCTTGGTCTCTGCCAGAGTAGCCTCATAGAGATCGGCAGCGGATCTGGTTGAAACAGACTCAGCCTCCCTAACGACAACCTTAAGAGCGTTGTCAGCGGTGACAACAGCGCTTGAAGGGTTCATCTCATACTCTACAGGCACAGCCGGGTTCACGCGAACAGCCTTCTCATTCGCATAGTCCCAAGCACCACCAAGAACGAATGGCTTCTGAGCGTCAGTTGTACCATCATACTCATTCTCTACAAACTTAACGGCACCAAAGTCACCATAGCAATACTCAACAGCCTCGATACCATCAACATAAAGACCAGGAACGAAGACAAGGCTTCTCAGTTCAGTGTTGAACACACCCCAAAGCTTGCTGATTCTGGCGTTGAGAGCGTTGGCTACAGTAGTGAGCCTTGCGTCAACATCAGAGATCTTCTGCTCAAGTGGCTTGTAAACGGTCTCGTAAACCTCACCGCCTTCCTTGCAAGCCTTCTCGATAGCCTCATCGAAGTACTCGTCAAAGTCAGAGATGTTAAGTTTTGTCTTCTTAAGATTCTCAATCTCGGCGGCGGCATCTTTGTCAGCCTTCTCAAGAGCCGTGATCTTAGCCTCAAGAGCACCCTTGGTAGCATAGACACCAAGAGCCTCTACAAGAGCGTCAACCTTACCAAGAGCCTCGGAAGCGGTCTTCTGGGCAGCCTCGGCAGCCTTCTGAGCGGTGTCGATCTTGGTGATGATCTCAGAGATCTTAAGGTCTGAATCATACTTGTCAGAGAGAGTCTTAAGCTGACCTTCAGCGATCTTAAGGCGAGCGTCGAGTTTACCGATCTCCTCGTTAGCGGCAGCCATCTCTTTCTTGGTAGCAAATGTGGCGTTAACATACTCAAGAGTGGCGTAAGAAGGAAGTTTGTCCTCGATTGCCTTGACTCTGGTGTCAATAGCCTGGACGTCTTTCTTAAGGCCATCGATAGTAGACTGAAGAGCATCAATGTCCTTCTTGTGATCCTCCTTAGTCTCAAGTGTGGCAACGGTCTCCTGAAGGGCCTTGATGGCTGCCTCAGCCTCAGCCTTAGCCTTCTGAAGATCCTCAATAGCGGTCTTGTTAGACGCTACCTGTTTCTCTACATCAGCCAACTTGGTCTCCAGATTATCGACGCGATTGTTGGTCTTGTCGATATCCTCTGAATAATCAGTACAGCTGGTGTACGCAAATGTCAGCCCAGCAATGGCCAACATCGAAACCAATCTGAAAAATTGTTTCATAAAGGATAATTAGTTAATAAAAAAGTTAAACATGTTACTCGTAGTAATAAATGGATTCCACCCTCTTTTTTCTCATTTTCTGACTAAAAAATCTTGCTTATGAAAAATTAAACTCATATATTTGTCGTTGTGTTATTATGTGCCTACGAATGGGCACCTAAAAACATATTTATTACTACGAGTGACACCGCTTTTTCTTCCAGATGCACTTGTGCAGGCATTCCGAACAGACATATTAATAGGTAGGGTTTTGCCGCCGACATACGTTTTGCATACGTATTTGGCGGTGGAACGTCAGTTTCTGTGCCCCAATGACACAACCGCATCGGCAGTCTCAGCGGCGATCAAAGGAAGCTATAGCCGGAAAGAGACCGGGCAAATAACCTTAAAAGATGAGAGCAACAACTGTTATTGAATATCTTCTGTCTGGAGTTCTGCTGCTGGCGGCACAAACGCGGCCGGTTGGAATCAATCCCACCGCGACAGCGCAAGGTCAAAGTGTGGTGGTGGCAAAAACGCTGACGTTCGAGAACAAGGTGCACGACTTCGGCATGATTTCCGAAAGCGACGGACCACAAACCTGCATATTCAAGTATAGGAACAACTCCAATGCGGCTATTGTCATACAAAAAGTGATCGTATCTTGCGCCTGCACGCAGGTGGAGTGGTCGGAAAAGCCAATAAAACCGGGAGAGAGCGGCGAGATCAAGGTGTTATTTTCCAATCGTATAGGGACAGGGAACTTTGACAAATCCATCTCTGTGTCCGTTTCCTCTAGTTCCTACCAAACAATCCTTAGGGTAAGAGGCGTGGTCACAGAAGGAGGGATAACGGATAAAGCCACTTCATCCGACCGTTAAACGGATCAAGATGAAATGGCTTGACTTGCAAGAGATTCCGGCTTTTACTTTTTGCCGATCCTCACTCTCTCCTTGACAATCTCACCAGAGCTCGCCACCACCGTTTTCTTAGCGGCATCGAAAACCACCCCTTCTGGAGACGTGATGGCACAGCCATCTGGCAGAGATATTCCTGCGATGTCCACTATTGAACCTTCGGAGCCTTCCGCCGACAGGACTCCATCGGCATCGGATAGCTCCAAATAAGCATTGTAGGCCTTTCCGCCGACAATACCCCACTTACCTTTGGCATTGACTGTGGCCTTGGCGACATTAAACCTTGAGTTCTTGGCGGTCAAGGACAAACCGCATCCCTCACTTTCCAGATTCAGCACACCGCCACCGATTATCGTGACAGATCCGGACACGGACATCGCCGGAGCCTTTGAGACCACGGTGCACGTGCCGCTGACGTGGATCTTCAGTCCATCAATACGAGAATCCAACCCGATTGTGGACTCGTCGGTCAGCCTGATTGTCGCATTGTTCAAAGTCAGCAGGTTGCTGGCCGCGCTGTAGGAAACCGAACCACCTCCGTGCCAGGCTCCGGTTATGTTGGCGGAATTCTCTGCGGTTACCCTTACACCGCCTATCCAAAGATCGTATGTGGACTCTTTTCCTATCACGACCTTCGATGTGACAATGCCGCCGTTCTGGACTACTCCACGGTTGGCGGCATCGAACTTCGCACCCTCCGGAACGGAGATGACGCAGCCGTCAAGAGTCAATGCGTCAAAATTCACCACCGCCCCCAGCGCACCAGAGGCCGTGACTTCCGTGTCCGCACCGGTCACCGAGAGATAAGACAGGCCGTCAGCGAGGCCAGACAGACCTTTGGCGCCGACTGCGTTTACCTTGCAGCCGCTGATTGCGAGTCTTGATCCATTCTCGGCGAGAGCCACTCCGCTGCCGGAATCACTGTTCAGGTTCAGGGTTCCCGCTCCAAGAATATTCAAAGAACCGGCTGACTCTATTGCGGAGCCGGCCGAGCTGATGTCACATTTACCGCTCACGCGGATTTTGAGATTCTCAATGGAAGACACGATTCCGGTCGTGGAGGAGACAATCTCGGCATTGGTCAGCGTAAGGGTATTGGAAGCCACATCATAGGAGACACCGCCTCCTCTCAGCCACGCTCCTGTGACACTGGCGGCATTGTCAGCGGAAACTTTCTCGCCCCCAATGGAAAGATCATACACACTCTTGATCTCCACAAGCGACTTCACGACCTCACCATCCACAACGACAGAACCATAATAATCGTCGAAGACCGCATTCTCAGGCACGGTGATCTTACATCCGTCCAATCCTAAACCTTCAATCTCGGCTATAGAGCCGGAAGTGCCTTCCACGGCAAGATATGTCCTCGTTCCCTCGACCTTCAGGTAGCCATCGCCACCCTGAGGGCTGGTGATTCCCCACTTGCCTTTCACTCTGACATCAGCATCCGAGATTGTGACCGATGATGCCGGCTGCAACATTATCCCGACTGTCCCCACCAGGCTAAGGGTTCCACTGCCGGTTATCCTTATGTCAGCAAGCGCGTTGATGGCAGAAGATGAGGATTTGATCGAGCAGGTTCCGATGACATTGACGGTCAAGCCGTCCACCTCCGATTTGATGCCGACGTTGTCAAGGGTAGTCTCGATCTCCACTCCTTGAAGCGTAAGGACTTTCGACTCAAAGTCATACGAGACCTTTCCCTTCTTAAGCCAAACACCTCCGACACTGGACGCATTGTTGGAGTCAACCAAGTTACCACCCACCCAGATGTACTTTTCTTCCGGCTCTGGTTCATTCACGGCAATAGGGATATTATAGACTGTGCCATCTGACATTGTGAGTATCAAGGTCTTTCCGTCATCCGAGAGTTTAACGCCGGAGAACAAGCCGGAGCCACCGGAACTGCCGGCATCGCCCTTGTCGCCCTTATCACCTTTATCGCCCTTGTCACCCTTATCTCCTTTGTCTCCCGTATCGCCTTTATCTCCCTTCTCTCCTTGCGGCCCTGTCGCTTTGGTTCCCGTGGTAGTCCAAGTCTTGCCGCCGTCCGCGGAGACCTCCCATTCATTCGTGGAGGAATTGATGCGAAGCATCGGAGCCCCGCTCGCACTGCCGGAATCACCTTTGTCTCCTTTATCACCTTTGTCGCCTTTCTCACCGTCTTCGCCTTTTGCTCCATCCTTCCCGTTGGCACGGACTTTCTGTCCTCCGGACAAAAGCCACTCGCCATTCAGCGTCCAATAGTAGCATCCGTCAGAATCCAGCCTGATCGAGATGTCCGGAGTCATTCCGTCAAGTCCATTCCGGCCATCTTTGCCATTGGTGATTGTTATCGGTTCCTGTTTGTTGAAATAAATTGTGTAACCATTCTCAATCGGCACGACAGACTTGATATTGTCTCCTCCTTCCAGAGCATTGACCAAAGAGGCCAGACTCTGGAGCTGTTTACCGAAATTTTCGGTCAGATCCTCCAGTTTCTTGAGGCGTTGCTCGTGTTCCTCGTATAGTTTTCCGAGATTGTTGATCTCATCCTGATAGTCCGAGCACGACATCAGCGATGACAGTGCGAGAAGCGCCGCGGCGGCAAGCATAGCGCACACCTTGAAATATTTCTTCATCGTATTCATTGTAGATTAATTGACATAGTATCCATATAATATTTAACATTTCTTATGAGACGAGCCTGAAAAATCAGCATATTCTCCATCAGTTGGACTTGAACGAAGGCCCAGAATTTCCGCCTTTCATCTTCCAAGGGCGAATTTCAATCCGACAAGACAATTAAACTGCCAGTCGAAGCCGTCATCCTTACCAACCTTTGAATTGAAGTCATCCGGGAATATTCCAGCGTCCGCCTCCAGGCAAATGGACAGACTGCGGGCAAGACGCAGGTCAAGCTCAAGGCCTCCCCTCCCCGCCCAGAAAAACTTAGTCCCTGTCCATAATTTTTCCAAACCTTGGAAATCCGGATTGTTCCTGCGGGCACGGTTGGCATCCAAGTTCCTGAAGCCGACCGCTGCCCCACCTCCGGCAAAGAGATTCAGGCTGACAAGGCGACCCTCACGCCAGCCGGCGAGCACAGACGTGACATCCAAGACAATCTCCGCACTGGACCGCGCATAGTTCCAGGAGTAGTCGAAACGAGGATAGTTGTACCGGTTCCTGGCCTGCCAACCACTGAAAGCGACCCTTGCGCCAAACAAGCGGCTGAAGCGGCATCCGGCCGAGGCTTGAGCCGCGGGTGAAAGAAGGCGTACAAAGTCAGCCTCTCCCAACGAATATGCCGCTCCACCAAGAACCTGGACAAACCACTCCGGGCGGAAATCTCTTGAATGAATATCCTGCCGGTCTTCAGGATGCGCGGCAGCTGTCGAGGTGGATATTCCGGACACACCGAGGATCACAAACAAACAAATCAAAACTATCTTTCTCATCATCAGCACTTCAGTGTATTATTAATATGATGGTCAAGTTCATTGAAGAAAAAATCCCCGGCTCGTTTTCGCAAACCGGGGAAATCGATAGATTAATCAATTATGAACTAATTGCCTTCAGTCCTGTTAACAGTACCTTCAACCCAAACAACAAGGTCTTTCTGGCTCCACTTGTGGTGGATTCTGACAGGGATCTGAACCTTGAAGCTGACAACGGTGGCGGTATTGTTCTTATACCTCAGGAAATCGTAGCTATAAGCATCATTCTTAGGCTTGGATGTATGGCCGGCAGGGACAACGTGACCATTGTCAATACGGGTCATTGTTCCGTCAAGAACCTGGAACTCAACGCCATTGCTGTACTCCTTCAGAGACTTGAACTCACCGGAAAGGTCAGTCTTGATTTCTTCTGGATTAACAGTGATGAGATCAACATTGTAGTACTTGTAGAGGTCAGTCGTCCTATGAGTCCTGAATACATAGCCGCTTGCGGTACCGATAGATCTCCAATCATAGAACTCAACAAGGTCGAAGAGGGAAATCGTTGTTCCGTTATCAACAGCGTCAGTGAATACAGCAGGGCCCTTAGGCTCAACATAAACCGGCTTCAGGAGCTCAACATTGAAGGTGTTGTCCTTCAGCGGCATATAAGCACCGCACTCCTTGTTAAAGACAGCCACGCCGAGGTTGACATCAAATGTCGCCTTGAAGAACTTGGCAACTGATTCAGCATCATTGATAGACAAAGACTTCTTACCCTCAGGGAGGTTGATCAGATCCTTTGCGGCCTCAGAGTTGCTTGGGATCACGAGCCTTGCTTCGTAATCACGTGAGGCTTCCTCGCCGAACACTGTAGGATTATACAAATACTCAATCTTTGCGATCTCCTCGTTGCCAGCCTTCAGGACAGTGTTCTTGTACTCGTACGGGACATTGTCAGTGTAGAGAGAAACGGCTGCCGCAGGCTTGGTGATGTCAACAGTGTTGGCGACAGAAAGCTTATATGTCTTACCGCTCGCGCCCTTGACGCTCTTACCATTGTTGGCAAGGGTGAAGTAATAAACATAACGAAGCGCTCTTTGCGTGAATGTCTGGAAGTTGGCAGGAACGTTCCAAGCCATTGATGGAGTGAACGCGTCCGGTTCAATTGTAATTGTAGGAGCGTTATCACCTTTGCCATCGATACCGCTAACACCGAAGACAAAATCAGATGACCAGTTATTGCCGAATGAATGTCCGATGATGGTCTTTGCGAAGCGCTCGTCAAGGTAAACATTGAAGTCGCAGTTCGCCTCCTTGATGTCAACCTCGTTGCCCGGAGCTTCGACATTGCCGTGGATGTTTCTAAGCTGATCCTTGTCAAGAAGATCATTGGCAGGGTTGAAGCTGTTGTCAGCGTACCAGTACTTAGGTATCTTATTAGCCATCACGCCCTTAGGATAAGCAAAGGTAACCTTTACAGGGAGATATACAGGCTCACGGTTGAAGTTGGTGTTGCCCAGACCCTTTCTCGGGATGAACTTGATGTATCTGAGTTCCTCAACGACAGGGTAAGTCTTATCGGTAACACAGTTCACGAAGTCAGCGCGGGTCAGGTCAATTCTGATTACGTTTGTAGTCTCGTGATCAGGATCCTTGAGCTCATAGATCTTACCTACAGGCTTGTTGGTGAGCTTGAAGGTCGGCTGGCCATAGATGTCCGTCTTTCCGGTCGGCTCCCACTGAGCGAACTCGCTCTCAGGGCTATTAGGATCGTCAGAATCAGCAGGGAGTTTCACAGCCTCATAGAGCAGGTTGAATGTCTCCTTGCCCATATCAACACCCTTGTCAAGAACCTTCTCCTCGATGGCGTGCCAAGTAGCGGTCTGGAACTGATCAGTGCACTTGTAATAGAAGTAGCCAAGATCGAATATATTGGTGATGATAGGCCTTTCTGGCTCAACGATGATGAACTTGATGTATCCTTCCTCGACAATCTTGTTGTTGACAGTGTCCTTGAGTTCAACTCGGATGAGCGGAGTTCTGCCGACGATAGACTTAGGAGCGTTCTTACCAACCTTGCTTGGATCCGGCTCGCAAGCCACTGGATTGGTGTCACTGTTGGACTTGACACCACAGGCTACGATGTAAGTACCATCAGCCCTCACGTCAAGAATGCTGTGGTTCTGGGTCTGCTCTGTGCCATTCTCTCCAACAGAGAACGGAACCTGAACGAAATTGAACTTCATCCCAAGATCCTTAAGCTGAGCCTCGGTGCGGGTCTTGATGTTGTTATCGTTCCAAGAGCGGCAAGAGTTGTAGATAACGTCAGCGTCAACAAGCTTGTTAAGGTTGAGACCAGTCTCGCTGTCGTACGCAAGCTCAAGGGTCGCTACCATCTGCGCCGCGTCGTGTACACTATGATAAAGATGCATACCGCCCTCTACAGGAGTCTTGTGAGCATCAGTACCTTCACCAAGAAGCCTACCCTTTTCGTTGATCTTCTGAACGAACTTGCCGTTCACATAAGACCAAGAGGTGTAATTGTGCTCTGGGTCAACATAAGTGTACTGCTTTGCGAAGTCTGTGTATGAAAGGCTCTCGAACACCATCTGAGAAGCATAGACAGAAGCCCAGGTAGAGGTGATTGTCTCTTTGCCCTCTCCCAAAGGAGCTGTGACGGCGAGATCAGTGATCTTGCTCTTGTCAGCTTTGTGATTGTAGAAGGAGAACGCCTGATAAGGGTTGGCCTCTTCCTGAGTCTTTACCAGCTGACCTTTCATTGTGATGCCGACGTGCATAATACCGTCCTTCACATCAAGGAATGTAGCCTTAGGGGCAGCCGCGGCTGGATTTGAAGCGTAGTTAGGAACGCTTGCAGCCCTTGTCTTCACGAAATCAGGATCCTGAGACACTGTCCCAAGGTTTTTCTGTGTGTATTCAGACACAATCGCATTTGAAGGGTCAAGGCTGTAAAGCTTGTCATAGGTAGGGTTAAGGTAGGCAACCCCACTATGGCTTGTTGTAGCTTTTACAGTGTAGGTGTTCTCGACATTCTCCCAACCGTCAGCGGTGTGACGCATATGAGCGTGCTTTTCACTTACAGCTTCGCCTCTTACAGTCACAGGCTGATAAGGAATGTAGATGTACTCCATCGCGTTCTGGCCGTCAAGGACCATCTCAGGCGTAAAGACCAGAGCCTTGAGATCAGCGTTAAGGTCAATCACAAGAGTACCCTCATAACCTTTTACGTTAGTCAGCTTAAGCTGGCCGTCAGTCCAGACAACACCAATGCGGTCTTCCTCCTTTGGAGCCCACCTCAATGTGGTCACTTCCTTGGTCTCATTGCCACCGACAACGGTAACCTTTACCCAGAAACCGTTCTCAGCGCCCTCGGTGCCAGGATAGTAATAGATGCCAGTGGCGTCCTTGCCATCCTTACCGTCAACACCGTCTTTGCCATCCTTGCCGTCGGCACCATCTTTACCGTCCTTGCCGTCAACACCGTCTTTGCCATCTTTGCCGTCTTTGCCCTGAGCTTTGTACTCGGTCTTGACACCATCAATGTACCAGTAACCATCCGAACCGATTGTTACCACACTTCCCGGCTTGCCATCCTTGCCATCGGCACCGTTTTTACCATCCTTGCCATTGGTACCATTGGTGAGATCGAATGTGCTGCCATCGCTCAATGTCACTCTGACACCCGTTGCGGTGGACTCCACATTAGTGATCACAGATCCCTTCTGAATAAGGGCCTGCAATTCCTTAGACACCTTCTCGACCGCACTCACGCGATCGGTAAGGTCGTTGATGTCGCTTTTATAGTCCTGACAGGACACAAAAGCACCCGCAGACAGAACCAATGTGGCTCCAAGCAGGAAAGAATTGATCAACTTTTTGTTCATAACAAAAAAAAATAAAAGAATAAAATAACTTTATTGTTTATGGTCTTTTTTAAATAAGCGGGCAATCTTTGCCCTATTTTGCTCTCATTGTTCCTCCTAGTAATAAATGTTTTTTGAGCTTTTTTTTGCGATTTCTTGACGAAAAAACTTGTTTATGAAAAATTAAACCCATATATTTGTCGTTGTGTTATGGAGTACCACCTTGGTGGGTGCCGTAAAACATATTTATTACTAGGAGTGACATCCCATTTCTCACGGGAATCCACGTCACAAGCTTCCGGAACGGACATATTCATAAGCAAAACCCGCCTCCGACATGCACTTTGCATGCGGAAATGACGGAATTATTCACTACCTTTGGAGGTGTCAGGCTCTTCAACACTTCGGTAGGCTCTGTGCGGTGCAGTAGCCAGAGACCGACTGATAAATAGACGTCTATCATAACGGACGCCATGACCGATGAAGTGGATGACGGAATAAATGACGGAATAAATGACGGAATAACACGGGAACAAATGTACACTCCACCTTTCACAGTCTCCGCAAAAGCCATCAATCTCATAGCGGAGATCTCCGCACAAATAGAGCGCTATTCGATACGAATGGAGCAAAGTGATTCGTTAAGGTTGCGAAAAGCGAATCGCGTGAAGACGGTGCATTCTTCATTGGCGATTGAAGGCAATACTCTTTCGGAAGGCGATGTGACAGCTATCCTGGAGGGGAAAACAGTAATCGCCCCGCAAAGGCAGATTCTTGAAGTAAAGAACGCTCTCAAATCATACGAATTATACAACACACTCAACCCATTTTCGATAGAGGATCTTCTAAAGGCTCATTATACAATGATGTGCGGCCTGCTTGATGATGCCGGAATATTCAGGAAAAATGGTGTGGGAGTCTTTGATGGAACGAATATCATACACATCGCACCGCCGGCTGAAAGGGTAAAGGATTTGATGGATGATTTGTTCGAGTGGCTGCGGTCATCGTCCGATCATCTACTTATACGAAGTTGTGTATTCCATTATGAGTTTGAATTCATCCACCCATTCTCGGACGGCAACGGCAGGACTGGGAGACTATGGCAATCACTCATTCTCGGGAAGATAAACCCGATATTCGAACACCTTCCGGTTGAGAATATGGTCTATTCGCACCAGCATGACTATTATCAGGCAATATCCCAAAGTTCGTCAAAGGGGGACTGCCAGCCATTCATTGATTTTATGCTTCAAGAGATACTTGACACTCTCATGGAGCACCAAGGGAAATCTCTCTATGAAATCGGTGCTGAGTACAACCTCAGCGAGAGTGAGATTCAAGCGTTAGGGTTCATAAGGGCAGACAGGCGGATCACGGCGGTCAAATTATCGGATAAGATAGGACTGAAACCCAGACAAGCCGAGCGCATCCTGTCAAGCCTTAAAAGCAAAGGGATAATCCAGAGAGACGGCGCGAAGCGTAATGGAGTCTGGAATATCTTAGTATAATAACAGGTTGTCTGGAACAAAACGCGGCAGACTACCAAACAAGGGAATGGTGGTTCTCGGCATTCCAATCAACGAGCGACTGCAAAAAAAGAGGCCGGTGGCGGAGAAGCCAACGGCCTCAATCATTATGTTTATGTAAGGGTTAGACTTGTTTGGCTCAGCGAGGCAAGAATGAGATATTCTAGAAATTGGTCAGGAGACGGGCGTTGCGCATTCTGTCCAGACGGTCTGAACCGCCAAGATAGTGCTCGGTGACCAAGAGACTGGAGTGGCCGAGAGATTCCGAAATGAATGTGAGATCCACGCCCTGACGGAGGAGAACTGTCGCGAAACTATGTCTGGCTGAATAGGTTGTAAATGGAGGGATTCCCAATTCCTCAGCGATCTTCTTCAATGCGTTGTTGCACATGCTTATGACTTTTCGGACGGTATTTGAAATTGAAAGCATGTCGGTCGCACCCTCTGCATAGTCAAAGAGGAGGGTCTCGGGGTTGCCGTCGTAGGGATTGCCCCAGCGATGGAGGATGTCCATCATCTCTGGTGTGATCACAGCACGGATGATCTTGGAGCCTCCATAGGCATGAGCTGTCTTGGAACGAAGGAAGCATATTTCCCCGTCTATTATATTCTTATATTTAAGGAACAGCATATCACGGAAGTTGATGCCGTTGCAAAGGTAGGAGAATAGCCACAGGTCACGGTAGCGCTCTCTGGAAGTCGTGCCTTTGTAGGCGACTATTTTACGAATATGGTCGTACGAGAGGGCAAGGCTTCTGGAACTGCCCTTAGGAATGATGTATTTGCCACGGCCGAACGGAAACAGAGCCTCCTTGACAAGACCGGCGGCGGCAGCTTCGTTCATCACACAGCGCAAGGTTTTCATGTAGATGCTTATCGTGGTTATGGCTTTCTTCTCCTTCTTGAGAAAATTCTCGAAGGCATTGAACCATGAAACAGATAACTTACTGAACAGAATTTCCTTACCGGCAAATCTCTCAACGTTTTTCAAGGTTGTACGACATCGGTAATATGAGTTTATCCGTCCCTCAGTGTGAAATTTGGCCATCATCGACTCAAGTGCCGCGTTTAACGTCTTATCAACGGGTTTACCCATTCTTGCCTCCAAAGCTTCAAACGAGAAAGTACCTCTTTCAAGCAACGCTTCAACTTCCGAGCTTATCTGATTGAATTTCGAGATGATGTCGGCGTGACAGTCGGGCATCCTCTTGGAATAGGATATTCGCTTCCATTCCGAGGCGGGAAGATCCACGCCTGTTGGATAATACTTTTGGATACGACTGTAAACCACTTCGATCTTGACCGGGAAGACACCTGATTTCTTTGCTCTGCGCCTGTCAAGCACAGCGATGACGGAGACTCCGTCCTTGGTAATTTTTAACATAGCACTAATTATTTATGAGTGAATAATTTGCATACAATTTATATACATGTCCATGCATGATGGTACTACCATACTGAAAATGAATTTATGAGGATGTATGCAATGGAAAGCGTATGTAAACGTGGGTACAAAAAACAGGCAGGGAGGCAATAGGTTAGTTATGTTCCTTACAAAGTCTTATAAGGTACTAAACAGACGCAACAGGGGGATTGGTACACGAAAGAGGGTTCTGCGGTACAATTCGGGAAAAGGAAAGTTAGGTTGGTAATGTGAGACAGTACCACATGACACGTCTGGGGACACATCCGTCCCTTCACGTCGCCGCGGAGTGCAGAGTCCCGTGGACGGCATCACGGGAGTGTGGGATATGTACGCAAAAGGAGCCCCGGCATCATTACGATGCCGGAGCTCCCCGAAGTACGGCGGCGACCTACTCTCCCAACTGGTGTGTCAGTACCATCG
>OIZT01000334.1_pt1 | contig 30495 bp, 27 predicted proteins | sample 1588611 | NCBI WGS metagenome assembly OIZT01 (sample SAMN03283278) | human gut metagenome | biome: human-associated habitat; material: feces | host: Homo sapiens | place: Peru | collected 2012
TAAATACGCCATTGTTAACTCTTTGTTGTGAGTCAACTTTTTTCAGGGAAAGACATCTCCGAACAAATCACCTCTTGTTTTGCCGAAAAGAACATCGAAGTACCGGCCTCGAAAACTTTTTGTTGTCCAATCCAGACTGGAACGCGAATATTCCAACCCAATATTCTTTTGTGGCCATTCTCTTACGGCCTCTCGGATTTCATCAATGTTCTTTTCTGGCATCGAATATGTCTTCTTGAACGCCAGCGTGTCCGGATCAGCCAGCTTCCTTCCGAAGCAAGTCCCGCCGAACCCTATCAGCATTATAGCAACAGCAATGATTAACCTTCTCATACTCATTCAGAATTAATTGTCAGACAAATCCTTGCAAAAATCACTCCGTAACGGTGTTGTGGCGGAGGATGTCGAACTCCAGCTCCTCGTTCATGATCCTCCTCAGAGCCTCGTCCAGCTGGTAGAAGGCGGTGTTCATCGTCCTGATCTCATTGTCGAGCCTTCCGTCCATCAGCAGCTCCTTGCTCTCGCACATCCGGTTCTCCCACTCGGAGAACCGGTCGGCGATCCGGAACAGTTCAATCCTGGTCTCGATGATGAAAGAGTCAGCCCCGATCTTGTGGCTTTCTGCGGCAACAGCCGCGTTGTTTGAATTAGTAGTACGCATAACTAATTGAATATAAAAACCCTCCGCTAAGGTCTGCGTACCACATACCTGCCTTACGGCATAATGCTGTTGCGACTTTCGTCAGCAACGACCATACGGAGGGCAAAATTTCCCTTTAATAATATGTCAGCAATCTTCTACGGAATTATTCAGCCGTAAAGAGAATGCTAAGTATGTAGTACGCACTGGCAAAGATGCGAATCTTTTTCCAAATTCCAAGAATTTTACGGAAATTTTTGCAAAAAATCGCATTATCTGCCATAAGTACCCCGGCGTTTGGCACGATTGTACTTCTCCGTCTGCTCGATGATCCCGTTCTTCCCCAGCATCGACACATCCGCCTTGATAGGCACGGAAAGCCTTTTGTTCAGAAGCTCGATAGCCTCCAGCAACCTCTCATCGGTCGCTGTGCTTGTCGAAGCGCCCGCACTGGTCGCTGAGCCTGCTGAAGCGACACCCCCGCTCGACACGTTGCCCGTGAACCCGCCGCTTTCCCGACCGATAGCCGCTCCCACCGGATAAACCGCCTCGAAGTTCAGGCTCTTCAACGTCCCCGCCTTCCGGGCCTCCTCCATCGTGGCCACGAACGGCAACAATGTCGGATTGTTCAGCCCCTCCGCAGGAATCACATATTCCCCGCCATTCTCGCCCACAAGGATGGTAGGGGAGGACACGAATCCTCTCTTGTCCGGAGATAACCGCGCCTTGAACGCCTTCCCATCCTGAGCCCTCCGAGTGTTTACGAAACCACCTTCCTCGGCGCCGACCGGTTGCGCCGCGATCAATGCAGTCTGCGCCGCTCCGAAAGCGGCAACGATAGCGGCAGGAGCCGCACCGGCTGGCCAGCCCCATTGCGCCAAGGTCTTGGTGACCGACAAAGCCGTGTTGATGATGGACTGCACCAGATTGAGCGCTTTCGTCCTCTTTGCTTGTTTGATCTCCATCGCCTCGCGCTTTGCCTCTTCCTCTGCTTCCATCTCCTCGACCCTCGCGTTGTACTGCTCCTGTGACACCAATCCGGCATCATATCTGGATTTCAGATCTTTCTTTTTCTTCTCGTTGTTCTTCTTGTACTCGTTGAATGCCTTGTTTTCCTTGGCGTTGGTCAGCTCAATGGCCTTGCTGGCCAACTGGAAGCCTTCTTGCGATAGTCCACCAACAGCGTTCAAAGCTGTAGCAAGATTCTCCGCCTTATTCTTACCTGTATCGATGTTGGCAAAAAATGTGTTCCATTCCTCTTGCGACACACCGAACAGACTTCCTTTCCCTGTGCCGGAGAAGAAACCGCCATCACTTTTGGCCTTTGAGGCAGTCAACTCACTGATCTTGGCCTTGGTCTCTTCAAGTTTCAGGTTGTATTTGGCAAGGTCTTCCTGTGAAAGATTGATGCCAAGAGCGTTTTTATCAGCAGTTATCTTTTCCAGTTCTGTTTTCAACTCTTCAAGGTGTTTCAAATCTAGATCAAGAAGAGCGTAATCTCGTTCCTTTGTTTTTGTGGCGGCCTTTCTGGAGTTTGGACGTTCTGCTGCTATCTGTTTTGAATAGTCAGCGGTTATTGCAGCCCGATCAACTTTGTAGCCACTTTCCATCGTAGCAATACGCCTGTCAAAACCATCTTGCGCTATCTTCGATAGTTTATTCTGATGCTTCTTCTCGATCGCCTCCAGCACCGCCGCCTGATTCTCGTACAGCACCTGCGTCTCCTTGAACTTCTTCAGTTCCGCCTGATACCGCACCTCTTCACCGTCCATAGCCGCCTTGGTCTTGTCGGTCTCCACCTCGGTAATGATCGCCGCCCCCTCCTTGGTCAGCTCAGCCGCCTTCTTCTCATTCTCCTGCCGCTTCTTCAACGCATCCTCCGAATGCTTCTTGATCTTCTCCTGCAACTCGTTCTCGATCTTGGCCCTGTCCGCTCCTTTCTCCTTATGAGCAGCCAGCCGTGCCGTCAACGTAGCCACCTCCAGCTCATAAATCCTATCGTCATATTCCCCCTGCGAAGCAATCTCCTTCTCATTGAACTGCTTCGTCAGCTCCGCCTTAGCCTTCAGGAACGCCTCGTCATTGCTCAATGACCACTGCTGCTTTCCGGTTTTGTTGTCAGGAGTTGTTGTGACATCGCTATCCGCAGTTGAGTAGGCTGATGTCCCGGATGTCGTAGTAACACTACTATTCTTCCTCTTATTTACGCCATACAACGCCTCTAATGTCTTCACGTCTGAATTGTACTTATCTATTCCGGAAGAGACGGGACTTAATTTCTTCGCCAAATCATCAGGATGGAAATCTCTGAGTATAGGGCTTCTTTTCAACGCCGCCGCAGCGTTGACCCTGTCGGTACTGGATGATGTCTCCGATGTCATCGTGTCTCGGAATCCCACAATCGCTTCCAGGACGCCACGGTAATCATCTTCGCTCATCTTGGAGTCTTTATGTGTCTTATTGTAGGCATTCCTGATGTTCTCCGCTGCTTTCACGGTACTGTCCTGGAGCCCCTCATCCAGCTTGGATTTGGCGTTCAGCATCCCTTTCAACCTTATCTGCTCGGAAAGCTTGTCATTGACAATGCCAAGAGCCGCGGCAACCTCATCATTGGACGCTTTCTCATCAAGCAGGTGTGGAAGGTAAGAACCGTACTGATCGTTTATCTGTTTGATGGCAGCCGCCCTTTCCTTTGACCCGATGGTCGCCGAGGTGACTGCATCCTTCAGCCTATTCACCGCATCTTTTTCCCTGTTGATTTCAGAGGCTGTGTCAGCGGCGGCTTTCCGCATCTCTGTCATTTCCTTGGTGGCTTCTTTTGACCGCCTGACAAATGTGGTTATACCGACAACCACGGCGGTGATGACACTTAGGATTAGCCCGAAAGGATTAGCTTTGATGGCCAAACCGAGGCGTTTGAATGCAATAGTAGCAGCCTTGGTATTGCCGACAAGAAGATTTTGAGCCAATGACAAAGCTGCGGTACCGACACTTGCACCCTTCAGACTAAGCGCTTGTTTCAGCAAAGCGTCCCTATTCTCCTTGCTCCAGAACGCCAGCAACTTGTCATACGCAAGCTTGAGTTTCGCCCGTTGGTTATAGATGAATATGGCTGCTGCAATCTCGGCCAGTTGGTAGCGATACTTGACCATAGGGCCAATCAATGCGGAAACGGCTTTCAGCCCCATATTCATAAGTCCGACACTTTCAGACATCAAAGGGTTCATTTTCTCTCCTATTTCTACGGTCGTCTCCATAAGAGCCTTCTTCTGCTTTTCCAACGTGGCCGTCAACGAGTTGTTTTTGAGCTCATATTCATTGATGATTGAGGTACCCTCGTTGAAAGCTTCGGCCGCGATCAATTGCTGCTGCCGCAATGTCTCCGTCTGTTTTGAAAGGCTACCGAGTACCTGGATGGCGCGTGAACCGTTCAGTCCCATATCTCCCATCGCCTCGGTGATGGCCTTCATTCCACCGTCACCGCCTTTGTTCATTCCTTCCAGCACACGGATGAACGCTTCGTTTACATCGTTGTTCAAGAGGTCGGAAAAGTCTTTCAAAGACATTCCTGCAATATTCGCGAATGTCTCTGTCTTCTCGAACATCTTGGTTATGGTTTGCCCTACCGCAGTGGATGAAGTTTCAGCTTGCTGGTGCAGGGAGTCAAGCGTGGCCGCAAGTCCCATCACCTTGTCGATGCTGATCTTGGCGTTAGGTGCGATACCGGCAAGCCTTCCGGAGAAGTTCACGATGTAGCCCTCGTTGGCGGTCGAAGCAGCTCCCAGTTCATTGATGGCCGAACCTACTTTCAGCATCGCCTTTTCGATTCCGAACTCATCCTTGAGGTTGAACACATCGACCATCTTTCCGACCTCCGTGATGGCGGCCTCCGCATCACCGCCAAGATCCTCGGAAAGTGCCACATTGATCTGGTTGGCGGCCTTCGCGAATCCCAACAAGTCTTCCTGACCGGATATTCCCAACTTACCGCCGGCCCGCACAAGCCCAAGCAACTCGTTCTGAGCCGTCTTTGTGTCTATGCCTTTGAGTTTCTCACTGAGCTCCGAAATCTCATTTTTAGTCAGCCCCGTGGTCTTCATCGCATCCGTCATCGCCTCGTCATAGGCTAAAAACGCATCACGTGCACCAGTGAACCTGTTAATCACATTGGCGGCTCCTTTAAAAGCTGATGTGAGCGAAATGGCATACTTGCTAAGTTTGTCCATCATCTCACACGTTGTATAACTGACGGCTTTAGACTGATCGGTAAGCTCTTTGTATCTTGTTTTTAATTCTTGAAGTGCCTTGTTTAACTGGTTCCAATTATCGGAGCCAGGAGCAGCGCGTTCAAGTGCAGTTCGTGTGGCGATGATTTGATGCTTAAGCTCTTTCATCGTCTTGCTTGTAAGAGGAACTGTTTCTTGAAGGGACTTGAATTCAGACTTGCATTTCTTCAGTGAAGCCTGCTGAACTTCCAAAGACTTGCTCAAATCTTGATATTCTTGACTGGCTTTCTTTCCCGCCACTTCAAAAGCGGTCATCTTTTTCCGTGTCTCTTCAATTGCGGTTGTTGTGTTGTTTATTTGCCTTTCAAGTTCAAGCAACTGTTTCCTGCCGCCGTCCCCATTGATGATCAGGTTCAGCCGAAGATCCTCATCAGTAATTCTTTTAGCCATAATCTCACGTGATTTATGGCACAAAAATAGCCGCTATCAGGCGGCTGCAAAGGACAAAAATGTTGATTATTATATCTTAGGCGGATCAAAGAACTTTGTTCTGGTGGCGATGACCACGGTTAATACGAAGGCTGCGAGTGATAGCCAGCCGACCACTTTCCAATCGTATATGTCGAATAACGGAAGTGTCCAGATAATGATCGCGAACAGAGCCAGAAAGCCAGCCGCTGCGAGGACAACCTTTTTCATCAGCCATCTACGTTCTATTGCGATCTCTATTGCGTCCTCATCAGATGTTCCACAGCTACTTTTATCTATTCCGGCTAATTTCTCTATGCCCTTCCACAATGCGACAAAAGGGAACGTGATGATGACGAATATCCACAATAGGATCCTGCTTGTCACCGGTTTCCAGAACACAATCAGCAGGACTATGAGAATCACTCCTATCGGAACATCAAAAGAACCCCAGAACATATTCAATCAGAATTAAGTGTTATCTATACCTCTTGCAAAAATCAATCCACTGCTTTGACGCGTTCACGGATTAATCTCGTGATAAGGATCGAAGAATAAAGGGAAAATCATTCCGTTACGCCCAAGCATAAAATATATTCTCGGAGACCTCCTGCCGGATTCACGGGATGCGCCATCCTTATCCGTGTATAGGGCGAAGTGGTAAATCAGTGTGGTGTCACCAGGCTCACAATTTGGATTCAATCGCTTCAAAAGGTCTTTCATTCTCTTGCTTACCCCTGAACGATAGAAATGTAACGAATGATCACTCTCATTGATGATGTCATTGATGGAACGGCAAGAGATATTCTTCATTATCTGGAAATAAGCCTTTGTGTCATCCCACTTGAACTCCTGTTGGAAATGATAGTCGGTTTTGTCCATATCCGCAAGTTCATAGCTGATTACAATCGGCACATTCTTAGAAAGGTTGGTGTCTTCGATAGATAGTCCCTCTCCGACATCGTGAAAGCCGTGGATGTCGTCCCAGAAATCATCCTCGGTAAGCAGATCCGTACTCATTGCCGGTTCATTCTACGATCACGACGGGCCTTGTAGTACCCGTACATAGTGTCCAACGAAATCACCCTATTGGAAGCCTGATAAGGCAGAAGCCCTTCTCTTGCCTCACACCAAGGTTGTTCACTGTGTGTCACAAGGATCAACTGGTTCTGGGTCTTTGAACCGTACAGACGCATCACCGACTCAAACAGGTCCAACTCCTCTTTCGATAATTCCAGACTGGCAGCAAGTCTCTCGATGGTTGCAAGCACATCACTAGGTTGAACTCCGAAATCCTTCTCTTTCAGGTGATCGCACATATTCGGAACGCAACTCCTGTATTGACGATATATTTCTGGATAAACAGGACCGTTCACCCAAGCCTCCGGAGCCTCGGAGAAAAGTTGATTCTCTCGACCAAAGAACACCATATGCCAAGCCTGCTGGTAGTATAGAATCTTCTGAAGCTTCAGCGGACTGACCGAAATTCCTTGAGACAGCATAGACAGCCCCAAGAACCTTGCGAAATCAGATATGTCAACAGTCTTCATCATCTCCGTATTGCGTTTGTATTGCATTTGTCTTTGCAAATAAACAACTTTCCGGCCAAATAATCAAGACTTCCCGCCTGATTTTCACTTCGTTTGGCCCAGTTCCGATTCCCGGATCCGGGCGATGACATCCTCCGTGAACTCGTACATCAGACGCTCGGCGATGGAGGCGAAAGCACCGAAGACATAGCGATTGTGGATCTTGCGGTTGCTCTTGACGGACTTGCCGCCACGCTGGAGACGCTTCATATCCAGAAAACGCTCGTAGGCCACGTGCACGAACGTCAAAGTCCCCGAAGCACCGCTCCCACCGGTCACCGAAACACTCCTGGACGATTCCAACCGCCCGGAACGCTTCTTGACCTTGGCCTCGATGGCCTTCCCCTGATTTCTCAGAAGCCGCTGACCCTCATCCTGAAGGACCTCACTTACGAAACGCGCCCTGACATCCATCACTCAAACGCAAGCTCGATGCTGTACCCGCTCCAACCTCCGAACACGCTTGCCTCAGGCACTACATCAGCCGAAGCCAGCGACAAACCCGTCACCAACTGACAATTATAGCTGGAAGCCTCCTCCGTGATGTAGGCCAGAATCAAATCCGCAATCTCCAGAAGCCGTGAATATTGCTCATTCTCCGATTCCTCCGTCTTGTCGAGCCCAAGCCCCTTCTCCAACACGAAGATCACCGTCCCCAGCTCTTCACGGAACGAATCGGAATCCCCACGCTGATGCACCTCCGGACGCGCGACCACCACCTGCACACCCGAAAGATGCGCCAGCTTGGAAGTGGCGTCCGACTGCGCGGTCGTGCAAATCGGATCGATGTGCCCACAACACCAGCAAGAATGGATCTTCAATCCCGCAAGGTACTCAGTGAGCCTTTGAAGCCTTGATAATCTGCTCATTTCTCTTTCTCTCCTTATAGTTATGCCACATAATCGACAGCACCGAGAACAACGGCTCCTCATCCACCCTGTCAATGTTGCCAAGCGTGTTCTCCTTAGCCACCTCGACCAACAGATCATTCCACCCGAAGCTTATCCCCGAACTTTTCTCATCCCCGGCGAACAACTTCGACAAATCAACCTCCTCCCCGTTAATCTCCAGAACACCCGACTGAAGGTACTTCAAGCAAGCCGCGAACCACATCATCACAAGATTCTTCTGCCACCCCTTCAACATAGATGCCCTATGAATATGCCTCCGCGCGTTCCGCTGGTCCACATCGGGAACCAAACGCCCCGCCCGATTGGCCTTCCTTGACCGCACACGGTACAAAAAGGCGATGCACTCATCCAGATCAGCGATGTCGTGGTTCTTGAAGAACCGGTTCACAGCCGCCGAGGCGTGCCGAAACTCCCCGAAAGTCAGATCCTGAAGCAGTTCCCCCGGACCGTACAGCCTCACAAGCCCCGACCGGACCACCGGCATCGGATTCGCGACCGAATCAAACGTCAACGCAGCCGACTCCTCCGAGAACAGGAAGCCCAGAAACGTCTCGCACATCCGATAGACATTCTCATCCCTGACAGAAGAAGAGCCATTGAATATGTCCGTGAACCATCCCTTGACAGTCCTCCGCACCCCAAGCAGCATCCACAAGACCCTCACATTGAAGTCCAACGGCGATTCCCCACGCCTAAGACACCTCTCGAAGATCCGGAACACCCCACGCACCTGTTTCGGAGTCATCTCGCTCCACGAACCAGGCACCTGTACGACCTTGCCGGTCTCGAAAACCTCAATCGTGTTCATCACTCGGTGGTAAAGAATTTGTTCCTCCTGTCATTCACAGGCAAAAGCTTAGGGTCTACCTTATCTTCATTGATCAGCGCCGACAAATCCGTCAAAGCGTCCTTGACCTCTCTTTTCAGATTGCCGACATACCAGTCAATCTCATCCATCGTGGCCACACGGTTGGACTTGTTGCCCTGATAGGTAGGGGAGAACCGCCTTGCGATCTCGATAGGAAACACCTCAAGGCTCCACCTCGTTCCGGCCACGATCACCGCACTTAGTATCGCCGCCCTTCTGGCCAGCGAAAGCGCCCTTTCGTCAGCCGAGCCGTCGGCTATGGAAGCCCACTTATCCCCCGCGAACGGTCCTATCACCGCCCTTTGCCGCTCGATCACAAGCGCCTGGAGCAGATAATAGACATAGTAGCTCCCATCGATGGGATAGACCGCCTCGAACTCCTGAATATTCCTGACAATGGATTCGCCTGTCATCGTCCTCTTGGCCGAAGCCTTCCAGTTCTCGTTGCCGGAAGTCTCCAAGTAGGTGTACAAAGCGTCCAGAGCCCTGAAATACCGCTCCCTCATCGCCCTGTCATCCCTGTCTATCTGCCATTCGTAAGGGCTTCTCTCATTGTCATCGATCTTGACCTTCCGTCCGGTAGATTCGTGTGACACGGATGAAAGCTTGGCGTAACGCATCAACGCAAGACACGCCACCGGAAGCCTTACAGCGGCTACAAGTTCCGGCTTCTCATCCTCATCGTAAGCCTCCGCGGCCTCCTTGACCACCTCCTGACTCACAAGCCGCGCCACCTCATCGGTGGCGAACCGGATTTCCGTCTCGATCAGCCTGAAAGGAGAGGAAGCGTACCATTGGCCGGTCAGATCCTCAAGTTCCTTGGAACCGTCCCGATTTCTGTTGAACAAATCCATCATAATCACTGATTTTTAACCCTTGCCGAAGAAGTAAGGGCATCCTCCGCCGACAACTGCTTGTGGAAGAACCCAAGTTTCAGCCCCTTTCCGGGGAAATTGAACGCTATCGCTTGGTTGATCGGCTCCAGAATCGTCTGTGAGGCGATCTCCGTGTCCGAAAGCAGGAACAGCTTGAACGCATAGAGCAATTCAGAGCCGGAAGCCAGCTTTCCGTTCACCATCACGTTCGACAGCGACGGATGCAGCCCCATTCCGGATGTGATCGCAGATGCCGAAGCCTCCGAGATCTTCAACTGAGCCTCCACAAAGTCCTTCATCTTCTGGTCTATCGCCTCCACGGACCAAGACACACGCCCCGCGCCGCTTTCAGACGGCATATCGAGCGAATAGAAGAACTTTCCGGCGTTCTCCTTGCCGCTGAGCACATCCTGCATCTGCAACAGCAGATCCTCCGTCAACCGGCTGATCTCGTTCTCCACCTTGGTGTCATCCCAAGTCGGATGAACCATCCTAAGACGGTCACGCCTTTCCTCCCAGTACTCCTTGGGAGCCTTCACCAGATAAGCAAGGTTGATTCCGTTGTCCGTCACGTACTTGAATATGGTCGGAATCTCCGAACCCTTGACAATCCAGCGCAACGCTCCCCAATACTGAGGCACAGCATAGAAATCCCTTGCGAATGAATATGTGTGGTTGTACGATGCCGACGCTCCGAACCGTCCTGGATTCTTCCTGTCATAGACCGGATAGACCCTTACGCCCGTCCCCACGCAGGAATGCTCGAAATCCCCGACAACAATGTGTTTCACGTCCTTGATCTCCCTGCTGTCCGTCCACTCCAGCCTTGCGTTCTTTGAAGGAATATGCTCAAGATAGGCTATCTTTGGCTCCCTGCCTATTCTCCGGCCTTTCTCCAGATACTTGGCATCGAAGAACCCTTTCAGATGCAGGTAATCGGTCATACACCCCTTGATGTAGCTAATATAGTCCCAGCTGTCCAGCCACGCCTGGATCTCCCTGTCCTCCTCCCAGTTATGCACGATGTTTCCTTCCTGGTAAGCCAGCCGGTTAAGGAACACGCCCTGCCCGTAGAGAAGCCCCATCTGCCTTTCAAGGATTCCCGGACCAAGATTGTTTTCGTCCAGGATGTCCCTTAGGTGCACCGGCAGATTGTTGTCGTGGCCGAACGGCACGATCTTCTGTCCGCAAATCGTCTGGGGCAACTGTTCCCAGTTCCTCTGTTGCGCCATCCAAAACACGGAGTCCAGACTGCTGTCCCTCCTGTTGGAAAGCGCGAAAGCCCGGCCATCGTTCAGCCGCAGAACGGATGTGTGGTCGGATATTTTTTCGATTCTGCTCATACGAGTATCAGTTTTTGTCCGTTGAATGTCATCAGAAGCGGTTGGTAGAAACGCCTCGGCTCTCCTGTCTCCAGATCCGTGTAGCCCTCGATGATGTCAGCGTTCTTGTTGTGCTCCTTGGTTTCCCTATGTCTCAACACCCCGCGCCGGACATAGACGATCCCGTCGCTTGTGCCTTTCGTGGGGTTATAGCTCATAAACGAGAAGCTGAAGCTCCTGTCTTCCTCTGACAGTCGCCTCATCTCCGTCAATGCTTCATATACGTTCATATCACAAAGTTAGCCACCTCCCAAGACGATAAAAAGGACACCACGCCCAACCCGGAAACTACAGCCCAAGGCTCGGCTATTTCAGCCAAACGGGCTTGTTTTGTGAATATATTCCCGTCAAAATCAAGTGGTTCAAAGCCTTGCACCCCGCCGCGGCAAAAACGCACTTTTTCGGACGCAAAAGAGCCCGGGCCGCGCAACGGAAGAATCGCAATTGCGATTCCTTCCCGAGGGTGATATATGGCGCACGCCCCGCTCAGTCCTTGTTTTTCCCGACCGCACGAGGATCCGTCGCCGAGGACGGCAGCATCGTCTTGCCGCTGGCCACGCCTCTGAGTTGCTTGGTCATCACAAGATACTTGAATGAGTCTGATGGGTTGGTGGACTCCGTAGGCAGCTGCTCCACCGGTAACTTCTCGCTTTTCTTATCCTTGAACACAACCCCGTTCCTGACCACAGTCCTTGCCTTCTCCAATGACAGCTTCAGATGCTTGGCCGCATACGCGTCGATGCGAATCACCGGCAACCGTGGATTACGCTCACTCATTATCTCCTGCATAAATGAATATTCCTCCGGCTGCCCGATGTTGCCCTGGTTGATGGACATAAGCTGCACCGTCCACCCTGTACGGCGGCCGGATTCATCATATTCAATAGCCTTCTTTAACTTGCCGACCTGATCCTCACCCACGGACTTGTAGGAGTTGCCTGCACGGTCATAGTACAGCATCAGGGTCTTGCGCCTCACAGGTGCGAAGAAGGCGCGGAACTTCTCTCCAAGGTCAGGGACATATTCAGGCGCAAGAGTGTAGAGGAACTTCACAACACGCAGGCACGAGCGTCCCTTCTCGGTGTCATTCTGGGCAATGGACATCGAGCACATATTCCCGAAATCCACTCCTGCGATGAGCGGTTTGTCCAGATCGAGATATTTCAGCACCCTGCAATCCTCCTGATCAAGCAGTCCGAATCCATCGTAGGCTTCCTCATCCGTGCCATCATAATAGAAGTGGCGTTCACTCAAGGAGGTGTAGAAGCGTTCGCCTGATTCCAGGGACGGGCGCATAGAGAGGATGGCCGTGTTCAGATCAGGAAGCTTACCCGAGATGGCATCCCCGAACCACTGCTCTGTGAGGATGTCCACATTGATGTAGGATGATGCCAGCATGAAGAAAGTCCTGGCTTCCTTACGCATCCTAAGTTCAGTCCATCGGGCTTTCCACTGTTCGGCCACACGGCATTTGCTGCGATAGACGTTCAGGTCATCGGCACTGTGGGTCTTCAACCATTTGTCCTTGGCGGCGGCAGCCTCGTGCAGGCATTCGTTATAGACCAGGCCGGCTTTCAGCACAAGCACGATAGCCGGGATGTCCATATTGTGGGCATATTTCAGGATCCAGTCATATTCCCCGATGTGCGTGGTGTCCGGCATATCGGTGGTGAAACTGAATCCTCGGTAGAAGACACTGTGACCATATTCCTGCCTGTAGCCACGGACTGCCTTCAGCAGGTTGGAGATCTTGTCTTCCCGGAAATATTTCACCTCATCCCCGAAGCAGAACACGTAGGAGGCTCCGGCAAGGGTGGCCGGGCGGTCAAGGGAGCCGAACCGGATGTTGGTGCCGGTGTAGAAGATGATGGTGCGTTTGTAGGAGACCAGCTTGTTGAAAGGCTTCCAGAAATGGGGTTTCAGCCAGTCCGGGAGATCAGCCTTTTCCGCATCTGTAAAGGTGGGCGGCTCCTTCTCGATGACATAGTGGACACCCTCACGGAGTCCTTTTCGTTCCAGCCCCTCCAGAACAGAAGGGAGGATGTTGGCGTTCAGGTTCGTGAACGTGTCGGCCACCCAGACGACGGGCGCTCCTGGCATATCATAGATGACATCCAGCAGTCTTTCGGCCTGGATGTCGGTTGTCTTGGCTCCGCCACGCCCCACGACATTGAGGTTCTGACAGGCGCCGGCCAGCGACACGATCTGGGCGAAAGGGTTCTGGTACTGGACGGAGGCGGCTTGTGTGGATTCAGGTTTAACTCTCTTCCTTTGCATCCTCAAGGTATTTTACGATGTCGAGATCAACGATGCCTGCATCGGTCCTGAGCCGTCTCTTGACGGACTCCGGAGCGACCACGGTGTCAATCTGCCTTTCCAGCTCATCACGGTTGGCTGCCGGAAGTCCGATGGATTCTGGCGTTGCGGAAAGCAGGCGGAACATCGGCTGGTAGATTTCAGCCGGAAGCTTGGCCGGATCATCTTTGTCCAGCTGGAGGGCACGCGCCTTGTTGGCAAGGATGTCAGCGGCCACGGCATAGTCCTTCGATGTCTTGGCGGCGTCCCTCGCGGCGACATAGAGTGTGTCGAACTGATCCGCCATCTTGTTGCGCATCGCCTCCTTGGAGACCTTACGGTTGCAGAAGAAGAGCTCCACGGCTTCTGAATATATGTCCGCGGCCCGTTGGTAGGGAATGCCGAAAGGAGCGCTGGTCAGGAACTTGATAGTCCTCCTTTTGCCATACTGGCCGTCCAATGAATATATCAGCGTCAGCAGGTCGATGTAGATCTGTTCCTTGTCGGAAAGGTTGCCCTTTGATCCGGAAGCAAGATATTCCTGAATCTTCTCGAACGCACCTTCTTTCTCGGCGCCGCCGAACAGATCCAGCTTTGAGATGGTGAAACTTTTGTCCCGGACGATGTCGCGGAACTGCTCGACGGAGTCGGCGTCGCCACCCATAGCTCCACGCACAACGGCAAGTTCGATCTTGGCCCTCTTCTCCAGCTGGCCGCGTTTGATGGCGTTGCTGATCCGCTGATCATCTATCGTGACGGGATCAGCCAAGATGACATCCAATTGCCTTTCTGTGATGTCAAGGAATCCGGCCAGTTCGGCATCAGTCCAGCCGATGGCCGCAAGGGATGAAAGATCATCGAGAAGTTCGGTTGTCAGTTCCTTCATATTCTTTAATCATTCGGTTTATCTCATCGAGCGTCATCTTCAGGCGGGAAAGCCTTTCCTCTCTTGACACTTTCAGGTCAGGGCGGTCGCCTTTCTTGATTTCCCGCTCCGCGCGCCAGATGGAATCCTGGACATTGCGCCTTTTCCGGATTAGCTCGGTGATCGGCATTCGTCTCAGATTATCCAGTTTCTTTGTCAAGGCGAAAATCGGATGTTTGCCAAGAATCCGGTGATGCTCCTTGTAGTATTGAAATTCAGTGCGGGAAACTGAATTTTGATAAAAATTTCTTACCGTTTTTTCCGCGGCCTCGAAGCACTCTTCCGGAGTGGTGCATTTGAACAGATCCTCGTGGGCGTTGACATAGTTGTGCCACGATGTGATCATATCCGCGGCAAGGGCCTTCAGTTCGGTCGGGCAATCAGGTTCGGAGAGGAACGGCCAGTCTTCCCGGAACCGCCCGCCTTTCGTCAATGTCTGCGAGAACGGAACCTCTGTGGCGAACGGAAGCAAAGCTTTCTTCAGGAGGTGTGAATATTCCTTCGGCGCTTTCCTGACAAGAGCGTCGAGCCACTTGTTGGGCGCGTATATGCTCAAGAGCCGAAGTCCTTCAGTGACCTCGGCTCCCGAACATATCCATCTGTCAATCTCGTTACTCATTCAGCAGGTACTGGTCAATCAGATGTGTGATGGCCGCATAGCCTTGAGGAGTGGCGAACACGAACTTCTTGCGGACGAACGCCTCGATGACAAGATGTTCGCAAGGATTCGCGCGATAGACCGGAGTCACGATGTTGCCGAACCGGAATCCGGCCTCGATTGGTCTATGGAGATTCTTCTTAAAGTAGTCCTTCAGGAACTCCTCCGCTGTCTGGTCTTGCGCCGGAAGCATCTCCACGAGTTTCTCCTTGGAGAACGGTTTCGGCAGCCTTTCGCTGAAAACCTTGTTGCCTTGAACGTCAAGGAACACAAGCGGTGTGGCCAGTTCTCCGATGGAAATCTTGGCGCAAGGAACGCAGTTGGCAGGAGCAAGGATGAAGTCATCATCGACATTGTTGTCGGCGATGATTCCGGCAAGAATGTCACGGATGTCAGCGTCCGGTTCAACCGTGATGACAACAGGCTTGACACCTGTCATCTTCTCCCAGACTTTGGACAACTGGTCGTCCGTGCCCTCGTAGGCACAGACAACCAGATTCGTTCCGCCGCTTACAGGGTTGCCCGCAACCTTGCCTTCGACGGCTTTTGTGTCGATCTCAGACATCCGCTAAGCTCCTCCGGTCGCGCTTGTGGCGGCCTCGGCGATCTCCGGCATCTCTCCGGCATATTCACCGGCCAGGAACTTGTCAGGCAACGCCTGCTTCCAGGTAAGAGTCCTCTTGGTCGCCTCACCGTCCATCTTGGTCTCAAGAGACAACCTGAGCGGGTTGCAGACACGTCCCATAATCTGAGGACGGCCAGCAGTTGTTCCGTCGCACTCCTGCACGATGGCGATCACGCCACGGTTCTTGAAGATCTCGATGAAATTCTTGATGGCCACTGAGTTGCCCGGGTGGTCGAACACGATACCGGTCTTGATTCCCTCGGCGTCCGGATCTCCGGAAAGTTCCTCGGTGACCTGAATCGTGGAAGCCGTGGCATAGATGGAGATTGCCTTTGCGCCGGTCTTCAATGTGAGGTCTCCAGTTACAACGCAGTTGCCAACCTCTCTTGCCGGTTCGCTGGCGACATCCTCCGCATCTACGAGGATGATCTGTGATTTTCTGGTGGCGGCGCAACCAGCGCCGTCACCAGGTCTTGGAATTGATGATTTAACGTAAGCCATAATTCACGCTTGTTATTTGGTTATGCACCGCCTTGACCCTGATCCGGGTTGGTCTCTGAACCCTGATCCTTGGTGTTGTCAGCAGCCTTCTTTCCGTTCTCCCACTTGTCGGTGTCCGGAACATCGGAAACGATGCTCTCGACCGGAGTGTAGCCGTCCGGAACAGCGGCATAGACAGCCTCGGCGATCTTGAATCCCGTTGAGAGGGAATATTCACCGAACACCTTCACATCGTAGTTCTGCTCCTCGATCTTGACGATGCAGTTCTCCGCCTTTGAGAGGTCAACCAGCTCCACGAAGTTCTCCTTTGGAGTCGCGAAGATGATAGGGGAGTTGTACATTGACTTGAGAGGCACGAGATGAAAGTTCGTGAAACGGATGCTTCCGTCATTCTCGAATCCGGTGTACTTGCCGTTCACGGCGAAGTCAGCCCTCTTGTAGCGTGTCAGCAACTGCTCGGAGCAGTGGATGGTCACGATGTGGGCGAACAGTCCGGAGATGCTGTCCACGAAGCCGTCTATGTAGGCCAGAAGTTCGGAGTCGGACATCTGCATAGGATCGGCCGCCGCCTTGTAGTAGTTGATCTTGCAGTTCTCATCGGACTTGCCCTCCACAAGGATGGTCTCGAAACCGTCCATAGAGTTCTTGGCGGCCTTACCCGCGTCACCGTCAGCGACAACGCCAGCATCGATGAACTTACCCTTTGCGATCATCGAGATGGTGATGTCATCCAGCACCTTAGGCAGGATGTGGTTCTCGATGATGTAGCGGGTGATAGGCATATCCGCCATAGTCTTGCCCTGCTCGTAGAGATAGAGCAGCCAGCTCTTGAGCACATCGGCCGGCTGGATCAGCACGTTCAGCTTGTGACGGCGATAAGGAATCCTGATCGGAGTGAACTTGGCCGCTCCCTTAGGAGTCCATTTCGGTGTGAACTGCTGTGAGACCTCGGACATAATGGCCGCGCTTGCGATGTAGTCCGTGTTGGACTGGATGCGGGTCATATGCTTGGCGTCATCGAATCCGTTGTAGATCCTCTTGTTAAGGAGCTCCAACTTCATCTTAGGAGGCATCGTCATCTTGAACTCGGCGTTGAGATCCGTGATGTCGATAGACGCGTCTTCCATCGCCGTGAAAGCGTAAGGATTGACGGAATCAAGGGCTTCCTTCACGATCTTGTTGTGTGCCGCCGCCATATTGATGGCAAAGACCTTGGCCTCCTTGGACGCAGGAACTGCCGTGGCAACCGGCTTAGGCTCCGGCTCGGAAGCCAATGAGACAACGTCCTTCTGAAGCTTCTTCACCTGCTCTTTAAGTGCCTTGGTGGCCTCATCTGTCTTGGCGGCCACGGCGGCGTTGAAAAGGGTCACGGCATCACCCTCCTCATCGAGGTTGATGCTTTCCAGTTTGTCGAGAAAGTCCTGGCCGTAGTTCTCCAGAACCTTCTGCCGCTCCTGATCGGAAAGGGAAACCTTGCCGTCCTTGACGTCAAGCTCGCTCTTGCCGAAGAGACGGGCCACAAGCCGGCCCATCTTGGAATTGTTGAGAGTTTTCTTATCCATTATGAAAAAGATTGGTTAAACGCTTGTGAGTGCGAAGACCGCCTCGATGGTCTCGGAAAGGGTCTTCTTGGCATCGGCCATATTCAGGCGCAACGCCTCAGCGGTGCCGAACATCGCGCCGCTCAGAACTCCTTTCTCCTCTTTCTGAATATTCGGCCTTCCGGCCACGACCGCATTCTGGAATTGATTCACCAGCGGTTTGAGTTCGGCTTTGACCGCCTCGTAGTTTCCGGCCAAGGCTTCCCTGTACGCCCGGTTCTTCTCTGAGGACTCATCGGCGTAGATTACCAAAGTCCTTTCACCGGTGGTTGGGTTGGTGGCCGAATTGTCCACGAAGACTGCCATCGCTCCGATGGAGCCGACCTCGGAAAGGTCGTTGTCCATGTAGATGGCGTCGCACTGTGAAGCCACCCAGTAGGCGGCAGAAGCGCAACAGTCGGCGTGGACATAGACCGGCTTTCCTTTGGATCGGGCATAACCGATCGCCTCAAGCATCGGAGGAATGGCCGAACAGCTTCCGCCAGGGGAGTCTATGTCCAGGACGAGACCGATGACATTGTCGTCATCGGCCATCTCCCGGAGTTTGTTTGCTATGAACGTGGTTCCGTAACTTTCGCAGGTGTCGTACTTGGTCATTGTGCCGTGAAGCGGAACAATGGCGACACTCTTAGCTTTCCCGGCTTGTGCTCCGGAATCGGCCACGGTGGAGACCACCGCCGACTTCACATCCATCTCAACCGGAGTCTTGCTGAGGAAAGCACGAGCGATAGGAAGCAGCTGCTCCGGATTGGAGACCAGCCACTTTCCCTGAACGATGTCCCTTGCCAGTTGGAATGTGTCTGCTTTCATCTTGTTAATCAATGTTTACGCAAAGATACCAGCGAGACACCCGTAAGGAAAGGACACGCTAAAAGACAGGGAATTGATACGAGCTGGACAGCTTCAAGGTGTTGGTTTCGTTGACCTCGAAGGCAAGAGGCAAGTCCTCGGTGCCGTAAGTCTCATCGTCCCCGTGGCAGAATCCTACCTTTAATATAAGGTTGTCCCTCATAATCTCCGAGGACTCCGAAAGCGTGGCGTTGATCTTGACGGTGGCCAGCCTCCCGGCATCCTCCGTCTTCTCCGACCGCTCGATGGTGGCGGTCCCTGGAACGAGCGCAAGTTTATGCCAGACTCCATCCTGTCTGTCAAGGCTCTGGGCCTGCAATGAGTCAATGATTCTGATCATCTTTCAATCCGTTTATGTTTATACTGCTGTTGATGTAATCCACCTTGTTGATAAGTTTCTTCACCAGTTTGTCCAGCGTCTGTTGCGATTGCCTGTAGAGCCTCTTGTGCAGCGCGTCGAAATAGTCGGTGCTGAACAATCCCCTCGACACGATGAACGCAGTGACTATGTCCTTCTTCTGGACTCCGAGCTCGTAGCCGGCAAGGTAGTACTGCTTGAACTCGATGTCAAAGAAGGCGTTGATCGCCATATTCAACGCCACCATGCTGTACTTGTCATAATAAAGGAACTTATCCCTCATAGGAGCCGTGGCGATGTCGCTTGGCAACTCCAGATCCACGACCTTGTCGCCTTCCAGAGCCACCGGACCCCCCGCCACCTTGCAATGAGCCACGAGAAGCCTGCCTATGCTGTTTCGGGCATAGACTTTCAGAGGCCCGCCCGGACTGTCAGGCGGGAACAGGTAAGCCAGATAATCCGCCATCATCGGCGAATCCACTTTCAATTTGACATCGAGCATTTCACAGTTCATCAAATATTATAGCCACATTTTTCGCAAAAACAGCAACTACACTAACTACACTTGAAGCTATGTTTGATTTTCAATGAGTTAACCAAAAACGATGTGTAGTTGACCCTCGAAAATGTGTAGTTAGTGTAGTTGGAGTCACCGCAAGTGTAGTTGAATGTAGTTGGAGTGTAGTTCTTCAACTACACCGCAACTACACCTTATTTCGTTAATATTCATTCATTTACTTCAAGTGTAGTTAGTGTAGTTAGTGTAGTTGGGGTTTTTCGTTTCCTCAGCAAAATAATTTTTCACTAATTTACGTAATTTATTGAAGAACTACAATAGATAGCACAAGATAAACTTTTATTCTATTTGAATATATGTGAAAATAGTTATCTTACTTGTGCCAAATTTTGGCACAACCACTCCGATTTTCCTCATTTTCCCCATTTCCCCCGAAAATCACCCTCTTGGTGAAAATCGTAAGCAAATCAACTCTTTTTGCTTATGGTTTTCGCTTTGGCCCTTTGAAATCCCCATTCCACGCACTTCCCTCCAGTAAAAATCGTAAGGGCGGACGAAGATTAACCCTCTTCATTGGCCCTTACCCAAAAGAAAAGCCCTGGAAGAAACTCCCAGGGCCGCACCATACTAAGTAATGCTACCAAACAATTACGCGAATATGGCGTTCAGGTCTTTGTCCAACGCCCGGAATCCGGATTCGATTCTTTCCTCCTGAGCTTTCCGTGGCTTGGTTCCGTTGATGTATCCCCAAAGCTGCTTTTGGTTGATGCCGGTGATCTTTTCAAGGCCGGCCAATGAGAGTATGCCGGAATTGACATAATACTGCATCAGCGAGACCGCGTCAATCTTGTAGGAGAATGAATATTCCCCGTCAAGGAAAGCTGGGTACTTGAACCCTTCTGCGATAGCCGTCTCCTTGTAGAACCTGATCTGCTGCATCATATCAGCCTTTGCCTCCTCGATGGTGGCTCCAGCGCCAGAGAATATTTCCTTGCTGCAATAGACGTTGAAAGTTCCGTCCGTAGCTCTTTCGATTATTGCCTCTATAACCATAACTCACTTCCTTTATTTGTTGTGATATGGGGCTTATTTCAGCCCCATATCCTTTTTCATCTTGTTTTCAAGCCCCTTGCCCAACTCTTTCCCTTTGTGGTAGGGAACAGGGTAAGTCCGGCTTCCCTTTCTGTAGATCACGTGGCTTCCGGACTGCCTTAGCCTTTCCCAGCCATTCGCCTTGACAAGGTCGTGAAATTCATCATACTTCATATCGCATATTGTTTGGTATCACAAAGGTAGTAATATTTCTAATAATTACAAAATTTATCAATAGAAATTTTACATTTATTTTAGAAATGGAAGAGCCCGAACACGGTTTCCAATTCCTCCGGAGTGACCGGATCACGTCTAATCCGGCGGTAATCGGAGCTGAAGGTGATGCTGACAAGGCGTTCCTGATGACAGATGCAGATCAGGCCGATGACAGCCTCGTAGTCACGTGGGGAGACCTGAACGAGATAGTCCACCCATTCCAGAAGAGGAAGACTCCGCAGCCAGTTCACGTACACCCGCCGCCTGGCCGCAATCACATTGGCGTACCTGTTCCGGAACGCCTCCTCCTGCTCCCTGGAATACAGGACATATCTCCTCAGGTCTTCCATCACTCCTCCCAAAGTTCGGCATCAACCGCTTCGGCTGGCTCGGTGACCGATGGGGGAGCGCTGGCCGCCGTGCGGTTGTCACCGATCTCCAACGTGTCGGTGGAGATGTCAAGGTCAATGCCGTAATTGACCTTCAGCGCGTCATAGTCAAAGACCATCGCCGTGGTGACGCGGCTCTTGCCGGTCTCCGGATTGCTCGACACGTAGGTCTTGTTCTCCAGCAGCTTGAACCGCATCGACTTGGCCGTACCGATGAACTCCGGCGAATGCTCAAGATAGTACTTCAGCGAATCCCTCGGGATCACCTTGCCGTTCACGTCCTTGCCCTCCTTCATATAGAGAGCCGAAAGCCGCTGGAAAGCCAGATAGATGTACCGCACTCCGTGCTTCGGCTCGAACGGAACATCCGACTCCTTGATGGCGAACGGACGGTCCCCGGCGCAAAGCTTATAGTCGATGTTGATGTACGCCTGCCCGGATGCCACCAGATTCTCCACAATCTCCCAGAAGCCTGAAAGCTCGTTGTTCTGCTTGGTCTTCTGGTTCTGATCCACACAACCCTTGCAGCAAAGCTTGAATATCTCCTCGCTGTCAAACGGCACATCGATGTCCGTCCTCAAAGCCCGGTAGGCCGCCAGCAGGATAGCCCAGTTCCTCAGTGTCCTGTCCTCGACATTGTACGAACGCACCCTGTCATTCATGTCCGACAAAGTCTCATCCCAAACCCTCCTGAAATCCGTCTGGAACTTGGAGCGCAACTGCAACAACTGGTTCGTCAGATGCGTAAGCCCTCGCTTCTCGATAAGCTTCAGATTCTCGTAGTTCCTCTTCTCCTGGTCGCTGAACGTTGTCTTGCTGAATGTCAGGAACACAAGCCGGTTGAACAGAGCGATGTCGGCGGTCGGCATCTCCTGACCGCTCATCACAACCCCGCAGTCCACAGCCGTGGTCTCGCGCCTCTTGTCGTTGTCCATATTCATCCTCGAACGCCCCGCGCCGTCCCATATTCCTTTAAGGAACTCCCGCTTCTCCAGATCAAGGTTGTTCTTATATTCATCGAGATGCACCACCGCGTTGCTCACCTCCGCCACCGCCTCGGCAAGAGCCGCCTTGGTCGTGTTGTTGATGTTCGGCGCGATGTTGTTGCTTACAAAGAATGATGTCAGCGAATGACCCAGCTCCGACTTTCCCGTGCCTTTCGGGCCGAACAGATCCAGAATGGGGAACGATGTCGTCACCGATGTCACGACGTCCTTGAACAGCGACGCGAACAGGAAGCAAAGCGCCACCTTGGCGTTGTCACCGAACACGGTGATGAGTTTCTCTGAATATTCCCGCAGCGTGATGGTGTTGGCCTCCGTATAGACGAACTTCCTTGCCAGCTGGTAGCCTTGGGTGTTGTCCCTTGTGTCCAGCGCGCAACCAGGAAGATAGAACTTCTGACCCTTGATGTCGATGATTCCGTACTTGTCCACCGGCTTGAACGTGCCGTTGTCAAGGCCGCCGTTGCCCCAGGCATAGAAGCCCCACTTCTTCTGCCAACCCAGCTGCTTGATCTCATCAGCCGAAGGCGTGCCGTCATAGAGGAACTTCTTCAGTGAGGTAAGCTCGTTGGCCGTAGCCTCCCAGACATAGTTGCCGGCTGTCTCGACACGAGTCTTGAAATCCGTGAACGACACGAGCTCGCTCTGGTTCAGCTTCACCACCGCCTCCTGCATCTTGACGTTCCGCAGCGTGAAGATTCTCCTCGCGTTCTTCTCGTCCCGGATGTGCAGGATCGGGGTCATCGTGAAGTTGCTCCACCTCACATCGTTCCCGGATCTTGAAGCCCCATAGTAACAGTTGTTCTTGACGTAGAAGCCATAGTTCTGGAGCATCTCCTTGGTTCCGTCCTCTTTCGCCTCCGCCCGCTCCTGATCATTCTTGGCCTTGAAATATTCCTGGTTCCAGATCCTTCCGAACTTGTAGGCCTTCGTGAAGGTCTCCCGGTACATATCAGCCGTGCTCTGGTCCGGCACCTTTGCCAGCAGCTTGCAGACCTCGGTGATCACGGCGGCCTTCTCCGTCTGCGAAGCGGCCGCTTCCATCCATCTCTTGCAGATCCAAGGAATATAATCGTTCGTCCTCTGGAGGTTGCATTCGTCAAATTCGTGCTGATGTGTCCGGAAGAACTCATCAGCATCCTTGCCAAGCTCCGGCGGCAACTCCATCACACTGACCGAAAGCCCCGCCTCCGTCATCAGCTTGGCGTTCTTCTGGACCGCCTCGATACCGGCCTCGTCTGTGTCCCCGATGATCGTGACCCTTTCGGCCCTGGATTTCAGCAGGTCGATCTGGTCCTGAGTCAAAGCCGTTCCGCACGGAGCCACGGCATTCTTCACCCCGATCTCGTGCAACCGGCATACGTCCAGATTGCCCTCGACAAGGTAAGCCTGCTTCGTGGCGTAGATCTGCATATTCGCCTGGAGCCACCCGAAAAGGATTCCCTTCTTCTTGTACAGTTCAGTCTCCCCGGTGTTCAGGTACTTGGGAACGCCCGGCTTGTCACCGATGTACCGTCCGGAAAAACCCGCTATGTAGCCGCTTGTCCAGAACACCGGAAACATTATCCTGTGCCTGAACGAGTCATAGACCTGCCCGGTGTCCTCGTTCCTCTTGACCAGTCCTGCCGCAAGCAGCACGTCCTCCTTCCATCCAAGTCCCGTCAGGTACTGTTTCAGGCCTCCTTTCTCTGGAGCGTAGCCGATGCAGAACAGCTCGGCGGTCTCGGCTTTGATCCCGCGCTTCTTCAGGATATATTCCTTGGCTCCAGGTGATTCCTTGTACCGTTGGATGAACCACTCGGAGGCCAGCTTGTTCACCGTCATCAGTTGCGACCGTCTGAACTCCGCCGCCTTCTCCTCCGGTGTAGGCTCCTTCTTCTCGTAGTCGATTCCCAACCGTCCGGCAAGATGCTCCACCGCCTCGTAGAACGTCATCCCGCGCCTCTCCATCACAAAGCTGATGGCGTCGCCGGTACGTCCGCACCCGAAGCAGTGGTACATATTCCTCGATGGTGTCACCACGAACGAAGGAGTCTTCTCCCCGTGGAAGGGGCAACAGCATTTGTAGTGGCTGCCTTCTCGCTTGAGCTCCACGCCCTCGTCCTGGATGATCGAGACGATGTCCCGCTCCTTCCCCCGCTACACCAAAGCGGACACTGAATAGTCAGTGTCCGCTTTTTTCTATACATCACTAAACAGCCAATAAGTCCGTTTGAAATCAGCAGTAGTAAAAACAGCTTAGAATTCAATACGGAATGAAACGGTCGGCATTATAGGAATCAACGACAGCTCCATCCACTGGTCGGCATCATCATCGTACATCAGAAGGAGCGGATTATGTCTGTTCAGAATATTGTACACTCCTACTTGTAATTTATAATTAATCTTTTGGGACGCGCTCCTCCAATTCCTGAAATATCCTATGTCAAGCCTTATGTAGGCCGGCATCTGAAGATTGTTTGGGCTTTCATCAAAATATGGAATCAAGTATTTATCATCGTCAGGTGTGATACTCTCATAGGAATATAGTCTGTAACTTTCCCAATGGCCGCTTTGGAGTGTGAATGCTGAGCTTATTCCCTGTTTCGTTATCTCAGTCCTTCCGAGGTCATACTCAACCGACGTGTTCAGGATATGACGTCTGTCAAACTTTGCTGGAAAAGGATTGCCTTTGTTAAGATTCTCGAACGTTCGGTCTGTCTTTGACAGTGTGTATGCGACTCTTGCGGAAAGGCGCTTCCCGGAATATTCATATAGAGTTTCTATACCGTATGAAGACCCATTGCCGACTTCGACATTATCTTTCCATCCGGCGAAGGATGCGCTGAATATGTTAGCGGCATTGGTGTAATAGACAAGGTTCTCCATTGTCTTATAGTATCCTCCTACCGTGATCTTGTGCCTCATAAACAATCCTGTCATTCCCAGATATCCTTGGTATGCGGACTCGTAAGGAATGGTGTCATCAGATGGCACGATAAGATCCATAGACCAGCCAAGTGGCATTCCCTCAAGAATATGATGAAACTGCGCGACCCTGTCTATTGTAGCCATCAGTTTGACATTTGGTATAATGCTATATTCGCCAAGAATGCTCATTTCGGGAATATAACGAGTTTTTTCAGATTTACCCAATGTCTCGCCAGACCTATAAGAGTTGATCCTTGTGGCTGCCTTGAGATATAGTTCCTTTGATTTGCGGTACTCATATTGCCCCCACAACACAGCTGAGAGGCTATAGCGCTTCTGATCAGCCCATTCCGATGAAAGGGACGAGGAGCCTGGGTTGAATTTCGTATTCCTAATCTGGCCACCTGCTTGGAAAGAATTCCTATTCCCCTTATATATAAGTTTTGCACTCGCCACAAACTCCTTTATGGAGGACTTGATCTTGAGTTGGTTTATTGTGCTGTTGAACAAGACATTGGAACTCTGGCCGCTTTCATAGACATTGTATGACACGTCATATTCAGATCTTGTCTTTATTGAGTGATGTCTGGAGTATTTGATCAGACCGATGGTGTTGTTCCAACCCATCTTGTATCTGTCTGCGTTCTTTCCGAACACGATGTCATATTCATCAGCACTTCTGAATATGAATGCCGTCAATTCGTTACCTTTTTTGTCCTTTGACTGAACCTTCCCATAGACATCGTAAACAGTTGCGTCAAGGCTTTTAAGGCCTTTATCTGAAGCCAGGACATCTTTCGCCGACTTATATTCAAGACCTATCGGTGAGAATCTTCCTGTGACAAGAACTCCAGTTCTGTCTGAGACAGGCCCTTCCACTTTGACACTTTCAAGGAAGGGGCTTGCCATTCCGGAAATATGCCATTTGTCCATCTGTGAGGCGGCAGATTTAAGTCCGATGAAAGATGATAGGGCCGCACCCCTGTCCGCGTCAAATCCACCTATCTGGAAATTCGTCTCTCCAATCACATCTGAAGACACAGAGGATGTCATTCCAAGCAGATGGCTGATTCCGTAAATTGTCACTCCGTCAAGAGACATAAGATTATTCCCGATATTCCCTCCGCGGGCGTAGATCGCGGAAGATCCTTCTGCACCGGTGGCTATTCCCGGAAGAGCCTGGATAAGTTTGATAGCGTCTCCCTCTCCTATAGGGGTTATGATATTCCTGACGGTCTCTATGTCAGATAATGTTCTTCCGGTCAGTATTTCGATGCCACGATACGCTACTTTGTTGGCGGCAGTCAGAGTGTCCGAAACCGAAGAGGTGTCTTGAGCCGGACACCTCAATCCCATCAAGGGTAAAAACGTCAAGAACGTTGCTATTCTGAGTTTACAGGTTCGTCCCACGGCAAGTAGTATGTTAGTTTGGCTCCGAATATTCCGACCCCACCATCAATATTCGAATATATTTGTTCCCTATCGTAGAGGATGGTAATGTCATCACCATCTTCCTTCATCTTCCTTGTAATTACATCCTTGAGATATCTGTCGTAGTCTTCAGAAACGGAGATCAGCACGACATATCCCATTTGCTCCACAGGCATTAAAGACGGTTTGGCGTAGAGGGTGACAGGATTATCGATTGTGGGGTGGATGGCTGACGCTTCGCCCAAAGCTGTAAAAAACGGGGCGGCCATTTCTCCGGCGATGAATGTATTGCCTCCTTTTCCGGACTCATAGCGAAGGTACTTGTTGTGATATACTCTGGCATATTCAAAAGCGTGTTTTTTCCATTCTGTATCGAGATTCATAAGACCGCCAGCGCAGTTGAACTCATCCACTTGCCCATTGCCTGCGATTAGGTTGGCGACTATGTGACTGCCTGCTGCGGTATTATAGTTCAAAATATACATCCAAGCAGGAGTGTCGAACATCGATAAATCATACTCTGTGCTGCAAAGAGCTCTGTTCAGGGAGGATGACGCTATGTCCGAAACCCACATCGCGATACCATTGGGCCGATAGCTCATCTCTTTACTTTCAGGCACTGTCGTTGTCGCTGATATATGCCTCTCACCCGCCACATTAATGTCCAATCTGTACTGGTGCCCAGGGGTAATGAATATTGAGGCCAGCCATTCTCCATCTCCTATCGGGGCAAATGTGCCTGCAACCGCTCCTTTTGTTTGATCATAAAGAGAAACATCAGCCCGATCAATCTCTGAACCTGTATCCTTGCCATTAGGTATGGAGTATGACAGCGTAAGAGTCTGTGTGGGTGAAGGATAGTTGAGAATACAGTTCACGGTCACAGACATTTCTCCCGTTTCCAAATCGGCAGGTCTGATACAAGACGATATTGAAAACAGCAAAGCAATTATAGAAAGTATCGAGTGTCCTGATTTCATACGATGATGTTCAGAGATTGAGTGGTATTCCGAAGCCGTATTTGGAGCGCCTGATCACAGATAAAGAAATATTAGTTATTCTTCGGAGGAACTACGTACACATCAAGACTACACAAAATTTCACCTCTGTTCGCGTGTGTTCTATATAGGTTTATGTAGTAAATACCTCTTCTTGTAAAAGTTACATCTGCACTGCAGTATGATTCATTTTGTATAGTGGCATATATCCCAACAACATCATCGCCATTTTTATTGTCAACAACTTCCCAGCGATATGATGTATCCAGACCTATTGGCAAACCATCTGCACTATATGTGCACGTTTCATTTACATATATCTCTCGAACACCAACTGTACATACAATAATTGGGTTTGCCTTCTTGAAGTAGCTTCTGTATTTGGAATAGTAAATGGATGGACAATTTGTGGGAGAGTGTCTCATAAGTGGTCCTTTACCCCACTTTGATTCATATTTCCCGGAAACACTGGATTGTATGGCGGAATGATCACCTCTGTAGTAATATATTTTTTGTGCATATCTATCTATTGTCGTTGAATAAAGTCCATCGAACCAATATTGAGATATGTTGTCATCATTTGCAGACACAGTGCCATCTAAGTTTGGTTGTGATATATTCGATCCATTAATCCAACAAGTAACACCTCTTTCTGACATATTCCACGCATAACTATGGCAATTATAAGAGCTTGTAGATGAAGCTAATAATGTTGCTGATGGGTAAGTCCTACGGTAGTAACTATCCGAAGAAGATTTCTCGGAAGCGCTTAATTCTGGCAATCCAACAAGGCCAATTACTGTTCGGCCAAAAGTTGTTGTCAGCGTGATTGTACTTATTGATTCTGTTGAAATAGTATTGCCACTAGAAGCGATAGACACTCCATTTCTTTTAGCAGTGGTTATGGACTCTTCACATAATTTACTGGCCTCTATTGAATAAGGACCGTATATGTCTGGATAGTTAGATTTTTCTTGTAATAATCTTTGCGATGTCTGCTCTACATCAAGATTAAGAATAGTGTTCACATCTTTTTGCGATGATACAATTTGTGAGAGTAATAACTCAACATAATTAACATAAAGAATGTTGTCTTTGGGGCTTGTGTCGTTGTGTACATTCTTTGCGTTTTCTACGATCTCTGAAACACTAATGGCATTTATTTGCGAGGTTAATTCTTTCAATGCATCTTTCCTCTTAATAAGTTCCTTAAATCCATTAAAGGTTGACATTAATCTTGAAATGCCGTCAGAATAGTCGTCTGCAGCAGTATAATCAAGAAAGAATGGATAATCTAAGCAGAGTTTTACAAGGACGGAAGTAGGCATCGTGGTCAACTCTGTTTCTGGAATCTGGATTTGAGATAGACGCCAGTCGATATCGTCTGAGTATTTCCACTTTGTATTAGATATTATAGAATCAAAAGAAAACCACTTTGACGAAATGTTTTCAGATAGTTCTATACGTTCATTTACTTCATCAACTGATGATGTGTATGGATCCGGATTGCATATGAAATTATGATTCTGGCAAGAGGTGTTACTTATTAGCAACACACAAAGAAAGAGAACGCAAGCAATATATCTTGCATAGTAATGTTTGAAAAAGCTGTTCAGAAACATAAGACTTAATATTTTAATGTTGTGTTGTAATATAATAAGCATAGGCAACTTATGTATTGCAAATATATGAAAATTTTATCGTTTTACAAGAGGCTGTCATATTTTTATTGCATATTTTCTGAGAGATTCTTCCTGCTCCAGACGTGTTTGATGTCAGGCTTGATTTAATTCGGCATTCAGAATTGTGGAACTGCTCCATTGCTCATTGTTAAACTTCCATTATCAGTGCAAATTTATTACTTTTGCACACCAAACATAGGTGCGGTGAAACACACTGCAAACATTGTTTGCAATTTATATTCTTATATGCTATGAGACGTGTCATAATGAAAGGTTTGGCTGTCTGCGCGTTGTGCGTTGTGACGGCGTTTTCGGCTTCGGCTCAGAGTGCCGGGGATGATCCGGTGGCTGATTCAAAGGCGGTTGTCGTTTCTGGCAACGCAAGGTTCACTGTGCTTGAGGGCCGGCTGGTGCGAATGGAGTGGGCTGCTGACGGAAAGTTCGAGGACAGGGCCACCCTCGGTGTGGTCAACAGAAAACTGCCTGTTCCGGTTTACACAGTGAAAAGGTCCGGCAAGAAGCTGACAATCAAAACTCAGGACATCACGCTGACATATTCGGGAAATGACAAATTCGATGAGAATAATTTGAATGTGACATTCCGAATGGTGGATCCTGCTGCCAGAAAAGGCTTTAGGACAGTGACTTGGCATCCGGGGATGGATGACAGCGGCAATTTGCTCGGAACGACGAGGACGCTGGACGGTTGCGACGGTGCCAAGACCAAGGAACCGTACGACAAGGGAGTCATCTCGCGGGACGGCTGGGCCGTCATGGATGAGTCTGACAGACAGGTGTTTGTGCCTGTTGACTCGGATTGGAGACATTGGGTCGCGGATCGTGACTCCACTGACAGGCAAGACCTTTACCTGTTCGCCTACGGTCACGACTACAAGGCTGCCGTCTCCGACTTCACCAAGATCGGGGGACGCATCCCTATGCCGCCGAAATATGCCCTTGGCTACTGGTGGTGCCGTTTCTGGCAGTATTCGGACTTCGAGTTCGTGGGGCTTGGAAAGGAGATCCGCTCGCTGGACATCCCGATCGACGTGATGGTTCTCGACATGGACTGGCACGAGACATGGTCGCTGAGGAGGTACAAGGCACCTAAGGACGAGTTTGGCCAGAGGATCGGCTGGACTGGCTACACCTGGCAGAAGAAACTTTTCCCTAATCCGGCCAACTGCCTGCAGGATCTTCACAATCTTGGGCTTAAAACCACGCTGAACCTGCATCCGGCTTCCGGAATCCAACCTTACGAGGAGCCTTACGACCGCTTTGTCAAGGACTATCTTTCAAGGACGAATGAATATGACGGCCCGAAGGGTTACATCAATCCGGACGGCAGCAAGGCTCCGGTACCGTTCCGGATGGACGATATTAACTGGGCGAACGCTTATTTCAATTCCGTGATACGCCCGTTCGAGCGTCAGGGAGTCGATTTCTGGTGGCTCGACTGGCAGCAATGGAAGTTCAGCAAGTATG
>OIZT01000338.1_pt1 | contig 30393 bp, 22 predicted proteins | sample 1588611 | NCBI WGS metagenome assembly OIZT01 (sample SAMN03283278) | human gut metagenome | biome: human-associated habitat; material: feces | host: Homo sapiens | place: Peru | collected 2012
CAATTGGGACATTATCAACTTGGATACATTGAGACATTATCACATTGGAATCAGATTTTAGTACAATTTGTAAGCGATTTCTGTTGACTTGTTTGTATCGAGTCATGTATACTGATGACGAAGGATTGTTACTTTAAGTAGGCAAGACCGTCATTCACACGCCCTTTTTAGGGTACAGTGAATGCGGTCTTTTTTTTGTTTCAATCTATCAAATTTAAGAGTGGAGGTGAAATCTGTAGTCTTATCAACAAAGAAAGAGGTGAAATAATGAAAGGGAAAAAAATTGTTGAAGTAGGCTTGGCTGCAATTATTGCGCTATCGGGAGTTGCTTCTGCAGCTGCACCAGCTTTTGCGGCACCTAATGTGATTTATCCGAATGTACAAAGCTACACAAAGGATTCAGACACATTTACATTGCCAAAGAAAAGCCGTTTACTTGTGGTTTCAAATGAAAAGACACTTAATAATGAAGTGCTATTACGTGATTTGAAACGTGCAAGTTCGCAGTTGTTAGACAAAGGTGTTTTATCAGAAGCACCACAGATTGTTTTTGGTACATTAGAAAATGCTGCAGACAATGACATCATTGTAAAAATGGGAACTAATCCAGATTTAACTGGTAAAAATGATGCTTATGCAGTAGATATTAAAAATAATATTACTATTTCTGCAGAAGATGAAACAGGAATCTATTATGGTTTAACATCTGTGATTCAGATGTTAATTGAAGGTGACAATGTTTTAACTAAGGGAAATATTGTTGACTATTCTGATGTTGAAGACCGTTCATTCCATTTGGACTGTGCAAGAAAGTTCTTCACAAAGGATTGGATCATTTCATTAATCAAGGATTTATCTTGGCAGAAATACAATTCAATTCAGCTTCATTTTTCTGAAAACGAAGGTTTCAGATTACAGAGTGATACTCTTGAAGCAATTGATGGCTTCCAGTATGTAAACAACCAGTATCTCACTAAACAGGATATGTTAGAAATTATTCAGGTTGCAAATGAATATCATATCGAAGTTATCCCATCTTTAGACTCTCCAGGTCACCTTGGTGCAGTTCTAAGATATTTACCATCTGATTATAGCTGTGCAAGCTTATTCCCATCTGATGGTAGAAGAGCACAGTGCTTCAATATCTTTACAAATGACGAAGCACGCGGTTTCTTAATCGATTTAATGACTGAATTTATCGATTTCTTTTCAGAAGCTGGATGTAAGAGATTTAACATTGGTGGAGATGAATTCTTAGAAAAATTCTCTAACTTCTCTAATGAACAGTATGTACAGATCATGGAATACTTCAATGAAGTATCTGCAATCGCTAAGTCAAAGGGTATGACTCCTAGAACTTGGAACGATGGTGTGATGTATGGAAACTATACTGGATATAAGTTAGATCCAGATATCGAAATCTGTTATTGGGCTGCTCCACAGAACTGTGCAAGTATCGAAAAGTTTGTGTCAAATGGTAATAAAGTTATCAACTTCTCTGATATTTACATGTATTATGTATTATCTTCTTGGTGGTTACAGAATGCATGTCCTGAAGGAGATAGAATTTATAGAGAATGGAATCCAGGTAAGTTCTCTACATTACAGGGTGGTATTCCACAGACTTATAAGAAACCATATGCAAACTTTGTAAAAGGTGGTTCTTATGCTGTTTGGTGTGACGTTCCAGGTTATATGACACAGGATTCAGTGGCAAATAACATCTTCTATAGAACACGTGCCACTGCTTATAAGATGTGGAACACATCAGATTCAATGCCTGAATATGCTGATGTAAAGAAGGCATTTGATAAGATTGGACGCGTTCCTGGTTATAAGAGCGTCTTACCAGAACCGGGTCAGGTTCTTTATGAAGGACAGTCTGTTGCACTTACAATTGAATATAAGAATGAATTTGGACAGACAATTGAACCTACAGAAACTTTATATGGCTTAAAGGACAATGAATACACTATTGAACCTAAGGAACTTTATGGTTATAAGTTCGAAAAGGCAAGTGAATCATTATCAGGCGTATATAAAGAAAATAAAACAATCACTTTAACTTATAAGACATTTACTGATAAGGAAGCATTAATGAACGAAGTGAATAATGCATTAGTGATTAAAGATTATATTCCTGAAACAGTGAAGGAATATAAGGAAGCTCTAGACGTTGCAAAAGACGTTAAAGAAGATCCTTCAGCAGGACAGAAGAAAGTTGATGAAACATTAGCTGCACTTCGTACTGCAAAAGAAAAAGCTATAAAGGCTAAATTCTATAAGTTATATGTAGAAGCTTATTATCCAGTAAGTGATGCGGCTTATGCATCTGGATATCAGGCTTATATGAATGCCGTTAATAACGGAAAGAACACTCTTAAAGATGAAAACCTAGATGTTGAAACAGCTGAAGCTGCCTATAACAACATCATGAATGCAAAGAAAGCATTAATTAAGAAAGCTGCAGACAAGCCTACTATTTCTGCAACTAAAGGATATTATAGCTGGTACTCATACAACAACATGATTGATGGTAACCGTAATTCTAAGTGTTGGTTTGGTGCTGACCAGACAGCTGGTGATGAAGTATTATTCACATTCCCAAGTAAAGTAAAATTATCAGGTGTGAATGTTGTACAGGCAGACCAGGGTGATATCTTACGTGATGCTGAAGTTCAGATTTCTGCTGATAAGGTAAACTGGACAACAGTAGGTACATTAAAGGGTACAGATCCATTAGAAAAGAGATTTGACTTTGATGCACAGGAAGTTAAGTATGTAAGAATCTACATCAATTCTGGACATGGAGCTTGGTATCAGATTTCTGAAGTTGAGTTCGTATTAGAAGCAATTGGTGAAGATACTACATTAAAAGATTTAATTGAAAAAGCTAAGGAAGAAGATTTAGAAGGCAAGACAATTGCATCTAGAGATGAATTCTTAGAAGCACTTATTGAAGCTCAGAAAGCATTAGTGGCTGAAGATATCAAGAATGAAGCTGTTATTAACCGCTTAAAGAAGGCTATCGAAGGCTTAGTTGATGCACCTGTTGTGAATACAGATGCTATTGATGAAGCAATTGCGAAGGCGGATGCTTTAACTGAAGAAGAAGTAAATAAAGCAATTAAAAAGAACGTTGAAGTATTCAACAAAGCATTAGCTGATGCTAAGGCTGTTCTTGCTAAAGATGCTTCTCAGGAAGAAGTAAATGAAGCTGCTAAGGCATTAAATGATGCATTAAACGGATTAAAGGTTCTTAGAGGTAATCCAGAAGCTTTAAATGCAGCTCTTGAAGCTGTTAGTAAGAAAGATGAAAGCAAATATACTGCTGAATCTTGGGCAGCATTAATGGCTGTAGTAGAAGAAGTAAAGGCTATTGACTTAGAAAATGCAACTCAGAAAGAAATTGATGAAGCTGTGGCTAAGTTAAATAAAGCAGTAGATGCATTAGAAGAAAAGGTTGTTATTGAACCAGAAAAACCAACTGTTCCAGAAAAACCAGCTGAAAAACCTACTGAAAAGCCAACAGAAAAACCTGCTGAAAAGCCAACTACTAAACCAGAATATAAGAAGGATGACACTGTTAAGACAGGTGATTCTACTATGATTGCTGGTATGTTCGCTCTCATGGCTGTATCAGCTATTGTTTATATCTCATTAAAGAGAAAAAAAGCATAATAAATTAAAGAAGAGGCAGCTTAGCCTGCCTCTTACTTGATAGGGAAAAATGAAAATGAATACAAATAATATGAAACGTATATTAATGAGCGTTATGCTCGTTTCTTCTATGACTCTTTCAAGTGGCGCTATAGTTGCACAGGCATACAATGGTACGCCTGCAATTGCTGAAAGAACAATGACTAATGAACAGCTCGTTGCTGCAACTACACCAATCTTACAGTCATATACTAAAGATGCTTCTGATAAGACTTGGGTAATGACTAAGGATTCTAAATTCGTAATCGTCGCGAATGAAGCCAACTTAAAGAATAATAGACTTGCAGAAATCGTTAAATTAGTTAACTCTGAATTTATGGCTAAGAAGATTATTTCTAGTGATGCTCAGGCTATGCTTTATAATCAGGATGGTGCACCAACTGATATCACTATTGATATCAAACCTGTATCAGAAATCACTGATAAGACTACAAGTAAGGAAGCTTATAAGATTACAATCGATGACACTGGTATCCATTTAACTGGGGCAAGTGAAACAGCTGTATTATATGGTTTACGTACTATTGAACAGCTTACAATTGCGAATAATAGTACTTTAGCTTATGGTGAAATCGTTGACTATCCTAACGTTGCTGAACGTCGTATCCATGTAGATATGGCTCGTAAGTACATTTCTAAAGACTGGTTCATTAGACAGATCAGAGAAATGTCTTACTTCAAGATGAATGCTATCCAGATGCATTTCTCAGAAAACTTAGGTTTCCGTATTGAATGTGAAACAGATCCATCAATCGTATCTGAACAGCATTTAACAAAAGCCGACGTAAGAGAAATTCTTGCGGAAGCAAAGAAATATGGTGTTAAAGTTATTCCATCATTTGACTCTCCAGGCCATGTTGACCAGATTTTAAGAGCTCATCCAGAATATGGGCAGGTAGATAAATATGGTAATCATTATAAATCAGGTTTAGATGTCACTAATCCTGAAGCGATTAAGTATATCTATAGCTTATATGATGAATATATGGAATTATTTAAAGGATGTACAGATTTCCATATCGGTGGCGATGAATATATGGAATTTGACCGTGCACCTTTCACTACTCAGTACAAGTCTGTATTAGATAATTATGCAAGAGAAAACATTGATCCTAATGCAACTTGGAAAGATGTTATTGCGAAATATATCAATGACTTAGCAGAACATGTACATGAAAAAGGATTTACTCCACGTATTTGGAACGATGGTATCTATTATGGAGAAAATTCCTGGGGACAGAATAAACAGATGATCAAAATGCATAAGTATATTGGTATTGATTTCTGGAGCCAGATGTCATGGAATGGAAGCATTGCTAGATTACAGACTTTCTTAGATAAGGGTCATGATACAATCTACAACGTAAACGCAAGTTTCTTCTATTATGTATTAAGACCATCAATGCCAGATGATGGACGTAAACAGCATTCATTTGATAACTTGAATTCTGATAAGTTAATCTTTGATGAATGGACTCCAGGTAAATTCCAGGCTAACACTATTGCAGATGATAACCCAGCTATTAAGGGTGCATCACTTGCTATCTGGTGTGATAAGGCTGATGTATGTGATGAAGATACTATTACTGAAGATATCGCAAATGAAATGCGTGCACTTGCTAGTAAGGCATGGAATACAAAGTCTAATAGTATTATTTCTCATAACCAGTTTAAGGCCAATTATGCAAAGCTTGGACATGTTGCTGGATTTGATAAGGGTTCTACTTTACCAGATTCTGGATCAATCTTACCAGCTGATTCTTTAGGTAAAGTGACTATTAAATATGTAGATAAAGATGGTAAGGAAATCAAGAGTCCAGTGACTCGTTATGGTAATATCGGTGATGAATATAACTTCACTGCTGAAAAGATTTATGGTTATCGTTTAGTGTCTGATAAAGACAGTGCAACTGGTACATATAGTAAGAAGGGTGATACTTTCACTTTCACTTATGAAATCTACACAGACAAGACTGACTTAAAGGATGCATTAGATAATGCTTTAGATGAAAATGAATATATTGGTGCAACACTCGGTGAATATAAAGCTGCATTAGATGAAGCACAGAAGCTTTATGATGATAAGAATGCATTACAGCAGGATGTAGATGCTATCTTAACTAAGTTAAATACAGCTAAGAAGAAAGCTATTAAACGCGCTTACTATCCATTGTGGGTAGAAGTAGAAAACCCATTAGAAGATAATGGTTATGCTTCTGGTTATGCTGAATACTTAGAAGCTGTAAAGAATGGTAAGAAGGTTCTTTATAGTGAAGATGTAACTGATGAAGCAGTGAAGGAAGCATATGAAGCTTTAGTTACTGCAAGAGAAGCTATTATGAAGCGTGATGGAAATGTTCCTAGTGTTCAGGCATCTGATGGTTATTGGTCATTAGGTGTTTCTCCAAGCGATAAGTATAGCTATGACAAGATGTTCGATGGTAATAGAGATACATTTGCTTGGTTCAATGATGCACAGAAAGTCGGTAAACATATCACATTTACATTCGCAAATAAAGTGAATATGAGTGGTATTAAGATTTCAGCTCCTGAAAGACCAGGTTCAGATATTATCAAGAATGCAGATATCATGGTATCTGAAGATAAAGAAAACTGGACTAGAGTGGCTAACTTAAAAATGGATGCGAATAATCTTGAACAGACATTCACATTCGATAAACAGCCAGTGAAGTATGTTAAACTTGAAATGAAAGAAGCAAGCGACAGCTGGTATAAGATTGCAGAAGTACAGTTCACTTATGAACAGGTGGCTGAAAATACTGAACTTAAGGATCTATTAAAAGAAGCTTATGCTCAGGATTTAACTGATAAGACTGCTGATTCTGTTGATACATTCTTAGACGCATTAATTGAAGCTCAGAAGGCTTATGCAAAAGAAGATTTAAATAATGAAGAAGTAATGAATACATTACGTGATGCAATGAAGAATTTAAAGGTAGCTCCAAAAGTGAATAAGGCTGAACTTGAAGAAACAGTGACTAAGGCTGAAGCTATCTCTGAAGAAACATTAAATAAGGCTGTTAAGAAAGCACGTGATGCATTTGCTAAAGCATTAGAAGACGCTAAGGCTGTTGTTAAAAACAAAGATGCTTCTCAGGAAGAAGTCAATGAAGCTGCTAAGAAATTAGAAGACGCTATTAAGGGCTTAGATGTTCTTAAGGGTGATACAACTGCATTAGATGCTAAACTTGCTGAAATTAAGAAATTAGATGAAAAGAAATATACTGCAGATTCTTGGGCTGCATTAATGGCTGCCGTTGAAGAAGCTAAGGGTCTTGACGCAGAAAATGCAACTCAGGTAGAAGTAGATGAAGTTGTGGCTAAGTTAACTAAGGCAGTAGACGCTTTAGAAGAAAAGGTTGTTATTGAACCAGAAAAACCAACTGTTCCAGAAAAACCATCTGAAAAACCTGAAACTAAGCCAGAAACAAAACCAGAAGTAAAACCTACTACTAAACCAGAAGATAAGAAGGATGATACTGTTAAGACAGGTGATCCAACTTCATTATTTGGATTAGTATCAGCTATGGCTTTATCTTTAGCTGGTTATGTTTCTGTAAAGAAGAAAGACTAAAGATTCATCTTTTTTTAGGGAAGGGATAGTGTAATGCTATCTCTTCTTTTTTCTTACAAAAGAAGTGAGATGTTTACATTATAATGTGAAGTGAATATGATATCATAGATGTAAGAGAGGGGTGAGCATAATGGAGGATGCTTATATCAATGGAAAAATAATAGATGGGACTAAGGAGATGCAGGTTAAGGAAGGTTACGCTATTCTTGTAGAACAGGGGAAGATTAAGGATATTGTTTTACAGAAAGAAGCTGATTTAACAGGGTATAACGTAGTGGATTTAGAAGGAAACTATATTATTCCAGGTCTTATTAATATGCATGTACACTTAGCCGGTAATGGGAAGCCACAAAAGAAACAGAGAGATAATGCGAAACTAGTGAATTTCTTAATGAGTAATCCTATTACGCGTGCTATTGCCCATAATATGGTACGTGGATTTGCGGAAATGGAGTTACTCAGTGGTGTCACTACGATTAGAACAGTAGGTGGTATTAGAGATTTTGATACACGTGTACGTGATGAAATTAATTGTGGGAAGAAGAGAGGACCACGTATTTTAGCAGGTAATGAAGGTATTTCAGTCCCTCATGGTCATATGGCAGGGAGTGTAGCAATTGCAGCTGAAACAATTGATGATGCACTTTTACAGGTAAGTAAAGCAAAGGAACAGAATGTCGATTTAATAAAATTGATGATTACAGGTGGTGTTCTAGATGCTAAGGAAAAGGGTGTTCCTGGGGAATTAAAGATGGCTCCTGAAATGGTTAAAGCGGTTTGTGATAAAGCACATGAATTAGGCTTTAAGGTGGCTGCACATGTAGAATCATCGGATGGTGTCAGAGTGGCTTTGGAGAATGGTGTAGATTCTATAGAACATGGGGCAAAACTCGATGATCATATGATTCAATTATTTAAAGATAACAATGCATTCTTATGTACTACATTATCACCAGCCTTACCATATGCTTTATTTGATCGTTCTATTACTAACGCATCAGAAGTCGAACAATTCAATGGTAAAGTCGTATTTGATGGAATTATAGAATGTGCGAGACAGGCATTAGAAAATGATATTCCTATTGTATTAGGTAATGATGTAGGATGCCCTTGGATTACACAGTATGACTTCTGGAGAGAACTATATTACTTCCATAAGTATGTAGGTGTAAGTAATGCATATGCCATTTATTGTGCGACACTACAGGCAGCTAGAATGGCTGGTATTGATGATAAAACTGGTTCTATTGAAGCAGGTAAGTCAGCTGATATGATTGTCACAAAGGATAATCCATTAGATGATTTATTGGCATTAAGACATATTGAATCTGTTATCATGAGAGGTTATAGAATTGATCATCCTACTAATAAGATCAATGAACAGGTAAAAACTGAATTGGATAAGTTCTTATAATTAATCCCTTCTTTGAGGGATTTTTTTAGTAACTATATTTATATGTCTTAAATAAAATTAATTTTATGTACATATTTATGGATGATATTCAAGTATATATATGGTAATGCTAGAAAAGAGATTTTTCAACTTGATATAATATGAAAAAAGGGAGGGAAATCTCATGAAAAAATTAATTGCATGTCTTGTGAGTATTGCGTTATGTTTATTCCCATCTATGACATCAAGTTATGCTCAAGAAAACTGGGTAGGCTCTTGGTCTACAAGTCCTGTAGAATTTAGTATACAGAAATTTTTTGGGAATCATTTTAAGGATTTTGGTTTGCATCACTTAACATTTAGAACTGTAATTAAACCTACATTGACAGGTGAAACAGTACGTCTCACATTCTCTAATACTTATGGTACAGGTCCTATGACTATTGATGCTGTGACTATAGCGAAAACAATAAGTAAACAGCGTATTAAACTTCCTACAAAGAAGACTGTGACATTTAATGGATGTAAGAAAGTAACATTAGAAAAAGGAGAAACTGTTTATTCAGATCCATTAGACTACCATGTAGATGCATTAGAACCAGTCACTGTTTCTATGTATATGAAAAATACAGATCAGTTAAAAACATATGGTTTAATTGGTGGTAAAACATATATTAGTTCAGGAAATCAAGTCAATCTTCCTGCAACTACAGGCGTACCAATGATATTAAATGGAAACTTTGGTGAATATGATGTTATACCATTATTAACAGGTTTAGATGTCAATCGTCCCGATGCGCATTCTACAGTTATTATTGGTGATTCTACACTTGCGAATGATATACCAACACTATTCTCTACTAAACTGCATTTAGCTGGTATTCATAATGTAGGTGTCTTACAGCAGGCTATTAAGGGTAATCGACTATGTGCTGATGGAGCAGGTAGACTTGGTATGGCTTATGGTGAAGCTATGTTGAAGAGATTTGAAAGAGATGCTTTAAATCAGCCGGGTGTAAAGACTGTTATTATCAAGGTAGGATGTAATGATATTATTCATCCTAATTGTAAGAGCATGATGGGTATTGCACCTAAGGTGACTACAGAACAGATGATTGATGCTTATAAAACACTTATTAGTAAAGCACATGAAAGAAATATTCAAGTATATTTAGTTACTCGTTCTGCTTGGAAAGGTTATACACGTAATATATTAAATAAAGGTGATGACATTGAGTGGACACCTGAAATAGATCAGATGAGAAAAGATATTAATGCATGGATTAAGACAAATCCTGCAGATGGATATATTGATCTAGATGATTTATGTCAGGATGAAGATCATACACAATTGAGAAGTGAATATGTGACTGATGGGGTTCATTTCACATTAGAAGGACAAAAAGCAGTGGTAGAAAAATTACCAGTGACAATATAGAAAAGAAAGAGGATTGAGTCTGTGAATACAGAATCAATCCTCTTTTTAATGCACTGTTTCATTTGAGATTATTAAGTTCTTTTAGATGTGAATTAATTACTGTTAATTCATCTATGATTTTCTTAATCAAATATACCACATCGTTTAAACTTTTTTTCTAAAATATAAAGAGAGCAATTCATTTGAATCACTCCTCATTTCAATAATTATTTGTACCTAATCTATTTTCATAATCTTCTAATTCATGAAATATTCTAAAAATTGTTATCTCTTTATTTGCATTATCAAGAAAATAAACAAAGATATAATGATGAATTATTAGCTTTCTATATTCATATTGATGACGTTTAAAAATAATCGGATGAGACTTTGGATGCAACCTTATTCTTTCTAGATTCTCATCAATATCATGTTTGAATTTTGTGAGAATAAATGGATTTTTATATCCAGAGAGATAAGATAATATTTTACCTAAATCATCAGTTGCTGAATCTGTATAAAGTATTTCATAATTCAAATCCATACTTTTTACTAAACATTCTCCATATTTCTTCTTCAGTATGAGTTCTTCCTTCTTCGTAATCTTTTTCTGCTTCATCTAACTTATCTTCGATTGTATTAGGAAGAATAACATTATTTTTTTTAACTGAATCAGTATCTTTAATTGGTTTCATAACAATCAATCCTCCTTACTCATAGTATAGCATTTATTCATACAAATACAAACAACAGTGAAATTTAGATTATTTACTTCATTGAACTTATAGTAATCATATGTAAATTTCTGATGACAATTTTCAGTGAATGCAAAGGATAAAAAATGTAAGTAGTAAACTGGTGTGCAACTGAATATTACTGTTCCTGAATTTTCAAGAGTAGAATATGGAATATAATGGTGTGAACTACTACAACTTAATACTTCGTATTTGAAGTCGTAGCCTCTAGGATGCTTACGCATCTGTTTTGACTATCAGATACATATATTTAGCTTCCTTCTATATATCTTATACTCTCTCTAATCCAGAATTTCTCAATCAAATGCATTATTGGTATTCATTCTCCGCCTATTTTATATAGAGATGGGGGGCTGCCGTTTCTTTAGATAGAAATTATGTACCTAAAACAGGTAATCTTATTTTTTTTGAAGTTGAAATTCAAACTCAAATGAAACCTCACATTATTCTATGAAACTAAAAAAGCATCAACTTAAACTAGATGTTTAAGTTGATGCCATTGATCATGAAATATAAAGAAAGAGGATTGATTCTGTAAGTGCAGATTCAATCCTCTTTTTGTCTGTTGATAGAAGCACTTGTATTAAATCCATCAGGATATCTTTTATGTAGTTTATCAAGATTACCCTCTAGAATAGTATCTAAAGGAACATCTAATGCAGTCGCTGCTTCGGCAAGATACCAGGCTATATCACCTAATTCTTTAATAAGATGATTTTTGTCTAGATCATGTCCTTGCATCAACCACTTCTTAACAATATCTATTGCTTCTCCTGACTCTCCACATAATCCCATAACACTATTAATAAGTATATCTTTCTTATTCAGTTCGGGATTCAGTGTTCTCATTGCTTCTTTTTGTATTAATTGTAGTAAAGAAAAAAGCCCTGAATAAATCAGGACTTTTCTTATTTCTTAAGTTGTAATAGATTATTTGCTAGCTTCTTCAATAGCAACTGCAACTGCAACAGTAGCACCTACCATTGGGTTGTTACCCATACCGATTAAGCCCATCATTTCAACGTGAGCTGGTACTGATGAAGAACCTGCGAACTGAGCATCACTATGCATACGACCCATAGTATCAGTCATACCATATGAAGCTGGTCCTGCAGCCATGTTATCTGGATGTAATGTACGACCAGTTCCTCCTCCTGAAGCAACTGAGAAGTATTTCTTACCCTGTTCGATACATTCTTTCTTATATGTACCTGCAACTGGATGCTGGAAACGAGTTGGGTTAGTAGAGTTACCAGTGATTGATACATCTACACCTTCCTTATGCATGATAGCTACACCTTCACGTACGTCATCTGCACCATAGCAGTTAACCTTAGCTCTGTCACCATCTGAATAAGCAGTTCTAGATAATTCTTTAACCTCACCTGTGAAATAATCGAACTGAGTTTCAACATATGTGAAACCATTGATTCTTGAGATGATCTTAGCAGCATCTTTACCTAAACCATTTAAGATAACTCTTAAAGGATGCTTACGAACTTTGTTAGCGTTTAATGCGATCTTGATTGCACCTTCAGCAGCTGCGAATGATTCATGACCAGCTAAGAAAGCGAAACACTGAGTTTCTTCATCAAGAAGTCTTGAACCTAAGTTACCATGACCTAAACCTACTTTACGATCATCAGCAACTGATCCAGGGATACAGAATGACTGTAAACCAATACCGATTGTCTTAGCAGCATCAGCAGCCTTAACGTCACCTTTCTTGATTGCGATTGCAGCACCTACAGTGTAAGCCCAGCAAGCATTTTCGAAGCAGATAGGCTGAGTAGATTTAACGATGTTATAAACATCAATACCTTTATCATCACAGATCTTCTTAGCTTCTTCGATATCTTTGATACCATATTCGTTTAAAGTTTTATTGATCTGGTTGATTCTTCTTTCATAACCTTCAAATGTAATAGCCATTGTTCTACCTCCTAATTATTCCTTTCTTGGGTCGATGTACTTAGCAGCATCAGCAAAACGTCCATAAGAACCTGTTGCTTTCTTAACAGCTTCATTAGCATCTTCTCCAGCTTTGATCATGTCCATCATTCTTCCAAGATTTACGAATTCGTAACCGATGATCTGGTCATCATTATCTAAAGCAACTCTAGTAATGTAACCTTCAGTTAATTCGAGGTAACGAGGACCTTTCTTCTTAGTAGCATAAGATGTACCTACCATTGATCTTAAACCTTTACCTAAGTCTTCAAGACCAGCACCTACTACTAAACCACCTTCTGAGAAAGCAGACTGAGAACGTCCATAAACAATCTGTAAGAATAATTCTCTCATTGCAGTGTTGATAGCATCACAAACTAAGTCAGTGTTTAATGCTTCAAGTAAAGTTCTACCAACTAAAGCTTCAGCTGCCATAGCTGCAGAATGAGTCATACCTGAACATCCGATAGTTTCGATAAGTGCTTCTTCAATGATACCTTCCTTAACATTTAAAGAAAGTTTACAAGCACCCTGCTGTGGAGCACACCATCCGATACCATGAGTGTAAGCAGAAATATCCTTGATTTCTTTAGAATAAACCCATTTGCCTTCTTCAGGAATTGGGGCACAACCATGATTGCCGCCCTGTTTAACGCAATACATTTCTTCAACTTCTTTTGAATAAATCATTTTTTTACTCCTTTCATTACTAAATGACTGTTGATTCAAGGTGAGGGTTATCACCTGTCAAAATTATATGACACCATCCTTTTAAAGTCAATGAAACTCAAGAAAACAGCATGCAAAAAGTAGTATAAAAAGGGCTTAAAATAACGAGTTTTAGGCTTTATCAGGACTTGTGAAAAAATAAGCGTTTTCATTTTTACTGTTTGAAAATTACAGTATGTAAATATGTTGTTTCAGTTCAAATAATATTCATACACTCATTTTAAGATTATAATGACAATGCTATGAAAGAAGGAATGACCTATGAAACATAAAAGACTGACAACAAAACAAAAGAGAATATTGAAGAATATATTAGTTGTCATATTGCTTATTATCAGTTTTCCTAGCTATACACCCTCACATGTGATTATAGAAAGTGATCATATTTTAATAAGTAACCATCTCTTATCTAGACCTATAGAATGTATCAGTTTTGATGGACTCACGTATACTGGTATGGATGGTAAGAAATATAGTCATAAAAACTATGTAGGAGTACAGCCTCTTACAATCTCTAATACAATTACATTTAGTACTTCTAAGACGCTGTATAGTGCACCATTTTCATACTATGCCACTTCTAATACTGTTCCTGCAGGAAGCTATCATGTCACAAAAGAAGCAGGGCGCTATATGTATATAGAAGGGAAGGGATGGGTTTCATCTCAATATGTGAGTATTGATGTCAATAATTCTATAGAGAATACGACAGGTATACCACTCTACAGGGATTATATGATCCCTGAAACAAGTAGTCATCGCACACATTATGCAATGAGACCACTGTATATTACGATTCATACAACAGATAATACAAATAAAGGGGCAAATGCTTTGAGTCATGCTAAACTTCAATATACAGGTAATGTACGTTCTGCTTCCTGGCATTATACAGTGGATGATCATAGTATCTACCAATCATTACCACTCAACCAGCAAGCAGGACATGCAGGAGATGGTGTCATGCCAGGTAATAGTGCGTCTATTGCGATAGAAATATGTGTCAATTCAGATGGCCATTTATATATGGCAGAAAAAAATGCAGCCAAACTTGCTGCTGCATTATTAAAACAATATAACCTCAGTGTAGATCAACTCCGTATGCATCATGACTGGTCAGGTAAAGACTGTCCTAGACCAATGATAGAAGGGCAGTTTGGATCAATGAACTGGGAAACTTTTAAAAGCCAGGTCTATAACTATATGAGAACAGTATAAAAAAAGGAAGCTCATGCTTCCTTTTCATTTGCCTATTCAATCATGATAGGTTTCTTTTCCTCAATCTTTTCAGGCTCAGTCTTAGGGAAAGTGATCATTAATTCACCATTCTCGAACTTAGCTGTGAAGTCTTCTTCTTTATAGCCCTCACCAACATAGAACTTTCTTGAACAGCTACCTGTATAACGTTCACTTCTGATAACCTTACCGTTCTTATCTTTTTCTTCCTTATCCTGATTAGTATTAGCAGAAACTGTTAAATAACCATCAGTCAAGTCTAGAGAAATATCTTCTTTCTTATATCCAGGAAGGGCAATGTTCATTTCATAGTTGTTGTCTACTTCCTTGATATCACACTGCATTGCATTAGTTGATGGACTCATCCAGCCATCATCAAACATATCATCAAACACATCATAGAAACCAGGTAAAAATCTCATAAATAACATCTCCTTTATCAAATTTAAACATGGGATTCTTCGTCTCGTGTTATTAGTAGATTGTAATTGATTTCTTTTCAACTCTCTTTGGAGCTTCCTTAGGAACTGAAATTATTAATTCACCATTATCAAACTTAGCCTTGATATCTTCTTCAGTAAATCCTTCACCTACATAGAAACTTCTAGAACAGTTACCACTATATCTTTCACGTCTTACAATACGTCCTGTTGTTTCTTCTTTCTTAGCAGATGCTGATACTTTTAAGTAGCCTTCCTTAAGTTCCAAAGAAATATCTTCTTTCTTATATCCAGGAAGGGCAATATTCATTTCATAAGTATTTTCTGTTTCACGAATATCACATAACATTGTATTTGCTTTTGTAGTATTGACTCCTGAATCAAATAAATCATCAAACACATCACTAAAATTTGGATAATATCTCATATTTGTTCGCCTCTCTCAACGTTTTTTCTTTTTTCTAGTAACCTCTCTATCGATTACAACTATTATTATAGCCACTCTTTTAGCAAAGTCAACACTTGAGTGCTAAAAATTAGCACTTTCTTTTGCAAAGTGCTAAAAAGAAAAGAACCTGCCTATTTGGCAGGTTCTAAGTCAATCGCTTTTAATTGATAAGCAGTCATATCAATTTCTTTATTACTTATAATTTCAATAGTATCTGAATTGTTGTAAATACGTGTAGTAAAGGCATAAGCACCATCATTGATGAATAGTTCTAAAGAAGATGTGTCGCTAAACAAAGTCATATTATTCATTTCAGGAATTTTAATATGCTTCACACCACGACCTGAACCGCTTTTGTTCATATCGATAGTGAGAAGACCATCTTCATAATTCATATTTACACCTCTTAAATGAAGTTTGAATGACTGAGGGAGGTCAGTTATATGGCATTCAAAACAAGACGTATTCATTGTAAGAGATGTTCCCTGTACTTCTTTCTTCTCTTCTCTTAAAGACTTATATTCTTCAATAGGGAACTGATAAAGTCTACCTTCATGCTCAGTAATTTCTCTAAAGAGAGTGAAGGCATGCTGACGTCCTTCTTCTTCTACGGTAGGATTTGTATAATCAATATCAGGAAGCCCCATCCAGCCTGCCATGATCATACGACCTTTTTCATCTTTGAAGAACTGCTGGGCATAGATATCAAACCCATGATCAAACTCGATAAAGTCCTCTAAAACGCAATCCTTCTCTAAATCTGTTGTAAGAGGAAAGTATCCATTCTGATAAATCGCTTCATAATCATAGTTATGGCTTTCTAGCCCCTGAGGACAACAGAATAAGAACTTCTTCTTTTCAAAACTTATATAATTCGGACATTCCCACATATAACCAAAAGGTTTATGGTAGTCAACCGTCTTCATGTAATCCCATTTCTTTAAATCTTTTGATGAATATAAGATCACACAACCATGTGAATCAAGGGTTCTTGCTCCTAGAACCATATAATACATACCATCATTTTCATATACGAAAGGATCTCTTACATGACAAGACATGTTTTGAGGATAATCCTTGTTGTAAAGCACAACTTCCTTATGATCTAATACAAGCCCATCTTGTGAATCAACCATCATCACATTATGTTCTCTACCTGCATTAATATAATCATAATCGCCAGGCAGCTTTACATTACCAGTATAGAAATAACGTAACAATCCATGATCATTGAAGCAGCACCCAGAATAAGCACCACCCTGATCATGAGGATGATCAGGAGAGAGGGCAATCCCCTCATCCTGATAGTGAAGGAAATCTTTAGTAGTGAATTGTTTCCAGTATTTCAATCCACCTTCAGGTTCGTAAGAATACTGATAATAGATATGATATACTTCATCTTTTTCTACAAGCCCATTAGGATCGTTCATCCATCCAGATACAGGTTCTAGATGATACTTTAGTTTATACATTTCCTTCATAAAAATCTCCTTATGCAGCCTTAACTTCTACAACTGGATTCGCTATTTCTACAACATCTGTTTTAGCATCAACAGCACCGCTCTTAATTAAGTTCACTGCTTTACCATTTGTAATAACTACTGCAGTCGCAGTTTCTTTACCAGCTGCTTCAATAGCCTTTAAATCAACATCAACGAGTAGCTGACCCTTCTTTACTTTGTCACCTTTTTTAACGTGCATAGTGAAAGGTTCACCATTTAATTCAACAGTATCTAAACCAATATGTACAAGAATTTCTGTACCATCATTTGTCATTAAACCAAATGCATGCTTAGTAGGGAAAGTCATAGTCACTTCAGCATTCGCTGGTGCATAGAATTTACCATCTTCTGGGAAGACTACGAAACCATCACCCATAGCTTTAGAAGCGAATGTTGGATCAGGACATTCAGTAATAGGAGCGACATTACCTTTCATAGGTGCAGCTAAGCTTTCATTTTCAGCAGGAGTTTTACCTTCTACATTTCTCTTGTGTAGGATACAAGTGACAATGAATGCCACTACGATTGCAAGAACCATACTAATACCATAGTTACCCCAGCTTTCTGGTGGAATAGAAATGAAACCAGGAATACCAGCAGTACCTACAGCACTTGCAAGAGTCTTAGTACCTGCAATCCACGCTGAACCAACAGCAGAACCACAGATAGCACCAATAAATGGATATTTAAGTTTTAAGTTAACACCAAACATTGCAGGTTCAGTAATACCAAGTAATGCAGAAATACCAGATGCACTACATAGTGATTTCTGTTTAGCATCTTTAGATAAGAAGAATACAGCTAATACGGCAGCACCCTGAGCAACGTTACTCATTGTTGCGATAGGGAAGATGAATGTTCTATGTGCTGCACTTGCAAGCAACTGTGTTTCGATTGCGATAAAGCTCTGATGCATACCAGTAATAACGATAGGTGCATATAAGAAACCAAAGATGGCACCACCAACAGGGCCTAATGAGAAATATAACCATTGTAATCCATCTGCAAGTACATTACCTGCTTCTCTTAATACAGGACCAACAGCTAAGAATGTAATAAATCCAGTAATTAATACTGATAATAATGGTGTCGTTAAGTTATCTAACCAAGAAGGTGTGATCTTATGTAACTTAGTTTCTAACTTTGCAATTACCCAAGATGTAAATAAGATAGGAAGAACTGTTCCTTGATAACCTACTGCAGCAACTTTTAAACCAAATAGGTTCCAGAAAGGTGTTGCTACTTTACCATAGTTGTAACAGTTTAATAAATCAGGGTGTACCATGATCATACCCATGACAGCACCTAAATAAGGGTTACCACCAAATTTCTTAGTAGCACTAAATCCAACGAGAATTGGAAGGAATGTGAATGCTGCATTAGAGAATAAGTTGATGATTGTCGCAAAGTCTTTCCACATTGGATAAGCTTCAATCAAACTCTTATTCGCAAAGAATAATCCCTGTGCAGTTAATACGTTATTGATCCCCATCAATAAACCACCTGCAACGATGGCTGGAACGATAGGTACGAAGATATCACTTAGTGTCTTAACAGCACGGCTGATTGGATTTCCCTTCTTTTCTACAATCTCTTCATCAGCCTGATCTTGAGAGTCCATACCTAATTCTTTTAATACTTCATCTGTGACAAGGTTCACAGTACCACTTCCGAAGATGATCTGGAACTGTTCCTGGACAAGGAATGTTCCCTTAACGCCATCTACAGATTCTAAAGCTTTTTCATCTGCCAATGATGGATCCTTCAACATCAATCTTAAACGTGTAGCACAATGAAATGCCTTTTTGATGTTCTTAGGTCCACCAACATGGGAGATGACTTCTTTTGCGACTTTATTGTAGTCCATTGAAATTTCCTCCTTTATCGGTGTGTTACCGATTCCACATCTGTATCATATATCAAGGGTAAACACTTGTCAATAGAAATATGGAACCGATACCACTTTTTTTTATAAAAAAAAGCATCAGATACTTCTGACGCTTTCTCCTTCTATAAATGTGAAATCAATAAGTGTAGCACGTTCGACCTCTTTTTCTTCAATCATATCAAGAATAATTTGTCCAGCCATCTGTCCAGCGTGGGCATAATGGAACTTAATAGTTGTAAGGGCAGGGGACATTACAGTAGAAGTCCAATAGCCACCAAATCCAGTTACTGAAACATCCTCGGGAATACGTAAACCGTGATCTTTTAGAACTTTCATACATCCCATCGCAATCGTATCTGTTGCACAGATAATAGCAGTAGGGCATGTATGATTCTTTAAGTAATCATTGAGTTTATCCATAGTCTTTTCCACAGAAAAGTCTGTTTCTAGAAAATGAGGATGCACATCCTGTAAGCCATCATAAACACCCTGTCTACGAATGACTCCTACAGCCACATCTTTTCTGCTTACTCCTGCATATACAACATTCTTATGACCATTATTATAAATATACTCACCTATCTTATAACCTGCTTCATAATCGTTATTAATAACACTTACACCATCATCATAGGCCTGTGCCATAAACACAATAGGAATGGAACTCTTAGAGGCAATATCTCTATGTGCCATTGTGATAGATGTTGCAAGCAGGACAATTCCATCCACCTTTAGCTGCATAAGTTTAGTAATAGATTTGATTTCATCGAGTTCATCATGATTTGTATTAATGATAATTGTCGTATAATGATGCTTCTTTAAGAACTGATCAATATTCATCATCATACGACTAGAAGCATATGAAGTAAGAGTAGGGCATACAATACCCACAGTATGCGTCTTGTTGGCTTTTAAATTCGCAGCAAGCACATTAGGTTCATAATCATACTCTTTCACAATCTTCTCTATCTTCTGACGTGTTTCTTCTTTTACATAGCCGCCATTAAAATAACGAGAAACAGTTGTCTTAGAAACACCTGCAACTTTCGCAATATCGGCCATAGTCATCTTCTTCATGTTAATCCTCACTAAATAAACTCATGATTTCTTCACCACTCATAGTCGTAATAGAACCACTATTACCTTCCACAAAACGATCTGCAAGATCCTTCTTTGCAGCCTGCAATGTCTGAATCTTTTCTTCAATAGAATCAGCCATAATCAACTTATATACAAATACTTTATTCTTCTGTCCAATACGATATGCTCTATCTGTTGCCTGGTTCTGTGCAGACATATTCCACCAAGGGTCAAAATGAATAACACCTTCTGCAGCAGTCAAGTTTAAACCAGTACCTCCAGCCTTCAAGCTAATTAAGAAGACTGTTGTATCATCGTTCTGATAAGCATCCACTAATCCTTTACGTTTCTCTTTCTCAGTATCACCAGTCAACATATAATAAGATGTCTTACTCTTATCTAACTCTTTTGCAAGAAGATTCAATAAACTCTTAAATGACGAGAATACAATAATCTTCTTATTATTGTCCTTATATGTCTGAATAATATTCAAGCAGGCTTCCATCTTAGAAGACTTATGTTTTACATCATCAAATACAATACGAGGCTCACAGCAGATCTGTCTTAACTTAGTCAACATGGCAAGAATCTGAATACGATCCTTAGACCCATCTAAAGTCTTTAATAACTGATTGGCCTGTGCTAAATGTGCTAAATAGAGCTTCTTTTCATCTTCACTGAAGTCTACAAGTACAGTATTTTCAATCTTATCAGGTAAATCCTTTAATACTTCATTCTTCGTACGTCTTAATACAAATGGTGAAATCATCTTCTGTAATTGGGACTGAACCTCTTCATCATGATCCTTGACAATAGGTGCTTCATAATGAGACTTAAAATAACGATAGTTATATAAATAATCTTTATTTAAGAAGTCGAAAATGGACCATAACTCAGCCAGTGAGTTTTCAATAGGTGTACCAGTTAACGCAAAACGCTGTTTACCTTCTAATGATTTTACTGCAATCGCATTCTTAGTTTTCTGATTCTTAATATACTGCGCTTCATCTAAGACAATAAAATCAAATGTGATACCTTTATATTGTTCATAATCCTTACGAATATAGTCATAAGAAGTAATCATAACATCAAACTGTTTATAGCTTTTAATAATCTCTTTACGTTCCTTCGCACTTCCCATAACACAAGTCACCTTTAAATGAGAAGAGAACTTATTAAACTCATCTAACCAGTTTAAAATCAATGAAGCAGGACAGATAATAACAGAGAAATGATGTTCATTACTTTCTAATAAACTCATAATCTGAATCGTTTTACCTAGCCCCATATCATCTGCAAGAATACCACCAAAATGAAGGTCATTCATAGTAGAAAGCCATTGGAAACCTTCCTTCTGATAATCTCTTAAAATAGGTGCATAACGCTCATTTAAAGGATGTTCATGATGTGTATAGTTCTTTAAATGGTCTAATACATCCTTAAATGATTCTTCACGGTTGACCTGTACATATTCAAAACCTTGAGTGGCTAAGTCCATCTGATGAGCTCTATTCAGATTTAAATCAATGGTACCATCTTCAGAAATATCTTTAGGTAGAATATGATACTGATCCATCATATTACCTAACTCATCTAATTCATGTGTATCAATATAAAGTAACTGACCATTCTTTAAACGATGATAACGTTTCTTCTTCTGATGACTTGCTATAATATCAGCCAGTTCTTCTTTAGGAACATCTAAAGAATCCAGATCCATTTCTAATAAATTATGAGAAACCTTAATACCAACAGATAAGTTCATAGACTTCTTAGAACCAATAGCCTGTAAAGAATCAGATACATAAACATCTGTCAACTTATTCAAGTGATTTAAACCATCATGAATCATATCAATTGTTTCATCGCGATGTGTATCAAAACGCATAGGTCCTGACATATCATCAGGATTATATTTCTCTAGGAAACTAATAATCAAATCTGCCTTTAAAGAATGAGGTACATCATCTTTAAGAATATCATGCTTACCATCCTCATATGTTCCCATTAAAGAAATCAAAGCATATTCATCTTCATCTACATCTGCATAGATTTCTAGATGTGATTCTTCCTTAATCTTATCTTCTAGACCTACATACTCAATATATTTCTTTGTAGGAGAAATAATATAACGTGTAAAGTTTTCTAACTGATCATGAGATACATAAAGACGCTGTAATGTATCAAATCGATTCAATAACTCAACACTTACTCCCTGCTTATCAAAACGATAACGTGTAAAAGAGTGTGTAGAAGGGCTATAACCATATAAGTTCTTCTTACCAATATAGTAAGGCGAGAGGTCTGTGTCCAATTCTAGAATTGTATCATGCTTATCCTTAGACACTGATACAACAGGATGTAATTCATCCTCTAAACGGGCAAAAGGATGCATTGCCTGAGGGATTTCTTCAAGTAAATCCCAAAAAGCATCGACATTATCATCATTGATGAATAAAGTGTTATTACTAGATAAATGTGAATGATAATATCTTAAAATAAATTGATAAATCTTCTTTGAAGGTTCATCAAGAATATCAGGATTATGCACAAAAGCGAGTGTCTTACCATACGTATGATATTCATTATTTTGCATTTGTGTCACAAAATTAGGAATACTCTTTACAATATAATCTCTATTACGTCCAATCTTTAAAGTAATGCCAAACTGCCAGTCATCTGCACATAGTCTTAAATGAACAGGTGTAGAATCAACAGGTGTAAACTGATTCACTAATTGTTTTTTAATATAATCAGTCAGTTCATTGGTTTCCTTTTCTCTTTCTTTACGTCTATATTCCTGCATACGCTGTTCCCATAAAAGACGTTCTCTCATAGCACTTTTCTTTTCTTCCTGTGCACGCTTTTGTAAATCAACAGCATAACGATAAGGGAATGTATTAGGAGATAACTCCTGAACCTTTAAGATAAGGGCACCTATATGACCACAGGCTGTATATTCATCGGCATAAATACAATTACAGTCTGTAGAAACTATTTTAGAATTGGGATTTACAAGAACACGAGGAAGATAGATATTACCATTAATCATAACCTTACCAGAAATATGATAATAACCACGATTATCAGTTGTAATAGAAACATTCACAACATAATCTCTTCGATAATATTCTCGTGCAATATCACGGTTACGTGCTCTAGATACAACACGTTCAAATTCATTATCAGTGATAAATAACATAGCAATTCCTCCTAATCTAACTAATTATATCATAAGAAAGAACACAAAAAAACTGGAATAAAATTTATTCCAGTTCAACAGGTTCCTGTTGTAGAGTTAAACCATATTTCTTTTCAATAATAGAAACGATTTCTTCTCTAGCCTGTTTTAAGTGTGCATAACTTTGTGCACTTTCATTAATTAAAATCAGTGCAGCTTTCTCAGATACACGCATGCCATGGAAAACCATACCCTTTAATCCAGCATGGTCTATCAACCATCCAGAAGGGACTTTATTTCCTTCCCATACCGGTACATTCATGCCTCTTAAACGATCAGCTTCAGCATCATCTAAATAAACATTCTTAAAGAATGATCCAGAACTTGCCATTTCTTCAGGTTTAGGAAGCTTGGACCAGCGTATTTCAGTCACCATCTCTCTAATAGATTTAGGAGAGAAATCAGTGATCTGATGTTCTTCTACATAATTCTGTAAAGAAGTATAGAAAGGAGGAGTAAGTGTATCATGACTTAAGTGAATAGTCATAGAGATAATCAAATAACGTCCTGCATCTTCACCGTGATTGAAGATACTTGATCTATAGCCTAGCTTCATATCTTCTGCTTTAATAGTGACATACTTTTCTTCCTTTAAATCATAAGCAAGAACAGAGTCTAATACCTGTACAATTTCCTGACCATAAGCACCTACATTCTGTACAGGTGCAGCACCTACTGTACCAGGAATAGCACTCAATGCTTCAATACCAGATAAATTTTTTTCTGTAGTAAAAGCAACAAGATCATCAAGTAGTTCTCCACCCATTGCAACAATTGTCAATTCATCAATAGAACGTATACCCTTAATACGGTTTAAAAGAATAACCCCCTCGAAACCTTCATCTTTTCCAATTACATTACTTCCTGTTCCTAAAATAAATACAGGAAGCTGACGTTCTTTTGCAAATAAGTAAGCTTTTTCTACATCTTCTACGGTCTCTAATTCAATCACATAACGCGCTAGACCGCCTAGGCGCATTGTAGTGAGTTCCTTGATTTCTACATTCTCATTTATTCTCATAAAGTGCATTATAACATAGTTTTTTCAAAAGTGTGCATTAATGATGGAACAATCTCTGATGTGTGAATGCAAGAACCATATCATACTTATCACATGTATCAATAACATGGTCATCACGAATAGAACCACCTGGTTCACCCACATACTTTACACCACTCTTATGGGCACGTTCAATATTATCTCCAAATGGGAAGAATGCATCACTACCTAGTACAACATTTGTATTTTTCTTTAACCATTCTTTCTTTTCTTCTCTTGTGAATACTTCTGGTTTTACCTTGAAATAGTTCTGCCATACATCCTCACCAAGCACATCTTCATAATCATTTGATACATACGCATCAATTGTATTATCCTTTTCAGCACGTTTTAGACCATCAGCAAACTGTAAACCTAATACCTTAGGATGCTGACGTAAGAACCAGACATCTGCCTTATTACCAGCAAGTCTTGTACAATGAATACGAGACTGCTGGCCAGCTCCAATACCAATAGCCTGACCATTCTTGACATAACATACAGAATTAGACTGTGTATACTTTAATGTAATCATAGAAAGGATTAAGTCATGTAATGCATGTTCAGGAATATCTTTATTCTTAGATACAACATCCTTAAACATCTCTTCATTAATCACGCAGTTATTTCTACCTTGCTGGAATGTAATACCAAATACCTGTTTAATTTCTACTGGATTAGGTACATAGTGAGGATCCATCTGTAATACACAGTAAGTGCCTCTTCTTTTCTTCTTAAGTATTTCTAAAGCTTCTTTTGTATAACCAGGCGCAATAATACCATCACTGACTTCACGATTGATAAGCTTAGCAGTCACTTCATCACATACATCAGAAAGAGCACAGAAATCACCATATGAACTCATACGGTCACTACCTCTTGCCTTAATATATGCATTAGCGATTGGACTTAACACTTCAGCACTTTCCTTTACAAAATACATCTGTCTTTCTACTTCAGTTAAAGGTGTCCCAATAGCTACACCAGCAGGAGATACATGCTTAAAACTTGCCGCACAGCTCATATGAGTTGCTTCCTTTAATTCCTTCACTAGCTGCCAGCTATTAAAAGCATCTAATAAGTTGATATAACCAGGTTTACCATTTAAGACAGTAAAAGGAAGTTCTCCTTCTTCCATAAACACCTTAGCAGGTTTCTGATTAGGGTTACAGCCATACTTTAATTCTAATTCTTTCATAGATTCCTCCAAAAAAAGAAGCCGACACATGCTCCAGGCTTCTTTGCCCAGACGGTCGGCTTCTTCATTTGATTTATTATACTCCCTGTGGTCAATTCCACTTCCGTCAGTCATATAACTAATGTCATTATAGTAAAAAGAGACTTATAAAACAAGCATTTTCATTATATAAAAATAGAATGTAAACGCTTGCATAATTGTGATTATTAGGCTATAATTAAGTCAGAAAGAGAGGAGGAAGACCTCCTTAACATATACATTCATCTCAAAGAACTTGGTCAGAAAGGAGAGATTCCCATGGGATACTGTGACTGAGTATCCGTTGAGGATACTCAATTAAATTAGGAAAAACGTATTTATCCACCATAATGATTTATATGCTTTATTTATAATGTATGGTTTATATGAGAGGTGGAAACGGGAGATAGCTCCTGAATATAATAATAAGGTACGTTGATCTATATATTGGAAGGCTATAAAAGGTTTTCCCATTTATCTATGATGCTGGAAATTGAATCCAAAAGATGTAATCCTAGTATCCAGCAGAAAAAGCTATGGTGATGTAAAAGCCATAGCTTTTTCATTTGGGTTATTATTACTGTCTAAATGAATTATTGTGGTAGTTTTCCTGAATTATACCATGAGTCAGAAAATCCGATTGAATCTAATATGATATTTACCTTAATGCTATACACATCGTTTTTTAAATTCTTAATTCTCTTGTGTATTGTATTATGTAATTGTGCATATTGATTTTTTGAAAGAAGACATTGCATTATAATAAATACATTAAAAACATCTTGTCTAGGTGTATTAGGATTAATACCATATTGCTTATGTATTTCTTTTGAGTAAGCTGTATTATTTTTGCATTTAAATCCTAGTAGTCTATTATTATGGGCAATGACATTTCTTATTTCTACAACATTTTCTAAGTAAGTTAGTAGTTGTTTTGGTGTTAGCTTTACGTTTATCTTATTTAAATTTTCATTTAGAAATACAGAAAAATCCTTGGCTATTTTATTTTGTAATGAATCGTCTAGATGTTTGTAAAAATATACTAATTGTCCAAAATACATATAATTTACTAGAATCCAAAAAGGAACGGTATCATGCTTTTGTAAATAGTGCTTAATAGGGTTATCTTTATGTGCTCTAGATTTATCTTTAATGATTTTTGATAGACTTGAAATTAAAGAAGTGACTTCTAACAGGTCTTCGGATTTATAACTTGTTGCAATTAGGTAGGCATAATCAGTGTTTTTATAAGCTTCAGAAAATCTATATGCTAAAATGGATTTTAAATGTTTTTCTGCTTCTATAATATATTTAAACAATACATTTTTTAATTCTTTGTCAAAGAAATGGACATGAGTTATTTCATCAAAGTTGGTTCCTTGTATAAAAGTATCTTGTTCATTCATAAAGAATTTTGCATAGCAGTTGATTACGTTGTAATAATTATTATTAAGGAGATATTGTTTTGCTTTATTTTCATCTGTAAATAAAAGACCTCTAGATAGTAACAAATTATATTGTTCATCGATTGTTTTGAATGGTTTCATGATAAAGTTGATCCTTTCAGAAAGACAGAAACCTCTTTGCCAAAAAGCAAAGAGGTTTCTGCGCAGGTAGGCTCACTTAGAGTACTTCTACCGCTATCGCTGATTACATTCTATAGGATATTATCTTATTCGTCAATTCTATTTACGTAAATTTATGTAATAAAATCTATCTGGTAGTAAATTTTTCATATTACGAAAATTATATGTAAACGCTTGCATTTATACGAATGATAATGTATGATATAAGCGAAAAGAGAAGACAGAAGATAAAACATTAAATATAAGACATGTTACTTGACTTCCTAGTCTAATGAACCGAAAAGTAAATAAGTAATACGGCAATTATAGTAAGATTCGATCTTATATTCAGTGAGAAATGAAAATTTCTAATAAAATGTTGAATCCATTACTAGTCTAATAATAAAAAGAACTCAATATCAATAAGATGGGTTTGATAAATTATTCAAATGAGTCTAATGCTTCTCCTTATATAGCAAAAGAGGAATCCAAATGGGTTCCTCTTTTCGTTTAGCTTTCTTCTATTTCTAATAGTTCTAGATAACGTTCATTCTTTTCTTCTAAAGTCTTTTCAACTTCATCACGTTCTTTACTTAATTCATCAAGCTTTTCAAAATCCTGGGTACTTCCCATTTCTTCATCGATCTCACTTAAACGTGTTTCTAGATTCATTAATAGATCATCCATACCTTCTAGTTCTTTCTTTTCACTGAAGGTTAATCTTCTCTTTCTATTTTCTTTAGCCTGTTTACGATAGTCTTCTCTTTGAGATTCTGTTTCTTTCTTAGTATTAGTGATATCAATAGAAGCACTATAGCCACCATTCACATAATGAATTTCCTGATCCTTAAAGACAAATAAACCATCCACAATACGATCTAGAAAATAACGGTCATGGGATACAGTAATCACAATACCTTTAAATGTATCTAGATAATCTTCTAATACATTCAATGTTTCAATATCTAAGTCATTCGTCGGTTCATCTAATAGTAATACATTCGGTGCACCCATTAAAACCTTTAATAAATAAAGTCTTCTCTGTTCACCACCTGATAACTTACCAATCTGTGTATATTGGGCATGGTCATCAAATAAGAAACGTTCACACATATTACGAGCACTAAGTGTACCTTCACTTGTTTCTAGATTATCACTTGTTTCTCTAATATAATCAATAACTCTCATTGTAGGATCATCATAATGGAAATGCTGCTGGAAATAGCCCATACGGATTGTATCACCAATAATAATCTCACCATCATAATCAGTGATAATACCGGCAATCATATTGAGTAGTGTTGTCTTACCACAGCCATTTTGTCCTAATATACCTATACGGTCAAATCTCTTAAATAAATAAGAAAATGGCTTAAACATCACCTTATCAGGATAGCTTTTAGACACATTCACTAACTCAATAGTCTTCTTACCTAAACGACTTGTAGTATCTATAAGTTCAACAGTTCCTTTGTCCTGAATTTGTTCAATAGAAGATAATTCTTCAAAACGCTGTAAACGGTCTTTACTCTTAGTAGAACGTGCCTGAACACCTGCTCTGACCCATTCTAATTCTTTCTTTAAGAAGAGGTTTCTTTTTCTTTGTGCCTGTAAGGCATTGTTTTCTCTTTCAGCCTTTAATTCTAGGAAATGAGAATAGTTAGCAACATAAGGGAAAATCTCACCTCTATCTAATTCATAAATCTTATTTGTAATACGTTCTAGGAAGTAACGATCATGAGTGACCATAAGTAACCCTTTAGAACGCTTAATTAAATATTTTTCTAGATATTCAATCATAGGGGTATCTAGATGGTTAGTCGGTTCATCTAGAATAAGTAGATCACATTCTTCTAGTAATACGATTGCAAGAGCTAAACGTTTTTTCTGACCCCCAGATAAAGTACTGATTACCTGATCCATATCTTCTAAACCAAAACGTGTCAAAGAAGACTTAATAGAATATTCAGGGACATCCTTAAGAATATGTTTTGCTTCATTAAGAATTGTTTCATTATCTCTAAATACAGGATTCTGAGATAAGTATGCAATCTTTAGATCCTTCTTATAAGTGATTGCAGGACTGTCATGATGGGCAATCATCTTTAATAAAGTACTCTTACCTGTTCCATTGACACCAACTAAGGCAATCTTATCTGTATCCTCTACAATCATATTCAAGTTCTTATACAACTGTCTCTCACCAATCGCATAAGATAAATTCTGTATATTAATTAACATGTAGTCACCTCTATAAAAGAGAGTGGAACAAATCATCCACTTCTTGTTTTCTCTTCTTAGTCTCTTCAGGTAAAACATGGAAGCATTCATCTAATACATCATTCTCATGTGCATTTAAACCCCTCTTTAAAATGGTTTCACCTGTCTTTAAGTTTTCTAGATGATAATACCCTTTTTCATCAATTCTTTCAACAACCCACATGATTCCATCTCCTCTTTGTTTTCCTCATTATAGCATGCTATAATGGGGAAAAGGAGGAAAATATAAGTAACTAAATATATTAACTATTGTGATTAAATGTGTTCAAATCACCTCGAAGGAGAGCGTTAAAATGAATGCATCAAATCTCACAAATTATAAACCAAAGGATTTTGCTTAACTTTTAGGCGTATCTGTTAAGATATTATAACGTTGAGATAGAGAAGGAACTTTAAAGGCAAACCGAAACCAAACTAAAGGCATTATTATACTTATAATAAGCATTTATTAAATCAAGTTGCATTTTTAGATAGTTTGTAATGCAAAAGAATTATTGCAGACTAGTGTATTGAAGATTATGGAAAGCGTGTAACGATTTATTAGATGAAGAAATGGAACAAAAAATCAAAACTATAATTTGAATACCCACAAACCACAGGTTAATTAGAATTAAATTTTATTAACGCCGATTAAAAGGCGTTCATGAAGCTGAACTTGATGCATGAATTCCCCATTTATACTATAATTAGATTAGAAATCAGATGGAGAACTCATGCAGGATATTGTTTCAATACTTCATGTGTTCTCCTGCAGGTTGCAAAGGGCTTCGTAAGTATAAAAAACAGATAGAAAGGGATGAGGAAATTGCTGAAGAGCTTCAAGACGGAAATAAATCCGACAGAGGAGCAGAAAGTCAAGATTCGTAAAACAATAGGTACTTGCAGATTTATCTATAACT
>OIZT01000339.1_pt1 | contig 30338 bp, 18 predicted proteins | sample 1588611 | NCBI WGS metagenome assembly OIZT01 (sample SAMN03283278) | human gut metagenome | biome: human-associated habitat; material: feces | host: Homo sapiens | place: Peru | collected 2012
GGGTGGCGAACGAGGACATAGTGTACCAGATCCCGCGGGGCCGCGCAAGGGGGAAAGGGCACTTTTCTCGAAAAAGTTTTCAGCCCTCTCCCGAGAGGGCGTCGATCTGCTTGCGCGTGCCGAACACGATCAGCTTGTCGTCCGCGTGGATCTGGTCGTTCGGACCGGGGATGAGCACCGCGCGCGGCCTCTTCGGGTTCTCGTCGAGGCGGCGGATGCAGAGTACGGTCACGCCCGTCTTCTTGCGGAGATCCGCCTGCGCGAGCGTCTTGTCGGCGCAGGAGTCGGGGACGTCGATTTCGGCGATCGAGCAGCCCTCCGAGACTTCCAGGAGGTCGAACGCGCCGCCGCTCATGATCGTGTGGGCCAGGCGGTGGGCGCTGTCGCGGTCCGGGTAGATCACCTGGTCCGCGCCGAGTTTCAGCAGGATCTTCCCGTGGAGTTCGCTGGAGGCCTTCGCGTAGACGAGCGGGATGCCGAGGTCCTTGCAGTTCGCGAGCGCGAGCGTCGAGGCCTCGATGTTGGAGCCGATGGCGACGACGGCCACGTCGCATTCGGCGAAGCCGGCCTCCTCCAGGATCCGCGCCGAGGTGGCGTCGCCCTGGACGGACTCGGAGACGACCTCCAGCGCCCGCTGCACGAGCGCGCCGTTGCGCTCCAGAAGCAGCACCTCCGTGCCGGACTCCGCGAGCGACTGCGCCAGCGCCATGCCGAAGCGTCCCGCCCCGATGATGCCCACGCGCCTCATTTCGCCTCCTTCTTCAACTCCCTCTTCCGTCCCAGCGTGGGACGCTTGAACTCGCGCACCACGTTGTACAGCCGCTCGGCGAGTTCGGGATCCTCCTCGAAGACGTTCTGCGGCTCCGAGAAGGTCTTGTTGTCGAACGCGGCGCGCACGGCGATGAAGCGGCCGGGCGAGGGGTATTTCGTCGCGTGGAACATCTTGTCGCGGTCGAAGAGCCCCGCGTTCACCAGGTCCTGGAAGACCTCGCGCACGTGTTCGGGATCGACGTGGTAGTTCTGCGTGTGGTAGTCGTCCCACGTCGCGTCGCCCACCGACTTCGCAAAGCTGTCCGAGACGCGGCGCGACGTGCCGGACTTCACCTCCACGAATCCCGAACCGTTGACGCGCACCGTCTCGCGCCGGATGGGCTCGCGGTTCGCGTTGTAGTAGTGGATCTCGATCCAGTTGAGGGGCGTCACCGTCACCGTCACGTACGGGTCGTCCCAGAACAGCCCGCAGCCCGCCACGCCGGCGAGCAGCAGGAGCAGCGCGCTGCCGAAGATACGTCGTCTCATCCTCTCGTTCCTTTCCGTTTCGCAGGAGTCTTTGCGCACAGCTGCGCGGCGGCCAGGAGGCCCGCACCGTGCAGGGTCAGGGTCGGGTCGACGACGAAGGGCATGCCGATGTCCCGCAGCACCCACTTCGCGAACCCGCCGGTCGCGACCAGATTGAAGTCCGTCCTGAAGTTCCGCGCGAGCGTCGTGACGATCTCGCGCACCATGCCACGGTAGCCGACAAGGGCGCCGAAGCGCATCGCCTCCTCCGTGGAGCGCCCGATCTTCGGGCACGCGCCGCCCAGCTTCATGCGCGGCAGCTTCGCCGTGCGCTCGTAGAGGTAGTCGCGCATGAGGGGGAAGCCCGGCGCGATGACGCCGCCGCGCCAGACGCGGTCCGCCGTCACCGCCGCCGCCGTGAAGGCCGTCCCGAAGTCGCACACCACCACCGGCGCACCGTAGCGGGCGACGGCCGCCGCCGCGTCGGCAAGGCGGTCCGCCCCGATCGTCTCGGGATGCGGGTAGTCGAGCGTCAAGGTGCCGAGCGCCGCGACCGCGCGGTGGGTGATGCGCACAAACGGCAGCCCGCGCGCCGTCGCGTCGCTTTGCCAGCGCGCGTCGGCGCGGGGCACCACGGAGAGGTAGGCCACGCCGTCCAGCCCCTTCGTCCGCCGTCCGCACAGGGCCTCGACGCGCGCGCGCGCCTCCTCGAAGCCGCCGTCACAGTGCGAAACGTTCGTCACCCGTCCGTTTGACCAGAGGCCCACGGCGGTTGACGTGTTTCCGACATCTACGACAATCAAGTTCACGGGACGCACATTATAGCACAACGGGCCGATGCGGCACCGCGGCGAGGGACGCGCGCGGGACCAGGTCCCGCAACCGAACCGGCGCGCCGTCGCCCCAGCCGCACGTCCTCGCCAGCAGCCCCACCAGCTCCTCGGGCCGCCGCCCCGCCGCACGGTACGACGCGATGCGCGTGTCGCCGTGGCGCTTCGCGAGCCGCCGCCCGTCCGCCCCCACCACGAGCGGCACGTGGCAGAACGCCGGCGGCTCGCACCCCAGCGCGCGGTAGAGGAGGATCTGCGCCGGCGTCGCGGCGAGCAGGTCGTCGCCCCGCACGACCTCCGTCACGCCCATCGCCGCGTCGTCCACCGTCACCGCGAGCGTGTAGCCCGCGCCGAATGCGTCGCGCGCCACGGGGAAGTCCCCCAGCGTCCGCGCGACGTCCTGCCCGAAGGGCCCCGCGAAGACATCCTCGAAACGGACGACCGTACCCGCCTCCACGCGGAAGCGCCAGCAGGGCAGACGCGGCACGTCCGATTCTTCACGAAGAAACGCCTGCGCCGCCCGCCACGACGCGAAGCGCCCCCGGCAGGTCCCCGGATAGAAGAGCTGGTCGCCCGCGTGCGGTGCGGACTGTGCCCGCTCCACGTCCTTCCGCGAGCAGACGCAGGGATAGACGAGCCCCTGCGCGTGGAGGCGTTCGAGCGCCGCGCGGTAGAGCGCCTTCCGTTCGCTCTGGATATATTCCTCGTCCCAGTCGAACCCCAGCCACTTCAAATCCTCGACGGCCTCCCGCGCCGCCCCCGGCTTGTCGCGCGGATGGTCGAGGTCCTCCATGCGCAGAATCACCTTTCCGCCCCGCGCCCGCGCCCGCAGCCACGCGATCATGAACGTGCGCGCGTTCCCCAGGTGCAACGCCCCCGTCGGAGACGGAGCCAACCTCCCCACGTACCGTGCCCCGGAACTCATGCGCAACACCCCTTCAACGGAAAAACAAGACGGTGCCGGCGGGAGCGGTACCGGCAAGCAGGACGCCCGGGCCCGTGAAAAAAGGCAGCGCATGCGCCGCCCCCGAACCTTCCGCACCATAGGTTCCGAACGCCTGTTCCGCACCGTCCAGGAAGAACGCGCCCACCCGCATCCGGCCGGCATAGTCGAGCGCGATCCGTCCCGTTCCGCCCTCGACGCGCAAGACGGTTTCCCGGCCAAAGACCGCGCCATGTTCCAACTGGAGCGTACCGCCCGCCACAACCACCTCCGCCGCGTTCGACCAGGAGCCTCCTGCCGCAAACGCCAGCGTCCCCTTCGCCACCTGCACACGCCCCGTCGACGTGCTTGCGCCCGTCAGACACGTCCCGGCAGTCCCCTCGAAGGAGAGCGACGCCGCACCCGCGAAACGGCAGGCGTTCGTCTTCGACCAGCCGTCAAAGGCATGGTTGTCCGTCACGAGATGGAGCGTCGCCGGGCACGCGCTCGTAATCGTCAGGCCCGCACCCGTCCCCATCTCGGAAAGCGCCTGGTCGAAGCCGCACAGATCCCACCGCGCGTTCCTCACGCCGAGGGCCTTCAGCCTCTGTCTGCCGTCCGCCGCCGTGAATGCGAAGGGGGCGCGCGTGAAGAGACGGCCGTTCGCGCCCTGCATCCAGAACCAGACGCCGCCCAGGCTGTTCGAGGGTGACAGGAGGGTGAGCGCGAGATTGTCCTGCATGGAGAACCCGCCGCCGGAGGCGACGGCCAGCCGCCCTTCGATGACAAGCGACGCCGGCTCCGACTGCACGAGCCCTTTGCAATAGTTCCAGTACGAACCGCGCCGCCAGTCGCCGGTAACCCGCAACGACGCCCCTGCGCCGAAGTGAATCGACCCCTCCTCGTCGGCCGAGAAGTCGACATCGCCCGCGATCGTGTTCGCCGTGGCGGCCGGCAGCGTGAAGGTCGCCTTCCCGCCCAGCCACTTGAGCGGACGCCTGAGCGTGACGCCGTTGAGATTGAACGCCGTCTTCGCGAACGCCACCGCGAGCGGCTGCGACGCGCTTTCGCCGAAGGCGCCGTCCGCATCCACGTTCACGGTTCCGCCCACGAGCGAGACCGGCCCGGCGAACGCCTGGGCGGCGCGGACGTTCACCGTGCCCGCATTCACGATCTCCAGGCCCGCCGTCCCGGACAGCGCGGCGGAGAGGTTCAGCGTGTCGCCCGCGCCAACCGTCCACGTCTGCGGCGCCGAGAGGAAGAGCGGCCAGCCGATGTCGTAGGTCTTGCCCGTGCCCGCCGTCTCAAGGCCGCGCGAGCCGAGCGCCGCGAACGCCGCCGTCCCCGCAGATGCCAGCGCAAACGGGCCTGGCGCCGCAAACACCACCCCCTTGAAGTTGGCCGTCCGGTCCAGCGACGCACCCGTGCCCGCCGCAAAGGTCGCGACGAGCGAACCCGCCGCGAGGTCGGGGAGGGCCGCGCCCTCCCAGTTCGCCGCCGTGCCGAGGGCGTCATCCGTTCCGCCTTCCGCCGTCCAGCGCGCCGTCGCCGTCTCGTCCGCCTCGGCCGGCAGGACGACGTCCGCGCCGCCCACGCAGAGGTAGCCGCCGCCCGCGATCCACGCCGCGCCCGTGCCGCCGGCCACGCCCGTCGCGTGGTAGACGCCGGCGGGCAGGTCCGCGCCGCCCACCGTCGCCGCATCGACGGCGATCTTCACGCCGCCTTCGAGGAAGAGGCGCTCCGCGCCCGTCTCCAGCACAAGGGCCTTCGCGTGGAAGGGCTGCGCCGGGGGCGCCTCCACGCGGAAGCCCGTCGCCGCCCCGCCCATGAGCGCAAGCGTGCCGAGCGCGGTGAACGTCGCCCCCTCCGCCAGGCGGACCGTTCCGTTCGTGACCGTGAGCGCGTTCGTCGTCGTGTTCGCCGAAGAGGCGCCCGCGAAGGTGAAGGTGCGCGCGTTCGCGGGCCCCCAGAGGAGGCTGAGCGGCGCCTCCAGGACGCCCGTGAAGCGCGAGTCGGCCGCCGGCTCGCCCACGAGCGCGAGCGTGACGGCCTTCTCCTCGACGTGGACGTCGCCCGAGTCGCCATGCGCGCCGAGGCGGTGCGCCCGGTTCGCCGCCGCCGCCGTCTCGGCGATCACCGCGCCGCGCAGCGTCGCGTCGCGGTTGCACCGCAGCGCCGTGTTCTCGCCGGCAAAGACGATGTCCAGGTTCTCGGGGAAGGACGTGCCGACGCCGAAGCCCTGCCAGCCGAGGGAGACCCGCCCCTCGTACAGCTCCAGCCGCCGGAAGCCCGTGTAGGCGTTTGCCTGCGACTGGAGGGCCCAGAGGCCGCCCCCTTTCTTCCGCACCGTGAACCGACGCCCGTCCGTCGACGAAATGTCGCCCTGGTGGCCGACGGCGGACGATGCGAAAAGCGTGATCGCGTCCGCGTTGACGACCAGCGGGATGCGCCAGTACATGAAGCCGTCGTTGTAGATGCCGTCGTTGGGGTCCGTCCCGTCGAAGATGACGGGGTTGCCGCTTGGGCTGGAGTAGCCGCCCTGCACGTAGATCCGGCGCGGGCGGAAATTGACGAGGTCGTTGACGTTGTCAGCGGCGTAGCCGCCCGGCAGGTAGATCGTGTCGCCGTCGACCGGCACGCCGTTCTGGCCCGTCTGCTCGTCGATCCAGTTCTCCGGGCGGCTCCACTTGAGACTCTCGTAGGCGTCGCGCTTCACCCAGCGGAACGTCTCGGGCGCCATCCCCTCGACGACGACCGTGCCCGCGCCCGCCAGCCAGGGCACGTCGTCGGCCATGTAGACGCCCGGCGGGAGGCGCGTGCCGACGATGAGCGCGCCGCCCACCGTGAACGTCACGCCGGCGGCGAGGTCCATCTTTTCCGTGCCCTCGGTGAGGACGAGCCGGCGCGCGCGGAAGGCGTCACGCGGCGGCGTGTCGACGACGAGCCGCGCCGCCGCGCCGCCCGAGAGATGCAGCGTGCCGAGCCGGGAGTAGCCCGCGCCACCCGTCAGCCGCAGCGTGCCGCGCGCGACCTCCACGTCGCCCTTCGTCGTCGAGGTCCGCCCCGAGAGGACGAACGCCTTCGCGTCGGACGCCGGGCTCCAGCAGAAGTCGACGGACGTCTCGAACGTCCCCGTGAAGACCGTCTCGTCGTCGGGCGGCGTGCCCGTCACGGTGAGCCGGGCGCGCTTGACCTCCGTACCGTTGTCCACCTGGCAGGAGATCGCGTGCGCCTTGTTGCGCGCGTTGTCCGTCTCGACGAGGTGGAAGTCCTCGAAGACGCACGGCTGGGAAATGCCGAGCGTCGCGCCCGCGCCGTCGAAGACGACCGTCTGGCCCTTCGGCAGCAGGTGCATCTTCCCCGCGCCCCCGTTGATGCCGTAGATCCACTCCCCTTCGCGGATCGTCACATGGCGGAAGCCGGCAAAGCCGGCCGCGCCCGGCACGCCCCAGCCGTTGATGCCCGCGCGCCCCGGGCCCGTCTTCACGATGCCCGCGTCCGATCCGTCCAGGCTCCTGAACGACCCGCGCACGACGCACGTCGAGCTGGAGAAGAACGGCACGCCCGTGCCGACAAGCGCGACGGGGAAGTCGAAGTGGAGGTAGCCCGTGTTGTAGATGCCCTTCGAGGCGGAGGTGAAGATGAGCGGCTCGCCGTCCGTGGAGGCTTCCTGGTAGCCGCCCATCTTGATCTGTTCCAAGTAGAGATTGAGGATGTCGTTCTTCCCGCTTTTCGTGTTCACGTCGATCGTGAGCGTGTCGCCCGGCTGCGGCACGGCGTTCGTCTTTCCGACGACGTCCTGCCAGTTCAGCGCGTTGCTGAAGAGCTTGTCCGCGCCGCCGCCGACCCACTTCAGCTCGCGCGTCGGTACGGGCTCCGGCTCGGGCGCGGGAAGCTCCATCACGTACTGGGCGCAGTCCGGGCCGTGGGTGCTGCCGTGCCCCATGTTCTGTGTCCACGTCGCCTTCTTCGGCTCGGGCAGGTTCTTGAAGAGAAGGACCTCGCCCGACGGCGGGCACACGTAGTCGCCGAGACCGGCGGAGAACGTGACGGGGCAGCGGACGAGCTTCGCGAAGTTCTTCGCGTCGACGTAGTCCATGGTCTCCGTCCAGTCGGGGCGCCAGCCCGTCATGCGCCCGTACTTGACGCCGCCCGAGAGGTCCACGTGCCAGGGGATGAAGGCCGAACAGGACGTCACGTCCGCGTCGAGGCCCGCCATCGCGAGCGCCTGGTAGCCGCCCATCGAGCCGCCCGTCACCTTCAGCGACGCGCCGTCCCATTCGCGGCGCGTCTTCGCGTACTGGAGCGCGCGCAGGCCGCGCAGGATCATGCCGTACTGGTCGGTGTCTTCCACCTTCTTGTCGAGGTTGCGGAAGCAGAAGCCCTTCATCTCGACGTTCTCCAGGTTCTTGTAGTAGGCCGCGTCGGGATGGACGGGATCCTCGCCGTGGCGCGTGACGGCGACGACGATGTTGCCCCCGCGGACATCCGCCGCGTTCGGGAGGGGCGTCGCGCCGAAGCCGTAGCCGTTGAAGGTCGCGATGAGGCCGCACGAGGCGGCGGCCGCGTCCTCGGGCATCGCGAGGATGCCCGTCGCGGGGCGCTGGCCGTGTACCGTCGGCAGCTCGAAGAGGAAGTACGAGACGCCCGCCGCCGCGTCCGTCGGCGTGAAGTTCGTGCAGATGGGCGCGTAGGGCGTCGTGAAGAGCGTGTTCGTCGTCTCCGTCCAGAAGGCGCGGAAGTCGGCGGGGGCCGGCCATTCGGGGATGTTCAGCACGTCCGCACCCGCGCCGCCGTCGAAGACCTGCGTGTTACCCGAAAGCCACGCCCCGTTGTCCTCCACCTCGACCTTCAGCCGCACGAAGCCGGGCGACGCGAGCGCCGTCGAGAGGACGAGCGGCGCGTCGCTCGTCGCCGTGCCGTTCCTGTCCAGCTTCCTGTCGTCGTGCGCGAGCGTCCAGCGCAGCGCGCGCCCCGTGACCGGCGCGTTGTCCTTGTCGCGGTCGACGAGCGTCACGGTGAACGTGATCGTCTCGTCCAGCTTGTAGTCCAGCGGGTTCTTGTCCGTCCCGCCGACGAACGACAGGTCCTCCGCATGGGCGCCGACGGCGCCGAGCAGAACCAATAGCCCCAGCAGTCTTCGCATCGCGCACACCTTTCTCCTTGAAGTTTCAGAGAACGGCATTATACCACAATCCAAGGAGGCCGTTGCAAAACCCGGACGCGACAAGCGCGTCCCTCCCGCCCTCGTCTGCGCGCGATGCACAAACTTAAAGCCGCGCAGCGGCGATTTAACCACTTAAAGGCCGAAGGCCGACTTAACCATTCAAGGGCCGTAGGCCGGCTTCATTCCGAACCGCAGGATCCACTCGTCGACGCTCCCGAACATCGGGTGGCAGTTCGAATACACGTCGTCGCTCTCCCGCCATGTCTCCCAGAGCGTCGTCGCCCCCCGGTCGAGCATGTGCAGCCACCCGGGAAAGCCCCGGTGCAGGACGACCTTCTCCGCCAGATCGCGCCGCCCGTGTTCCGAGAGGTACATCAGCAGATAGCGCGTCGAGAAGATGCCCGTCGTCGGGGCGCAGCCCGCCGCCTCGACCGCCCGCACGAGCGCGGCCTCCGCCGCAGGAACCTGTTCCGGCGGCACGAGACCAAGGTAGAGCCCGATCGACTGGGCGCTCTGCGTGCCATTTGCCACCACGCCCTCCTTCACGTACTTCGCCGCGAAAGCCGCGCGGATGCGTTCCGCGAGCGCGCCAAACGCCTTCGCCTCGTCCGTCTTTCCGAGCATGGACGCGAACCGCGCCGTGAGGGAGACGAACCGATGCCAGTGCGCCGTCGCCGTCACGCCGTCCGGCGCGCGTTCAAGCGCCTCGTGGTCGCCGATGCACTGCGCCACAAGGCCGTCCGGGCACCGCGCCGCGACGAGGCGCACGTAGCGCGCGCAGACGGGATAGAACGCGAGCGCCCGCTCCCGCACGTCCGGGTAGTGGCGGATGAGCGCGTCCATGAGGGCCGGCACCACGAGCGCCCAGCTGATCGGGCCCGCGCGCCCGCCGAATCCCCGGTCCGCAATGCCCACATACGGGGCCGTCTCGGTGATCCAGCCGTCCGCCGCCGCCTCGTCCGCGAAGTCCTGCAGCGTCTTCAAATAGAACTCCCGCATATCCCAGTTGAGCATGTACGCCTCGCACGTCGCCACGATGTCGCCGCCGTAGCCCAGCCGCTCGCGCCCCGGGCAGTCGCTCTGCACACCGCCCACCGCGTTCGCGAGGAACGTGCGGCGGCAGACCCCGTGCAGCTTCACGAGGTCCGCGTTGGGCGAACGGAAGGCGGCGGAGGACGGACGCTCCCGCAGCGCCGGCGCGAGCCACTGCATCTGCGCGCACCCCGGCTCCAGCAGTCGGTCGTAACCGCGCACTTCCGCATAGCGGCCCACATGCCACGAGAAACGCGGCGAAAAGACCTCCGCGCCCAGGAAGGGGCCCTTGCAGTCGCCCGTGCCGAGCACGAACACGTCGCGCGCGCACGCCACCTGCGGCGCCCCCGGTCCGCCGTTCCCGCGCTTGATCTGGCCCGCCGTCTGCGTGAGGACGTTCACGCTGCCGTCCGGGTTCAGCCGTTCGCCGTAGACGACCTCGACGCGCCGCCCCTCCGTGAGCTTCGTGAACAGGAAGCGCGGAATCCCGGTGCCGTTCACGCCGAAGTCCACCACCTGCACCTCGCCCTCCTTCAGCCACGTCGCCGTCCCCGGCACGGGCAACCCCAGCACGGTCGGCGGCGCCGCGCGCAGGACGATGCGCCCCTTCGGGCCCTCCACCTCCGCCGCCGGCTTCCACACGCGGTCCTCCGCGCGCGCCCAGTCGAATTCCTCGCCGAGGTACACGTCGTTGCGCACGATGCGCGTCTTCCGCCACGTCCACGCGAGCGGCGCCGTCACGCCGCCCACCTGCAGCTTGAAGCACGGCCGCCCATGCGCCAGCGCGTCGCGGAAGCGGAGTCGTCCCCAGAACCGCAGCGGCGCGAGGTTGTAGAACCCGTTGCCGAGCGTCACGGAGACCACGTTCGTCTGCGGATGCGCACGGCGGGCGGACGCGCTGAACACCAGGCGTTCCGCGTAGACCGTGCGGTCGAACGGACTCCACATCGGCATCGCCGCCGCGTTCTTCGGGGGCTGTCCGTTGAACCGCGCCTGGAAGGTCCCCGCGCACGCGACGTACAACACGACTTCGCCCTCGCCCGGCGGCAGCACGCAGGTCGCCCGGAATTCCGGCGCCGGATCCTCGCCATAGAAGTCCGCCTCCTCCGTGAAGACGGGCCGTCCGTCGCCGATCCACGGCAACCGTTCCAGGCCGACGAGCTGAACCGCCCGCGCCGCCAGCGCCACGCACAGCGCCACACCCAATCCAAGTCGTTTCATCGATGCAGGATCTCCTTTTCCGCAAACGCGACGATCCGCCGCGCCACGGCGTCCTTCGAGAGGAGCGGCAACGGCTCGGATGAACCATCCAGATGCACGAACGTCACGCGGTTCGTCGTCGTCCCGAACCCGCACCCCGCCGCCGTCACGTCATTCCCCACCACGAGGTCCAGCCCCTTCTCGCGGCACTTCCGCGCCGCCTCCGCCGTCGGCGCGCCCGTCTCGGCGGCGAAGCCGATGCGGACGAGCGGGGCGGGGAAGGGGGTCCGGGCGAGAGCGGCATTGAGCGTCTTGAGGATGTCGGGGTTGCGCACGAGCTTCAGCGTCCCCGACATCTCGCCCTTCTTCAGCTTCCGCGCCGCGCAGTCCGCCGGACGCCAGTCCGCCACCGCCGCCGTCATGACGAGGCAGACGGGCCGGCCGGCCGGGGAGGACGCGAGGACGCGCTGGACGGCGGCGAGCAGGTCGCGGGCCGAAACGACGTCCACGCGCGCCACGCCCTGCGGCGTGCGGAGCGCGACAGGCCCCGCAATGAGCGTGACGCCGTGCCCGGCCCGGCGCGCGGCGCGCGCGACGGCGAATCCCATCCGTCCCGTCGAGGGGTTGGAGAGGAACCGCACGGGGTCGAGATATTCGCGCGTCGGCCCCGCCGTCACGATGAAATGGACATGCTGTTTCATGGCCGCCCTTTCCTTTTCTCCAGCCGCGCCGCCACGCAGGGCGGCACGAGGTCGGCGATCGGCTCGCCCGCGACGAGACGGCGGCGGATCTCCGTGGAGGATTCGCGCGTGCGCGGGTAGGAGACGAACCGCACGCGCGTCTTCAGCGTCTCCCAGTCCTTCCAGCGCGGAAGCCCCGCGATGTTGTCCTCGCCGATCACATAGAAGAACGTGGCTCCGGGGAAGCGCGCCTCGGCCGCGCGCACGGTGTCGATCGCATACGAGGGTCCGTCCGCGCGGCGAAGTTCGATATCCCAGGGCTCCAGCTTCGGATTCGCCGCGCACGCGCACGCCACAAGCTCCCAGCGCACGGCATCGGGGAGACCGCCCGCGAGGTCCGTGCCGCTCGCCCCCACCCGAAACGGGTTCACCTTCGCGGGAATGACGAGCAGACGGTCCAGACGCCAATCAGCCAACGCCTGTTCGGCAATGCGGAGATGCCCCAGGTGGATGGGGTTGAAGCTGCCGCCGAAGAGCCCGATGCGCACAAAAGACATTAAGTAGTTAAGTAGTTAAGTGGTTAAGTGGGTAAGTGGTTAAGTAGTTAAGTAGTTAAGTGGTTAAATCGCCGCTGCACGGCTTTAAATTTGTGCATCGCGCAACACGTAAACGATTCGTGGCCATGAAGGTCCAAGGGCATTTAAAGCCGCGCAGCGGCGACTTAACTACTTAAAGCCGCGAAGCGGCGACTTAACCACTTAAAGCCGCGAAGCGGCGACTTAACTACTCTTAACGCCTCAACAGGTCTTCCACTCAAGCGTCAGGTCGATGGAGCCCTGGCTGTGCGTGAGGCAGCCGAGCGAAATGGCCGTCACGCCGGTCGCGGCGACGGCCTTCGCGCGGTCGAGCGTGATGCCGCCGGAAGCCTCGGTCTTCGAGATACCCTTGCAGAGCTTCACGCATTTCTTCATGTCCGCGATCGACATGTTGTCGAGCATGATCCACTCGGGCTTCGCCTTGAGCGCGCTCTCGCACTCGCGGATGGACTCCACCTCGATCTCCACGTCAAGCTTCGGGAACGCCTTGCGCGCCGCGCGAACGGCCTGATCGAGCTCATCCGGGTCGCCGCCCTTCCAGAGGCGGCGGTGGTTGTCCTTCATCAGCACGCGGTCGTACAGGCCCATGCGGTGGTTCGTGCCGCCGCCGCAGGTGACGGCGTACTTCTCGAAGACGCGCAGGCCGGGCGTCGTCTTGCGCGTGTCGAGGATGAGCGTGCCCCACTTCTTCGTCGCGTCGACGAACTTCCGCGTGAGCGTCGCCGTCGCGCACATCCGCTGCATGAAGTTGAGCGCCGTGCGCTCCGCCGCGAGGATGCTGCGCGCCTTGCCGCTGAACTGCAGGATCGTCTCGTTTGGCTTCACCTGCGTTCCGTCGGGCCTGAGGATCGTCACCTTGATCGCCTTGTCGACGGCCTTCAGGACGGCCGCCGCGACCGTCGCGCCCGCGACGACGCACGGCACGCGCGCGTAGATCTCGCCGACGGCCTTCGCCTTCGGGTCGACAAGCGCCTCGCTCGTCGCGTCGCAGCGCCGGGCGAACGCCGTATTGGAGACGGAGCCAAGGTCCTCGTCCAATGCAAGCAGAACGGCCGCGCGCGCGCGCGGCGACTTCATCACGTCGGCCATCTCGTCGCCTCCTGGCAGCTTGTCAGACGTTCTGGATGAGTTCCAGGTTCTGGTAGATCAACCAGGCCGTCGTCCCCAGGAGGGCAATCGACAGCAGCGCGCAGACGAGCGCGACCGCCGCGCCCACCGTGGACGCGCCCGCAGATGCGGGAACCGCCTCCGCGCCGAGGTTGAAGGAATCGACGGTCGCCGCGCCACCGCCAACGGCGGGCATCGGGGCGATCATCTCCGGCTCTTGCGTTCTCTTAAGTTTCATGGTGATTCCTAGTTTAGCATAAAACCGTGGCTTGCGGCAACGCCGCTTTCCGCGCGCGGTTCGGCGATTTTCCGATTTTCGGATTACGGATGCCCGACCGGCGCCCACAGGCGAAATCCGCGTGTCGCATGCCGGAACCACGGTACGTCACCGTGCCGGAAAGCGCACCGGCACTGCGCCTGTACGGAATTCCACGCACCGCCACGTTCCACGCGCAGCGTCCCCGTTGCCGGGCCAACGGGATCGACGACCTCATCCGCCGTGAACGGACCACGCCAGTCCAGGCACCACTCGTGTACGCACCCCAGCATATCATACAGACCCCAGGCGTTCGGCAGGTAGGAGCCAACGCGCGGCGTGGCGTTCGTCGCGCCGATGTCCTGCGGTGGCGCGGACGACGCGCCCGCAACATGCCCATCGTTCAACTTGCAGCGTGCAAGCGGCCTAAGGCCGTCCGAAACAACGGCTGTGTCCCCCGATTCGGGATCACGTCCATTGTAGTAACCCGTCCCCGCGCCGGCCCGGCAGGCAAACTCCCACTGGGCGTCCGTCGGAAGATCGAAAAAGACACCCGTCCGGGCGCGCATCGTCGCAAGATGGCTATCCTCCGCTACGCCGTGTGCCGTGGCCGCATCGCCGTTCGGCCACTGGCCACCCGGACCGTTGCTGCTGCCGCGCAAGTCCTCATACGACACGTTGTCGACCGGCCGCACCATCCAATCCGGCGAAGCCACGGAAAACCACGACGGATTCACGATGCCGAACATCTGCCACTGGGCCTGCGTCACGGGGAAAATGCCCAGGTAGTAGTCTTCATTCAGCGTCACGTAGTGCGTCGTCTCATGCCCCTCCCCGTTCCGCCCCTTCTCGGAGAGCGGCGACCCCATGCGCCAACGCACGCCTGATGCCGGAATCTTCCTCATCACAAGGCGCTGCGTGCGGTAAACATCGTTTGAGAGCCCACCGTCCGGCAACGCCGCCGCGCACGTGTAGAAGAACACATTCCGCCCCTTCTCCATTCCCAGGTCGACGACCATGTAGTCGGGCGGGGCGTTCGTCGCCCAGGCCGTCACCTTGGCCTGGACGGACGGCGTCGTGACATGATGTCCCTCCCAGGACTTGTCGGGCCGCCAGAGAATCGTCCGTACTTCTGCGCCGGACGTCACCGCCACCTTTCGGTTGACGTCACCCCAGACATGGTGGATGTTCGCTGCACCGATCGAGACGCCGTTCGTCAAGATGTCCAGCGTAACGACGGCGGGCTCGCCCTCCAGGCGGTATGTGATCGTGACGAGGCGTGTCGACCGGTTCTGGGTCATCGTCACGCTGTCCTCCACGACGAGCGGCACGCCCGCACCGACCCCCCATCCGAGAAGCATTGAACCGCCAAACACCAAAATCCGCTTCATGTTCCCGTTCCTTTCTTCTTGGTGGTTTCTACCGGACGACCAGGTACAGACCACGGGGGCTTCGCGCATCCAGTATGCTGGCGAGGCTCCTGGCCACCGTCCGGATGCGCGAATCGAACGGTCCGCCCGGTGAAACGCCATGTACACGGGTACACACGTCAATCGCCAGGACAGGAGACGAAGCCGAAGATGCGGGCGTGCGGACCGTCCCCGCATCGATATCCACCCACGGGACGTCAACGGCAACCAGCAATGACGTCCAACCGATGCACAGGGCACGGAAAATCCATCTCATACACGCCCCTTCCGTTGTGGTCATCTTTCCGCCTACCTCCGTCACCGGCACCTTCGCGCCACGCGCCCGTCAGACGACCTGCCAGCGGCGGCGCTGGGCGCGCGAGAGGTGGCGGTTGGCCTCGGGGTTGTTCCTGAACGCGCCCTTGACGGGATCGAACTCCAGGTCGGCTTTCACCCACTGCGCGATATTCGCGGCGTGCGCCGTGGTCATCGAACGGTACATGAGGCGGGCGTCGGAGACGGGCGGACGGCGCGTGCGGACCGAGTTCAGAAAGTCCTGCATGTGGTTCATCACGTGCCCCGTGCGAGCGATGTACTCCGACAGGATGCGTTCGTACTCGGCGTACAGCGCCTTGTTCGAGCACTCGGCGCGCGTGTAGCCGTCGCCGCACGCCACCCATCCCTCCGTGCCCACGTACTTGACGGCGCACCAGCCGTAGCCCTTCGGCCAGCCCTGCGTGGTGTTGACGATGGTCTTCCCGTTCGCAAACTGCAGCGGCATGTTGTCGCAGTTCAGGTTCCGGCCGCCCCGCGTCATCCACGGATAGTAGACGGCCGACGTGTCCCGCAGGCCGAGGGCCGCCTGGGCCTGCGCGAAGCAGTGCGAACCCCATCCCGCGATCGGCCCCGTGTGCAGGTCGTAGATCTGCCGCCAGTCGCCCTTGACGTACGCCTCGTTGTACGGGCGCCACGGCGATGGACCCAGCCACATGTCCCAGTCGCACACGTCGGGATCCGGTTCCGGCTGCGCGGGCTTCCAGTCGCGCTTCGTGTAGACGGTCTCCCATCCCCGGAAGAAGAGCGGCACGAGATACGTGTAGGCCGTCTTCACCTCGCCCAGGTAGCCGCGCGCGCAGAGTTCGTTGGCGATGACCATCGGGCCCTCGCTCAGGCGCTGCGTGCCGGCCTGGTAGATGCGGCCATACGTCTCGGCCGTCTCCATCACGGCCTTGCACTCGGCGATGGTCATGCCCCCCGGCTTCTCCGTGTAGACGTCCTTCCCCGCGCGCATGGCGAGGATGGAGAGGTTGGCGTGCCACCGCACGCCCGGCGCCGCGAGGATGCAGTCCACGTCGGGGCGCGCCAGGATCTCGCGGAAGTCGCGGTACATGCGGCAGTCCCGCGAGCCATACGCCGCGTCGACGGCCTTCTTCACCTGTTTGCGGCGGAAGCGCTGCACGTCGGCGATGGCGACGAACTGCACCTCCTTGTTGTGGACGATCCACTGGTTGAGGTCCTGCTGCCCGCGCGGGCCGAGCCCGACGCCGGCCATCACGATGCGTTCGGACGGCGCCACGAACCCGCCGCGCCCCAGCGCGCGCGCGGGAATCAGCGTCGCCACGCCCTTCAGGAAGCCTCTTCTCGATGTCTTCGGCATGTCACACCTTCCTTCCTCTCAGATTCCGTCGCCCCGGGTCAGCGGTCCAGCACCTTCACGCGGATGTTGCGGAACGCCACCTTCATGGGCGGGCCCGGATGCATCTGCAGCGCAAAGTGCCCCGGGCGCACGTAGCCGGGCCATTCGTCGTAGAGCTCCGACATCAACTGCCCGTTGAGGTACACCTGGACGTGCGGCCCCCGTCCGACGATGCGGTAGTCGTTCCACTTGCAGGGGCGGTACGCCTTCAGCAGTTCGGCGGCATCGGCGAACCGCGTCACGGTCTTCCTCTTGTCCGGCCCCACGACGGTCTTCTCGCCGCGGTCGGAGAGGATCCACTCGTTGCGCGCCTTCGTCGCCTTCTGCAGGATCACGCCCACGTGGCGCGCCTTCCAGCGGGCGCCCGGCCCCGTGAAGTCGCCCTGCACGCCAGTCGCCTGCGTGCAGTCGTCCAGCGTGCGGAACCCGAGGCCCGTATTGCCGTCCTCCGAAAGCAGGATCTCCGCGCGCACGTCGAAGTCCGTGCATGCGAGGTCGCTCACGAGGAAGCTCGACCGACGGCATGTCCGCACGGGCGTCGACTCGGCCGTCAGGAGGCCGTTGCGCACCTCCCACCAGCCTTCGTTGCCGTGCCAGTTCGTCGTGACCGATGCCTCCGAACCGTCGAAGAGCCAGCGGAAGCCGTCGTTGCGCTCGGCAACCGTCTCCGCCCGGCGGATGCGCGCAAGCGCCTCCGCCAGATCGGCCTTCGCGGGCGGCGCGGCGGTCTCGGACGCCTCCAGGACGGCGTACTTTGCCAAGGGGTCGCGTCCGGTGATCGCCACCAGCGCGTCCACGCCCTTCGCGTTGCCCGGCGCGGCATGCAGGGCCGCGAGGATGGCCGGGACGTCGGCGCGCGTTCCCATCTCCTTCAGCACGCGGAACGCCGCCCGGGAAACGGCGCGGTCCGCATCACCCAGGCCCTTCAGGGCCGCCGGCACGCCGCCCGTGAAATGGCGGCGGCGGATGAGGTCGAACGCCCGTTCCCGCACGCGCGCGTCCGCATCGACCGCCAGCGCCCGGAGGGTCTGTTCGGCTGCAGGGCCCGTAAAGCCGACGAGCATCTGCCCCGCCGCGTCATCCCCCTTCCTGATGCGCGCCGCCAGCGGCGCCAGACCCGCCTCCGCATGGAGGTGGACGAGCGCGAACACGGCCGCGCGCCGCACACCGTCCGGCGCCTCCGCGCGGTTCGCCAACGCCAGGAGCGCCGGCACGGCCGCAACGTCGCCGCGCACGGAGAGGCCGGCGCAGATCTTCTCGGCCGGCGCCTCCGGATCCTGCAGGAGAGCCGCGAACGCCGCCGTGAGCGCGGCGGACTTCGGCGCCGCCGACACGTAGGCCAGCGCCCCGCACACGCGCGCACCGTCCGGCGAACGCGCGGCCGCGCGCCACGCCGCCGCGGCGTCCTTCTCCGGCAGGGCCTTCAGCAGACAGAACTGCGCGCCCTGCCGCAGCGCGGGCTCCAGCCCGTCGCCGCACGCCAGCAGGTCGCGGCACATCCCTGCGCGCACCGCGTTGTCCGCCGTGCGTCCGGCCGCCTTGAAATACGCCGCGCGCGCCGCCGCACAGGCGTCGATGCGCGCCCTGAGCGCCGCACGGGCTTCCGGCGTCGCCAGCTTCCCCAGCGCGAAGACGGCGGCCGCGCGCACGTCCGCGTCGGCATCGTCCAGCGCCGCGACGAGGATCTTCACGGACGCCGCGTCGCCGACGTTCCCGAGCGACTGCAGCACGCCGATGCGCGCCGGCGGCTTCAGAGCCGTCGCCGCGCGGTTCAGCGCGGCACGCGCGTCCGCGAACGGCATCTGCTCCAGGCCCCAGCGCGCGGCGTGCGCGACGTTCTCGCGCGCGTCGCCGAGCAGCGCCTCCAGCGCAGGGACGTCCGCGACCGTGCCGCGCGCGCCGAGGTCCTGGCATTTCGTGATCAGGGCGTTGTCCGCACGGTCGTCGCAGACGGACGGCAGCGCGAGGCCCAGGGCAACGAGACCCATGACAAGTTGTGCTTTCATGGCACGGATTATAGCACGCGCGCGCCGCCGCCCGCATTATCCCTTTCACGAATGACCGATTGTCTTTTTTGCGAACACCTCCCCGATGTGCTATACTGCGCTTCCATGCCCCCGCGCGTCGCCATTCTCCTCGAATCGTCCATCGGCATCTCCCGCCACCACCTGACGGGCATCCTCGACTACATGCGCCTCCATACGGCGTGGGCACTGGACCTCGTCTCGGGCGGCATCGCCGACCAGCACCTCCCCCGCAACTGGTCGGGCGAAGGCGTCATCGCCCGACTGGGAACGCCCCGGATCGCCGCGCGGCTCGCGGAGCTGAAGGTGCCGACCGTCCTGATCGATCCGCAGGACGCCTTTGCGGGCGCGGGCACGCCCCTCGCGCGGTATCCCCGCGTCGTCAACGACTACGCGGCGGACGGCGCGCTGGCCGCCCGCACGCTGCTCAAGGCCGGTTTCCGCTCGTTTGCCTACATCGGCCCCGAGCCCTCCTCCGCCATGCAGTATCGGCACGATCAGACCTGGCCCGACGAACCGAACTGGTCGCGCGGACGCTTCCGGGGCTTCAAAAGCACGCTGGCCGGTGCCGGGCACGACGTCGCGCGCTATCCGCCCTGTGCCCTGCGCGCGGAGGCGGAGGACTTCTCGCGCGAGCGGCGGCGGCTGGCGGACTGGCTCTCCCGTCTTCCGCCCCACTCCGCCGTCTACTGCGCGCACGACCCGCGTGCGCGCCAAGTCATCGACGCCTGCACGACGGCGCGCCTCACCGTGCCGTACCGCCTGGCCGTCCTCGGCACGAACGACGACGCCTTCATCTGCGAGACGACCGCGCCGCCGCTTTCGAGCATCACGCTCGACTCCGTGCGCGTCGGCTACCGCGCCGCCGAATCGCTCGACCGGCTGCTGCACGGCGGCACGGTGCCGCACTGCATCACCTGCCCGCCGCGCCACGTCCACGTGCGCGCCTCAACGCGCAGGGTCGACACGGACGATCCGCTCGTCATCGCCGCCCTCGAACGCATCCGCCTCGCGCGCGGGTTCAACCTCCGTCCGCCGGACCTCGCGGCGGAGGCCGGCATCTCGGTGCGCTGGCTCGAAAAGCGCTTCCGCCGCGAGACGGGGCACGGCGTCGCCGAGACCATCCGCGACACGTGCTTCGAGAACGTCCTCCAGCTCGTCCAGGAGACGGACACCCCCTTCGGCGAAATCGCGGCGCTCTGCGGGCAGCTCAGCCAGAGCCATCTGGGCGCCGCCTTCCGCGCGCGGTTCGGCGAAACGATGTCCGCCAGCCGTTCCCGCCTGCGTCCCCCTACGAGCCGAAGCGGGCGATGAACTCGTCTTCGGAGATGACCGGCACGCCGAGTTCCTTCGCCTTCCGGTTCTTCCCCGACGTGGAGGCGACGTCGTTGTTGATGAGGAAGTCCGTCTTCGCGGAGACACTGCCCGTCACCTTTCCGCCCTCGGCGGCCACATACGCCTTCAGCGCGTCGCGGTTCGCGAACCGGTGGACCTCCCCCGTGACCACGAACGTCAGGCCCGCACAGGCGCCGGCCGCCGCCGGTGCCGCCACGTTCTCCAGCGTGACCTGCCCCAGCACGTCCTCGACCACCGCCAGGTGGCGCGGATCCGCGCACCAGTCCACGAAGGCGGCCGACTTGCCCGGTCCGATCCCGTCAATCGCCGCGAAGGCGTCTTCGCCGCCCCCTTCGGAACGCGCCGCCTCGGCGGCCTTCGCGAAGAGATCCCGCACCCCGTAGGCTCCCAGCAGCCGCTTCGCCACGTCCGCGCCGCAGAGCGGGATCGAGAGCGCCACGAGGAACTGGACTGCGCTGCGGGTCCGCGCCTGCTCGATGGCGTCCTGGAGGTTGCGCGCGCTCTTCTCGCCGAACCCCTCCATCGCCGCGATCTCGCGTGCGTGGTCGCCGAGGCGGTAGATGTCGCCGAACGTCTTGATCCATCCCCGGTTCACGAACTTCGCGAGCGTCTCGCCCGCGAGCCCGTCGATGTCCATGCCGTCTTTCGAGACGAACCGCATGAACGTGCGCAGTTCGCGCGCGGCGCAGGCGGCGTTCGTGCAGCGGAGCGTCTTCGTGCCGCTCTCCGCCTGCCGCACCTCGGTCGGCGCGCCGCAGACGGGGCACGCCGAGGGAATCTCCAGCGCGCCGACGGTCTTCGTGACGGCGACGACCTTGGGAATGATCTTGTTCGCCTTGATCACCTCGATCTCCGTGCCCGCGCCGCCGATGCCGAGGCGTTCGCATTCGGAGATATTGCAGAGCGAGGCGCGCTTCACGGTGGTGCCTTCGAGCTGGACGGGGCGGAAGAGCGCGACGGGCGAGATGGAGGCGACGGCGCAGGACCACTCGACGCCTTCAAGCACCGTCGCGGCCGTCTCGTCCTGCCACTTGAACGCAAGACCCGCACGCGTGGCGTGGTGCCCCGTCACGGAGCCGGTCTGGGCGTAGGCCGTGTCGTCGTAGCAGACGACGAGGCCGTCCACGGGGAAGGGGCACGCCCCGCTCGTCACCTGTTCCGTCCAGCGGTCGATCACCGCCTGGACGGCCGCATCCGTGGGGTGGTCGACCCGTTCGCGCGCGACGGACGAAAGGCCGATCCGGTCCAGCTCGTCCATCCGCGCCCCCCAGGAGACGGGCGCGGCGTCGGCATGGACGAGCGTGAACGGAATCCACTGGAGATTCCGCCGCCGCAGTTCCGCGACGTCCTTGAGCGTAAGCGAGCCGCTCGCGAGGTTGCGCGGATTCGCATAGTCCTCCTGCGACGCGGCGCGGAACGCCGCGAAGTCCGCATAGGAGATCACCGCCTCGCCGCGCACGACGAGATGCCCCGTCGCCGCCACGGTCTTCGGAATGCCCCGGATGCCGGCGGCGAGATGCGTGATGTTCGTGCCGACATGACCGTCACCGCGCGTGACGACCTTCGTCAGGCGGCCGTCGTCGTAGGTGACGACGAGCGTGAGGCCGTCGAGCTTCCAGCTGATCCAGATCGACCGCCCCTCCGCCCACTTCGCGATCTCGGCGACCTTCTTCGTCTTCGCGAGCGAGAGCGCGGCGAACTCGTGGGGCTCCTTCTGCCCCTCCACGGCGTCCGCGCCGACGCGGTTCGTCGGCGACTCCGGCAGCACGACGCCCGTCTCGGCCTCCAGCGCCTTCAGGCGGTCGAAGAGGTCGTCCCACTCGAAGTCGGTCATCCGCTCGCCGCGCCCGTTGTAGTAGGCGTCCGCAGCCGCGTTCAGCTGCGCCGCCCAGGCGCGCATCGTCTCCATCTTCTCGTTCATCGGGGTCATGCGGCGTTCCATGGACGCCAGTATAGCAAAAATCGCGCAGCCGGAGCGGGCGGGCGGCGGCGACGGGGCGCGCGCGCCTACTGGCGGCCGAGGTCGTCGAAGCCGAGGACGGCGAGGCCGAGGCGGTCGGCCTCCGCGAGGATCTCCTCGACCCACGCGATCTTCATGCCGACTCTATCGGGCTCGCCCGCGCTGATCGAATGCGAGAAGAACGTCACGATCTCGTTCCGCTCGGCCGCGCGCCGGAGCGCGCCGAAGACGTTCTCCCGCGAGTAGCAGTAGACGGGCCCGAGGCCGATGCCGTTCATGACCGGCTTCCAGAAGCACCATTCGACGGGCTTGAAGGCGTCGTCGACCGTCGCGAAGCGCTGGACGGTGGCGGCGTCCACGTCGCCCGCGAAGCCGTACCGCAGCTCCGCCCCCGCGCGGAAGTGCGTGAAGCCGAAGCGCCGCGCGAGGTAGGCGTCCATCTCCGGCGTGTGGCAGTTGTTGGGGTACGCGAACGCATAGACGGGCAGCCCCGCCTCCTGCGCGCGGCGCGCCTGTGGCGCGACCTCGCGGTCCGCCCACGCCGCGTGCGCCGCCGCGTCCGCCTGCGCCGGCGCGTCGCCGTGGCGCATCGTGTGGAGGCCGACGGTGTGCCCGTGCGCGCGCAGATGCCGCAGTTCGCCGACCTGGCGGTCGTCGAGCGCGCCCATCGCGAAGAACGTGGCCGTTGCCCCGTGCCGCGCGAAGACGGGCAGGGCCGCGCGCCAGCTCGCGTAGCAGCCGTCGTCGAACGTCAGGCAGAGGACGCCGCGCAGCGGCGACGCGCAGCGGCTTCCGGCGGGGTGCGCCACCTCGTAGGGCACGACCTTCAGCTGCGCGGCCTGCGCCGCCGCATACGCCACGGCCTCCGCGACGGACTCGCCGTGCGCCATCACGTCGACGTGCCGCCAGCCGAGGCGGCGCGCGCGTTCGAGGGTGGCGACCGTGGCGGGCGGCCGGAGCGTCGTGACGGGCTCCATGCCCTCGGCGCGCGCGAGGTCGGCCAGTGCCGCGTCGCAGGCGTTGAACGGCAGGCAGACGAGGCGCGGCGCCTCACCGAGCGCGGCGCGCATCGCGTCGCGCGCCCGGCGGAGGTCCCGCCGCACAGCCTCCTTCTCGCCCCGACGTAGGAGCGCGGCGAGGTCCACGTGCGCCGCGCCGTGCGGTACGACGCCGTGGCCGCGCCGCCGCAGTTCGCGCACATCGTCCCACGTCAATCTCCCCGGTTGGCCGACCCAGTCGGTCGGCACGCAGAAGAGGCCGCGGAAGCCGTGCCGCTCCAGGAGCGGCGCCGCCTCGGTCAGGTGGCTGCTGTGCGCGTCGTCGAACGTGAACGAGACGGTCATCGCCGGCGCCGCGCCGGCGAGCGCGCAGGCGGCGAGGCCGGCCCTCAGGCAGGGAGGCAGGCGCGCCATCTCAACGGCCCTCCCCGGCGTGCGTGTACGTGACGTGACGCGCATAGAGGCCGTCATCGTCGAAGCGGTCCCACACCGCGACCTTGAACGTGCCGGGCTCGACGACGTACGCGCGCGCGCGGTTCCAGAAGCCAAGCTCCTTCGCCGTCAGCGCGAACGACACCTCCCGCGCTTCGCCGGGCGCGAGCGTCACGCGCCGGAAGCCCTTGAGCGCCCAGCGCGGGCGCGCGACGGTGAAGATGTCGTCGCGCAGGTACATCTGCACGACGTCGTCGCCCGCGACCGTGCCCGTGTTCGTCACCCGGACCGTGACGACGTTCCCCTTCAGCACCGGCTTCGACACGTCGAACGTCGTGTACGAAAGCCCGTAGCCGAACGGGTAGGCGGCCGTCCCCTCGCAGTCCACGTAGTTGCCGCGCGCGCGCAGCGCGTGGTAGAAGCACGGGAGCGCGCCTTCCGCGCGCGGGAAGGAGATCGGCAGCTTGCCGCCCGGGTTGTTGAGGCCGAAGACCGTCTCGGCGACGGCCGTGCCGCCCTCCGTGCCGGGATACCACGCGAGGAGGACGGCGTCAGAGTGGGCCTTCACCTCGTCGAGGACGAGCGGGCGGCCGACGATGAGGACGGTGACGACCGGCTTTCCGAGCTTCTTGATCTCCGCGAGAAGCTCCCGCTGCACGCCGCCGAGGCGTAGCGTCGCGCGGTCGAAGCCCTCGCCCGCGTCCTTGTCGAGTTCCGTGTCCCTCTCGATGCGCCGGCAGATGGCCGAGCCCGCCTCGTTCTGCGTGAGGGCCTGGTCCGGCACCGAGCTGCCGCCGAGGCAGAGCACGACGGCGTCGGCCGCGCGCGCGGCCGCAAGCGCCTCGGCGAAGCCGTCCCGCCGCATCGCGCGCACCTTGCAGCCCAGCGCGTACTTCACCGCGAAGCCGTACCGCCGGCCCAGCGCCTCGAAGCCCATGCGCGGCGTGACGGCCTGGCCCGGCCGCTGCGGCGCGGAGTAGTCGCCCATCTGGTTCTCGGGCTTGTCGGCGTTCGGGCCGATCACCGCGAGCGTGCGGATCTTCGCCGGGTCGAGCGGCAGCACGCCCTTCGGGTTCTCAAGGAGCGTCATCGCCTTGCGCGCGAGGTTCAGCACCGCGTCGCGGTGCGCGCGGCAGCCGATCACGTCCTCGGGGCGGCCGTGCCGGGCCGTCCAGGCCGCGTCGACGTAGGGGTTCTCGAAGAGCCCCTTGCGGAAGCGCGGCACCAGCACCTTGCGCACCTTCGCGTCGATCGCCTCCTCGCGGATCTGCCCGCGCGCGACCGCCATCGTGAGGCCCTTGAGGTAGTTCTCCGCCTCCCAGCAGCAGAGGTCGTTGCCGTTCTCGACGCAGAGGGCGGCCGCCTCGCCGAGGTCGCGCGCGAAGCCCTGCCAGACGAGGCCGCCGATCGCGCCCGCGTCGCCGATGAAGAGGCCCTTGTAGCCGAGCTGGCCGCGGATGAAGCCGTCCACGAGGTCGCCGCGCAGGATGCCGGGGATGCCGTCCACGAGGTTGTAGCACGTCATGATGCTCGCCACGCCCCCGCCGCGCACGGCGTACTCGAAGGGCCGCATGTGGAGGTTGTAGAGTTCGTTGTCGCCCACGTGGACGGGCAGCGACATGCGCCCGCCCTCGCCCACGCCGTGGCAGACGAAGTGCGCGATCCCGAAGGAGCCGCCGAGCGCCTTCATCGTCTGCGAGCGGCGGAAGTTGATCTCGGCCGAGAGGAAGGGGTCTTCGCCGAACGTCTGCTCCACGCGGCTCCAGCGCGGGTCGAGCGCGAGGTCGGCCGTCGGGTGGTCGACGCCGGCCACGCGCGCGAACGTGATGCGCTCGGCGAAGCGCATGCGCGTGCAGGCGTCGATGGCGTCGAGGTCCCACGACGAGGCGCAGGCGAGGCCGGAGGGAATGCCCGTCTCGCCGAGCATCTGCGCGCCGTCGAGCTCAAGCGGCACGCCGAGGCGCGTCTTCTCGACGGCGTACCTTTGCATCGCGTTGTGCGCCTTGATGAGGAGGTCGGGCGTGAGGCCCGTCTGCCAGTTGCGCCCCGAATACCAGTCGGCGCGGAAGAAGCTGCCGAGCCCGCATCCCGGGAAGCGCGCGTAGAGGTCGTCGAGGGCCTTGGCCGGATAGACCTCGCCGTCCCGGATCTCGTACATCTTGAAGCCGGAGGTCGTGCAGAGCTGCGCGACCTTCTCGGCCATCGTCATCCGCGAGACGAGGTCGGCCGCGCGGGCCTCGGGCGTGCGCGACGGGTCCATGTAGGGCGCGCGCGCGAACTGCGCGTCGCGCGCGGGGGCGCATGCCGACGCCAGCGCGACGGCGGCCAGGAGGGTGGTGGGTGCGTTCATGTCGTTGGTTCCTTCACATGGTTCCAGGTTTCCGGTCCTGTACGAGGTAGACGGCGTCTTCCGTCAGCCGTGCCGCCTCGCCCGCGAGGCGGTTGCCGAAATGGTCGTAGGCCGTGCAGTCCGCCGGCACGGGCCAGTCGCGCGCGTCCGCCGCGCGCTTCGCCCAGAGGACGGTCACCTCGCGGCCCGCGCGGTCGCGGAAGACGCCGCCGTTCACGCCTGCGGGCAGCTTCGGCGCGCGCAGGAAGCGTCCGCCCTCCAGGAAATGCGCGAATGCGTTGCCGACGACGAAGCGCGCGTTCGCGTAGAGGCGGTGGCGGAAGAAGCCGAGGTTCGCCGTGATGCCGGCGATCTCCGGGCCCGCGCCCCAGATCTGGCCTTCGTGGAGCGGCGTCGAGCCGACGCACCCGCCCGCGAAGTCGAGCACGAAGCGCCGGACCAGATTGCTCGCGCGCCAGTTCAGGGCGCGGTTCTCCATCTTCTCGGCGCCGTTGTCGCAGATGAAGTACAGCTCGTCCTCCAGGACGGGGCAGCCGGGCCGGTACTTCTCCACGAGGCGCCGGACCTCGCCGAGCTGCGTCTCGGCCGTCTTGGGCGTGACGTCCGTCGGCCCGCTGTAGGGGTGGAAGCTCATCCAGTCGAGGTACCTGAAGCCGCCCTTCTCGCCCACGGCGCCGATGTAGCCGCCCAGGTCGCCGCCGAAGTCGCCCGTCGAGCAGATGCCCACGACGGTCGCCGCCGGGTCCTCGCGCTTCACCGTCTCGTAGGCGAGCTTCATGAGGCGCACGTAGTAATCCACGTCCGCCACCTGGAGATTCGGCTCGTTGACCGTCTCCCAGTAGCGGATGCGCCCGCGATAGCGGCGCACGGCGTCGCGCGCGAAGTCCGTCCAGTCCGCGTCGCGGAGCTCCAGGGCCTCCGTCCACGTCGGCATCCCGGTCTTCCGGGCGGGCCGCGCGTTGAGGCGCACGAACCAGTTCGTGAAGCTCCGGTCCTTCCAGGCGTCCTTCCACTTGAGGAAGGCCGTCCCGCCGAGGACGTACATCGGCTCCATCCCGTTCGCCCGCGCGTGGTCGACGACGAAGTCGAGCGGGGCCCAGTCGTACGCGCCCTTCTCGGGCTCCAGCTCCATCCAGTCGAGGTTGCCGTCCCAGAGGCGCAGCATCCGCGCGCCCGAGAGGCGCAGCAGCCGATAGTAGTCCGCCGGCGCGTTCTCCCCGGTGTCGTACCACGCGCGCGTGTCCCACCACGGACGGAGGCCGCTGAGGCCGCCGTTGAGGCCGACGAAGAGGCCCGCGCCCGGATACGCGCCGAGCGCGTGGACGACGGCGTATTCGGCCGGCAGCACGGGCCGCCCCTCCAGCATCCCCGAAAGGGAGAAGCACCCGTAGCGCGGTGTCTCGAAGGCGATGCGCCGCTCGGACGTCTCGCCTGTCCGGTAGTCGTGGCGGACGAGCGCCGCCTGCCGAACGGGCGGATGCCGCCGCGTCTCCTCCGTGTCCGCCTGCGCGAAGACCGTCTCGCGGAGGCGGTACGCGCCCTCCACGGCCGCCGCCGGCGCAAAGGGCGTCGCCGCGTCGCCGATCTCCAGCTGCTCGGCGTCGAGGCAGTAGACGCCCGGCTGCGGGAAGACGAGGCGCGGCAGCGCGAACGGCTGCTCGTCCGGGACCGCGAAGTACACCTCGTGGCGCGTCCAGACCTCCTTCAGATCGAATGTCCGCGCCGCGCCGCGCCACGGCAGGGGCTTGGGCGCGTGGAAGTTGAAGCTGCGCCCGCACAGCTCGATGGAGACCGTCCGCCCCGGCGCGTCGGCCCTGAGCCACACGGAATAGACGACGTTCGTGCCGCACCGTAGGCGCGGCGCGTTCGAGAGGTAGACGGCGCAGCAGCCCGCCGCGCGCGTGTCGATGCGCAGGAACCGGCGCCCGTGGACGGCGTCGCCCTCGACCACCTGCGCCACGCCGCGCGCGCCCGCCCGGCCGCACGGCACCTCGAACGCGACCTGGTGGCCGTCCTTCCCCATCTCGAAGCTCGCGTTGAAGAGCAGGTTCGTCCCGTCCTTCGGCTCAAGGAAGAGAGGGCTCGGCGGCGGCGGCGCGTCGCCCGAGAGCGGCGGCACGGCGGCGGCGCGCGTCCCCATCTCCGGCACGCGCGCCTTCAGGACGCCGAGGAAGCGCGCCTTGAACGCCTCGACGTCGAGGGCCGTCGCCGTCTTCCAGACCCACGTCGCATCCCCCTTCGCGGCCGTGCGCGTCGTCACGGCGCGGTCGGCGACGTCGACGCGGACGGCGGAGGGGGCGAACGTGAAGATCTCCGGGTGGAAGATCGCCACGGCGGCCGCTGGGTCGTGGAAGAAGAGGTTGAAGGGACGCGCGAACCACTGCTCGGCGTAGTGGCCGCCGACAAACGCGAGGTCGGTCGACTGCGCGAGGAAGGCCCGCCCCGCGTCCGGCGGCAGGTTCCACGGCGACGTCGTCTCCGCGCCGATGAGGACCAGCTCCTTCGGTGGCGCGCGGTATCCGCCCTCCAGGACGGCCGCCGTCGCGAAGACGTCCACGGAGGCGTTCCACTCGCCGCGCCCCGGGCGGAAGTCGCCGCCCATGACGACGAGGCGCTTCAGAAGCGAGGGGACCTCCGGGTCGAGCGCGAAGAGCGTCGCGACGTTCGAGAGCGGGCCGGTGGCGCACAGCGTGACCTCGCCCGGGTTCGCCCGGACCGCCGCGCGCAGGAACGCGACGGCCGAGCGGTCGTTCGCGACGGCGTCGTGCGGCCAGCGGGCGAGCGCCTCGCGCCACCCCTTCTCCCAGGGCGACGGCGCGCGGGCGGCGTCCCCTGCGGGGCCGCGCCCCCGGTGGATCGGCAGCGAGCAGCCCGCGTGGATGGGGACGTCGCTGCGCCCGAGCGAGCGGCACAGCGCGGAGGCGACGCGCGCGGAGACGTCCGGGCGGTCGCCGACCGTCGTCACGCCGAGGAGGTCGCAGCGCGGCTCCCGCAGCAGGTAGACGAGCGCGAGCCCGTCGTCCGGGTCGCCGCCGATGTCCGTGTCGAACAGCACCTTCTCGCGTCCGAAGCCCGCCGCCGCGAGCGCGAGCGGGAGGGCCAGGGCCAGTTTCCGGATCTTCATCGCGTTCCTCTCCTTTCCGATGCCCGTCTCACCGCAGGATGACCGCCGTCCCGCGCGGGCGGACGAAGAGCGCGCCCGGCCCCGCGAGGAAGCCCGGGCAGTTCGCCGCGTCCAGGACGCCCAGGCGGCTGCGCCCGTCCAGGCAGACGCGCGCCACCTCGTTCGTGCCGGGGAAGGCGAGCTCCAGCTGCGCGCCCGCCGCGATCTCGACCTCGGTCGCGGCGGGGATCGGCGCGGCCTTCGCCGGCGACGGCGCGCGCGTGAGCGACGCCCCGTCGATGAAGTTGTACAGCTGCCACAGCGCCTCCTCCGGGATCCCCTCCGGGTTCACGCTCGTGAACGAGAGCGTGTACGCGCCCGCCGCCGGCAGGCGGAAGTCGTAGGCGCGCGCGACGAAGTTCGAGCGGTTCATGTCGTCCACCGTCGCGGTGAAGTTCGTGGCGGGCGCCCCGCCGTCCAGCCGGAGGACGCCGACCTCCAGCGCGAGGCCGCCGCCTGCGGGGTGCGCGTCGAAGTAGTCCGCGCGGCGGCAGGCCGCGAAGCGCAGGCGATAGACGCCCGCCGCCGCCGCCGTGAACGTCTGCTCCAGGTGGCAGCCCGCGCCGACGGCCGCGTAGCCGCCCCCCTCCCAGCGCTCCTTCACGTAGGCCGCGTTGTCGTCGTAGCGCCGCTGGCCATGGCCGTTCGACGCCGTCCAGACCGGCGTCGCGCGGTCCTCCTTCCAGTAGTTCCAGTCGGCGAAGGTGTTCTGGCCCGCGTCGTTCGTCCTGCGCCGCTCGAAGCCGCCGTCGGCGAGAAGCTCGCGCAGGTCGTCCGCCGCCGCTTCGCAAAGCTCCAGGTCGTCGACCGTCAGCTGGCCCCGCGCCTTCGGGCTGAAGGCGAGCTCCAGCGTGACGGGCGTCACGCCGTCCGCCGTGAACGCCTGCGGCCAGACGCGCGCCGCCGGGAGCGCGAGGCAGTCGAACGCCGTGAGCGTCCCCAGCGAGGCCGTCGCGCCGCCGACCGTCACGCGCGCCTCCAGGACGTCCGAGGCGCCGTCCTCCAGGTAGTAGGCGGCGCAGACGGCCTTCAGCTTCCACGTGCCCTTTTCGGGCGTGAACGTCGTGCGGGCCACGCCGCTCGTCAGGAACGCGAGCGACGCGCCACCGCCGTCGGGCAGGCGCCGAAGCTGGAAGAGCGGATTGGCGCCGCTGCCGTCCTTGAGGCGGTCCCGGCCGTCCAGGGCGTGGACGTCCGCGACGCGCAGCATGTTGTCGCCGAGGCGCCCGACGGCCGGATAGCTCCGCGCCCAGCCGTCGGGCGAGACGAACGCCCAGCCGTCGCAGGCATTCTCGGCCGAGAATGCGTTCTCGTCCTTCCACGCCCCGCGCTCGAAGTCCCCGTTCGGGACGAGCCGCCGGCGCAAGGCCCCCGCCGGGCGGTGGACGAGGCGGACGTCGTCGAGGCCCGACACGATGGGCCACGCGGGATTCGTCGCGATGACGAGGCGGTACGTGCCCGCGCGCGGGACGTCGCAGACGCCCTTCACCGGCGTGTAGTAGCCGTTCGCCATCGCGGGAACGACGCCGAAGCTGTTGGTGACGACGGTGCCGTCCTCCGCCGACTCGTCGAGGAGGAGGAGGTCGAAGACCTGGCGATACTCCCTCGCCTGCCCCGTCGTCCAGAGCGTCAGCTCGTAGCGCCCGGCAGACGGCAGCACGACCTGCTGGCTCACCTCGGAGCCCTGGCGGAGCGCCATGAAGGCCATGCCTTCCGGCGGCCGCCCGCGAAACGTGCCCATGCGCTCGTCGGCGCTCGTCGTGTCCGCCCGCATCCACGTGGCCTGGTTGCGGGCAACCACCCGCCAGCCGGGAAGCGAAGCCTCGTCCGTCCTGTTGTCGCAGAACCACGCGCCGTCCACGGCGCCCGCCGGCGGCGTCTC